>OBJA01000416.1_pt1 | contig 37929 bp, 37 predicted proteins | sample 1519751 | NCBI WGS metagenome assembly OBJA01 (sample SAMEA3881238, study PRJEB22517) | soil metagenome | biome: lake sediment; feature: soda lake sediment; material: sediment, water from around vicinity | place: India | collected 2013-12-23 | depth 3 m
TATCGGGAGAGGGGTTAGGGGTGAGGGTACTCCAGAGGCATTTTCTAAGTAGTCGGCCACGTCAGCTTCCGCTGACGCACGTGAAACGATGAAAATTCAAGCTGACGAGGACGACAAGGGTATTTTCTAAGTAGTCGGCCACGTCAACAACCGTTGACGCAAGCGAAGCAATGAAAATCTTAAGTTGACGTGGACGACATAGGGTATTTTCTAGGTAGAAAACAATCTGTTTGCAGGGAAGGTGGGGTTTTGGATGAGGCGAAATATCATTCTGGTCATCAAGGGCATGTCGTGTGCGGCTTGTGCGTTGAAGATCGAGAAGTCCTTGGAAAAGATGGATGGCGTCTCCAAGGCTGTGATCAATTTTGCCACGGAAAAAGCGGCAGTGGAATATGACGACCAAAGGACTACCGTCGAAGGGATGGAGGAGGTCGTCAAAAAACTGGGGTACGAAGTGTCTCAGGTTCAAAGCGAGGAGGAAGAGCGGGTTGTTTTAAAGATCTCCGGTATGTCATGCGCGGCGTGTTCCGCGAAGATCGATAAGAAATTAAACAGCTTGGATGGCGTCTCTAAAGCCGCGGTGAATTTGGCGACGGGAAAGGCGACGGTTACATTCGATCCGGAAAAGATCAAAGTATCGGAGTTTATAGCTATCATTCATAAGCTGGGATACACTGGGGAGAAGGAAGAGGAGCTCCGGGGCGATCGGGAGAGGGAAGAGCGGGAAAAGGCGATTAAGCGTTTGCGCCAGGAGGTTATTTTCTCAGCCGTGCTTAGTTTTCCGCTGATCTTGGCGATGGTGCTCATGCTCTTCCACATCGATATTCACCTCTTTCACGATTGGCGGTTTCAGTTGATTCTTGGAACGCCTGTCCAATTCATTGCGGGTTTTCGATTTTATCGGAATTCGTTCTATGCCTTACGAGCCAAGAGTCCCAATATGGATGTTCTTGTGGCGATGGGAACGTCGGCGGCCTATTTCTTCAGTATTTACAATGTCATGCGCCATCGGCCGATGGAGCTTTATTTCGAGGCGGCGGCCGTGATCATTACCCTAATTCTTCTCGGCAAATACCTGGAGGCCGTGGCGAAGGGTAAGACCTCCGAGGCCATCCGCAAACTGATGGGGCTTCAAGCCAAGACGGCCAGGGTTATTCGGGACGGCATTGAGAAGGATATTTCCATTGAAGATGTGGAGATCGGAGAGGTCATCATCGTCCGTCCCGGTGAGAAGATACCGGTAGACGGACGGATCATCGAAGGAAATACCACGGTGGATGAATCGATGCTGACGGGGGAGAGCCTGCCGGTGGAGAAGAAGGCCGGAGACGGCGTCGTTGGAGCTACCATCAATAAGTTTGGCGCCTTTACGTTTGAAGCGGAGAAGATTGGCAAAGATACGGTATTGTCACAGATCATTCGTATGGTCGAGGAGGCGCAGGGGTCGAAAGCGCCGATTCAGCAGATCGCCGATCGCGTATCAGGGGTCTTTGTTCCCATTGTCATCGGAGTTGCCGCAGTAACCTTTTTGATCTGGAACTTTGGCTTCAACGATTTGACTCAGGGACTTGTCAGCGCCGTTGCCGTTCTGGTCATTGCCTGCCCTTGCGCCTTGGGTCTTGCGACGCCAACCGCGATTATGGTGGGTACGGGAAAAGGCGCGGAGAACGGCATTTTGATCAAGAGCGGGGAACATCTGGAGAAGGCCTATCGAATTCAAGTCGTTGTGCTGGATAAGACGGGGACGATCACCAAAGGCCAACCCGAATTGACCGATATTATCCCTTTGGGTTCCAAGAGCGAGACAGATATCCTGAGACTCGCGGCTATTGGGGAGAAGAAGTCGGAGCATCCGCTGGCGATGGCAATTACTGAGAAAGGCAGTCGAGAACTGGGCGCATTGCCCGATCCAAGTGCCTTCGAAGCCATTCCTGGACATGGCGTGACGGCGGAGGTGGATGGAACGAAGGTTCTTATCGGTACGCGCCGCTTGATGCAGGAGCATGGGATCTCGGTCGAAGCGGCCGAATCCTCCATGGTCCAATTGGAAGAGCGGGGGAAGACAGCGATGCTCCTAGCGGCGGATGGGGCGGTTGAGGCCGTTATTGCCGTGGCGGATGTGGTCAAAGAGACGTCGAGGGAAGCCATCGAGGACCTGCAGCGGCTTGGTATCGAGGTCTATATGCTGACCGGGGATAATCGCCGCACGGCGGAGGCCATTGCGGGGCAAGTCGGAATCACCCATGTTCTTGCCGAGGTCTTGCCGGAGCATAAGGCGGAGACGGTGGAGAAGCTGAAACAGGACGGGAAAGTCGTGGCAATGGTGGGAGACGGGATCAACGACGCCCCGGCGTTGGCTGTGGCGGATGTGGGCATGGCTATTGGGACAGGAACGGACATTGCGATGGAGGCATCGGATATCACTCTGATGCGGGGAGACCTGCGAACCATCGGTACGGCCATCCGCCTTTCCCGAAAGACCATGACCAAGATCAAGCAGAACCTCTTTTGGGCGTTTATCTATAATACCCTGGGAATTCCCGTTGCGGCGATGGGCTTATTAAATCCCATGATCGCCGGGGCCGCCATGGCCTTCAGCTCCGTTTCGGTGGTAACCAATACGTTGACCCTGAAACGGTTTAGGGTAAAGTGATGGTTTTTTCATATGATTTAATGAAAAAATCTTTGTATAAACTATACCCTATGCAGTAATGAAGAATACCAAATTTGTTTGGAGCGAAAGGGAAGAAGCGTCATGGTTGAACCATGACGCTTCGTTATTTATCAGAAGTATTAGCTTTTTTTTTATTGGTTTCTCCGGGCAGCAATGCGGAGAAGCCGAGCCAAATTGACTCTGATTAGCTTTGGCGATAGCCATTAAAAGTCTGTTCCACCATTTCATGTCGGAACATCTTCCTCACAGGATTGGGAATGTGTTTTGGAATGGGCGGATCGTTCTCTTCTATTCTTTAAGAACCAGACCATTGGGATTAAGTGTGCTAAGGGGCAGAGTAAGAAAGCGAGGGGAATGAGTCGGCTGCGATATCCAAACCACGCGGCAAATCCGATAACGGCCAATGGCAATAGACATAAAGCCATCATCCAGTATGAATGTTTGCTTCTAGACTTTGTTTCGGAATGAACTGGATGGCAGTCCACGGAAATCATCCTTTCTATTAAATTTAGCGGTTAGTTAAAGTATAAAGGGTCTTTATGGAGATTTAGTGGAGGTCTAGGAAAGGAAAAAAATGATCTCAGTTCAGCTTCCCTCCATAATATCTCCATACTCAGTTGTTAATATCTTTTATAGAAGTTTGACTCATTTTCGCTTTGGGTGAAGAACTCATATTGATAGTTAGCAAGAAAGCCTTGGATGAATATGGGGGGTTATTCATGACAATTCAAAGAGGACATCCGGCGCTATATATTGCGGTCTTTTTTGTTTCTTTTGCAACAATCATTGTCGAACTTGCTATGACCCGTATCTTCTCTGTACTGCTTTGGTATCATTTTGTATTTTTTGTAGTATCCGTATCCGTTCTTGGCTTGGGCTTAGGAGGGTTGATCGTAAACCATCTTGAGAAACGAGGAATGATAAAAAGTTGGGAGAGATTCATCGTTACCTCACTTATGGCATATGGTATGTCTCTTCCTCTAACCGTTGGGTTACTGCTGGCATTTCCAGCTCCAGAGCTGTGGTGGTTCTACCTAACGATCGCAATCGGTCCTTTTATTCTGGGAGGTATATTTACTGCAACGGTTTTTCAACACTTTTCAGAGAGCAGCAGTAAACTTTATGCTTCGGATTTAATGGGCGCTGCCTTGGGAAGCATGATGGTGGTCTTGTTATTAGAGTACGTAACACCCATCGATTTACTCATCTTCCTTGGTGGAATGGCTTTGCTTATGGGGACATTGTACTCTGTATATTGCAAAAAGCATCGGTGGGTCGTGGCTGGGCTACTATTAGGGGCCACTATTCTAGGATTGGGTTTAATGAATAAAAAGACGCGGACTTGGGACATCAATCTCAACGCAAGATTATCCCAGGGAAAGACTTTATTTCGTGTAACCAAAGATAGAGCACGTGTCGTCGATACATTGTGGGATTCCTTCTCACGGGTGGATTTAACTTGGGAAAACGATACACAAAATATGCTAATCTTTACCGATGGCGGAGCGGCATCGGAGATGATTCGTTTTGATGGAGATTTTAACTCTGTTGCTTACCTTATGGGCGATACCGGGTATCCTGCGTTGACATGGGGAAATCCGGAAAAGATGTTGATCATCGGAGCTGGAGGCGGTAAAGATGTGCTTATGGGTTTAATGTCTGGCATCGAAGAAATAACTGCCGTCGAGGTGAATCCAAAGATTGCTCGGATTGTCCATAAATACTCGGAGTATAATGGCGGAATCTTCGAGAGAGACGAAGTCCGCTTTGTGGTTGGGGATGGACGGAATTATATTGATCAAACAAAAGAGTATTTTGATGTGATTTCGTTGCCTCTGGTTTATACTCAAGCTGCTGAAAATGTAGGATTATCTTTAGCTGAAAATTATGTTTTTACAAAAGAAGCTTTTCGTGCTTATTTTAAACGACTAAGTGCGGGAGGGCGCATCGTTTTAAAGTTGCACTCGGCTATCGATACCACACGCGCCCTGATGACCGCATTAAGCGTTCTTCAAGAACAAGGCTTATCCGTTCGTGAAGGGTTTAACCGATTTATTATTTATGATCAGAAGGGGTACCACGGGGAAGGATTGCATATGCCCGTTCTTGTCATTGGTAAAAATGAATTTCAGCGGAGTGACATGGAAGAAACGTTCCGAGATTTAGCGAATAAGAATTTTAATCCAATTTTCCTTCCTTATGTGGCTGAAAATGGGAGTTTGGGGGAATTGGCCGTAAGCGATGAACGATCGATTCATGAGTTTCTGCAAAACGCACGTGTTCAATTGGCTCCAACCACCGATGCAAAGCCTTTTTTCTATAATACAGAGAAAGGGCTTCCGGATAGTTTAACTGCCCTTCTAATTGCCGTGTTCTTTATAACAGGTATCTTTGGTTTTGAAGTGTATCAGGTTCATAAAAAAGATATGGACGTAAGACGGCGGCAGCGTAAAAAAGAGATCTGGTCATTTTCCGGTTATTTTGCTATCATAGGAATTTCATTTATGTTGATTGAGATCTATCTGATTCAGCGTTTTCAGTTATACCTTGGTCACCCCACGTACTCGTTGTCCGTAGTCCTTTTTACATTATTACTTGGAGGCGGTATAGGGAGCTTGATAACATCGTACCTCCCGGGCTCGCTTTTGAAAAAAGGCATACGGTGGCTGGGATTGACCATTGGATTACTGGCGCTTGTTTATGGATTCGGTTTGAACTATATCATGAAAGGGACGATTCAGCTTCCGATAGTCTATCGAATTGCTATTACAGTAATTACCATGTTTCCGATGGGCTTTTTGATGGGTATGCCCTTTCCTTTGGGTCTCAAAGCATTAAATCGGGAGAGACCCGAAAAAGCTGCGCTGATGTGGGCGCTTAATGGAGCCTTTTCCGTATTGGGTTCGGTTGGTGCTGTGGTGCTAGCGATGTGGGGAGGCATTCATTTGACGTTGTTCGTAGGAGCTATTTTCTATATGGGCATAACATTTATCATCGATCTTTCGAAGAAGATTCATTGAAGACGATGTATCCGTAAGACCCCCTTATGGTTTTTAGATGGAAGGTTATAATAACATCAATGGATCTAAATCATAAGGACGGTGGCGGAATTGGCAACACTTCTATATGTGAAAGCTAACCATCAATCCTTTCTCCACAGGATCTCCATAGCTCCGTGCTATAATCAGTAACGTAAACCTAATACACGAAAGGTGGAACGTTACAATGTCTCCAAAACGACAAAGGCTATTGGGGATCGTCATTGCAGGCTCGATCATCCTCGCGGTGAGTGGACTCCTTTTTGCAGCTGGGACTACCGGTCCGACTTCCAATGGAAAAGGTTTAAGAATAAAAAAGAACGAAATCACAATAAAAGCCAAGTTCTATCCAGTAAAGATTGGCACGACAACGATGGAGGTTTTTGCTGTTAAGGCCAGTGACGGGACGTTGAGGGTCGCTCTTAACACTTGTCAAGTATGTTTCAGTTCTGGCCGGGGATTTTATACCCAGGTTGGTGAAGAATTCATCTGTAATAACTGTAGTAACCGCTTTCATACCGATCAAATCGGTTCGACCCGGTATGGTTGCAACCCTATCCCGGTTCCAAAGGAAAGTATAGAAGATAACGGGGAATATCTCACGATCTCGCAAGTGTTCCTAGAGAAGTCCACGCCATACTTTACCCGATGGAAACGTTAAAAAAGTGCCTTAATTGGGAGGCCACTGAAAAACTTTAAACATTAAAATTGGTCCACAATATATTGATAGCCTAAAAATAGCTAATCACTATATATTGTGGACCAATCCCGTAAATAAGGTTTTTTCAGTGGCCTTTTAATTGGCGCTTATTTTGATTTTCTCCGAACATTTCCTTGGAGGAGCGTAACCTATTTACAACATTGCTCGTTTGTTGCTATGAGTTTGTGTTCGAGGGAGTTCCCATTGTATTCACTTAAATCGAATGAAATTAGGGATATCGTTTAAAAGGAGATTAGGTCATGCCCTACAAAACCATTCTCGTTGTTGACGACGAGCCCGCCATTGTGGACGTTATCGCTTCATATCTACGAAATCATGGTTTTTCAGTGATCGAATCATTAAGCGGTATCGATGCATTGGAGCGTTTTGAGGAACTCCATCCCGATCTGATCATCCTCGATCTCATGCTCCCTGATATGATGGGGGAAGAGATATGCCGAAGGGTTCGCAGTAAATCACGCGTACCCATCATCATGCTAACCGCTAAAGTTGATGAAGAAGACATCTTAAATGGCCTGGATCTTGGAGCAGATGACTATATTACCAAACCTTTTAGCCCAAGACAGTTGGTGGCTCGGGTCGAAGCGTTGTTCCGCCGGACATCCCGCGAACTAGTTCCATTATCTAAAGTCATTTCCTTTCGTAACCAGGATTTGCTCGTGGATAGCTTGAGGCATGAGGTGCGTAAAGCAGGTCAAATCATTAACCTTACCCCAAACGAGTACAAAATCCTTATGGTTATCCTAAAGTACCCTCAAAAGACATTTACCCGGAGCGAACTGGTTTCATTGGCTTTTGGCGATGATTACGAGGGTTTTGACCGCACCATCGATTCTTATATAAAGAACCTTCGCCAAAAAATAGAGGACGATCCCAAAAATCCAGATTATATTTTAACCGTTCATGGAGTCGGATACCGTTTTGGAGGGGATTAAATGGTCATCAGCCTGCGCTCGCGATTGACATGGACATACATTTTTTTTGCTATTATTTGCATAGCTATCATTAGTATATTGGCAAATATCACTTTGGAACGGCAATTTCGCAGTTACATTAAGGCTAATATAGTAAAAACCAATCTACAGATCAAGAAGGGGATTATTCAGCAGTATCAAACCGGACGGGGATGGAATACCCATGCCATAGAGCAAATAGGCGTTCAAAGTTTGGAACGGGGTTTGATTATCACTGTGCATGATATGGAAGGACGTACCCTTTGGGATGCCAGGGCCTATGACTACCGTCTATGTGAACAAATGATCGAGCATATGTCCAAAAATATGAACAGTCGTTATCCAGGATGGCAGGGCAGTTACATGGAAAACCGCTTTGATCTAATGAAAAACAATAAGACAATAGGAACCATGTCAATTGGGTACTACGGACCTTTCTTTTTAACCGACACGGATCTTTTGTTTATCAATACGCTGAACCATATTCTACTTGGGGTTACCCTTTTCGCGCTCTTGTTTGCTTTAATATTGGGTGCGGTCACTGCCAAGAGGCTAAGCGACCCGATTGCCGATGCGATCAATGCAGCTGAAGCTATTGCCGAAGGCAATTACCGTTCAGAGTATAGCACATCTTCCCGTGTTATCGAGCTCCAACGTCTCGGGTCGACGATGCAACGGCTTGCTGATGTCTTGCAAAACCAGGAGAGCTTGCGCAAACGGTTAACGGCGGATGTGGCCCATGAGCTTCGCACTCCTTTGGCTACCCTTCAAAGCCACATGGAGGCTATGATGGATGGGGTTTGGGAGATGGACAAGAAACGTCTTGAGGTATGTCACGGAGAAATTCTTCGCATTCAACGCATTGTTCAGGATCTAAGCAGACTCTCAAAATATGAGAGCGAACCCATGCAATTTAGTCGCTTCGATTTGACCCAACTTATCCATAACATTATTTCCAGCTTTGAAGTGGAAACTGTCAATAACGGCATTAAACTAAGCTTTCAGACGACAAACTCCATTTTTATCGATGGGGACAGGGACCGTCTGAGTCAAGTGGTAATCAATCTGCTAAGTAATGCCCAGAAATATGCCCGACCCGGTGGGGTGGTGACTATTGGACTGAGCGAGACCGATGCCACAGTTGAGCTGGAAGTCAAGGATAATGGTATAGGAATCGATCCTTCGGATCTCCCTTATATCTTTGAACGGTTTTACCGTGCTGACCGATCGAGAAACCGCCTGACCGGAGGAAGCGGTATAGGCCTTACGATCTCAAAAGCCATTGTAGAGGCTCATGGAGGTACTATCAAGGTCCAAAGTATCCTCGGAGAGGGAACACAGGTTATGGTATGTCTCCCCAAAAGGCAGTCATCCTCTGCGAATTCGTGCTAATATCCTGTGCCCAACGTACACTCTTCATCATTACACTATATTATCATAATTACTAGGAGGCACGTATTGATGGACTATGCGCAGAATTATCCAGTTCCCAATCCAACTCAACCGCCGATGGCTGGACCGCCTTGTGGTGGTGTAGATCCAATGATGATGGAGATGTACCAGATGCTTGGGCATTTGAACCGAATGTGCATGGAGATGCATCATATGATACACGAGATGCACCATATGATGCATGAGATGCACCGCATGATGATGAAGGATCGCCATTGCTAAAAAACCTTGGGTTAATTACGATATATTGACACCTATATTATGGATATGACAATTTATTAAACCCGCCGAGTGGCGGGTTGTTTTTTCGTTCAACAGGTATTTTTGTGATTTGTGGGAGTTTACATGGACGCCATTTGGCGGCAGTCATTGGCGCAGCGCCGGCATTCATCGGCACACATTTGGCAATGTTGGTCTTGGAAACGGTCGCATTCCGCGGCGCAGGCGTCGCAGATGGTTGCGCAGAGTCCACAGACCTGAGCCTGGAACTCGCTGTTTCTGGCCATGTATTGAGAAGCCATGGAGCAAATATCGGCACAGTCCCTCAATAAAGAAAGGCACCGACCTCGGGCTTTGACATCGGCCTCTTTTAAGCAGGATTCAAAGCACTCTTCGCAGACCTGCATACAGCGGTTGCAGGAGTCGATACATTTCTGGTTCTTTACGGTGGTTTCGACAACTGGCACTGAAACATACCTCCTTTTCGACGATGATATCCACAGTTTTTCTATATATTGAACGAAATATGTATTTGTTTTCTATAGACATTTTCAATCACTTAAAATCCTTTCTTTTAAAGGTCTCCAATAACGGGAAGCAAGGACAATTAATGCGCCAAAGGTTAACATCGCCAGGAGATGGGCAAAGAGGGACCAAGGATCTGTCATATCATCTTCGATTAACTTGGTCAGATTTCCAAAGGCCAACGACGCAAACCATAAGCCGAATCCATATCCCAATCCAATCCACAAGTGTAACCGGGGATGACTGTATTTTAACCACAATGCCAGTATAATCGCGAAGAGCGCTCCAATGGCGACATCCCCCAGTTCCCCAAATAAGCGATTCCAAAAACCGCTAACTTCATGATGTCCGTGAACGAGGAAGGCAGTCAACATAACGTAAAACTCTTTCGCTAAGCCTGTCCACATAAAGATATGATGTACGAGTGATTTGATCGGCGCGGCCACAGCGCCGGCAATCGCACTGTAAAGAATGAAATCGCCGGGAAAGTCTCGGTTGCTCAAGATGCTTCCTCCTCAATTTTCTACGCAATTTATCATCGTGATAAATCCTGTGGTTGACGTTACGAATCTGATTTACTATAGATATTATTCAATTTAATATATAAAAGTATGTGGGCGGTTAGATTGGGTGGGTCCCATGTTCATAAACGGTTGGGCACATTGACAAGGGAGGGTGGATTTGTTAATTTAGACTAAAATGATAGGAATAATAAGATATAGAAAGGTTGGTTTGACATTGAAACCAATTGAACACCTTCAGACCGTACTTAAAAGCTTACCCGGCGCAGTGGTCGCATTCTCAGGAGGGGTTGATAGTACATTGTTGGCCTACATAACATCGCAAGTGTTGGGGGAACGGATGGTTGCCGTAACAGCGGTATCTCCGACATATCCGGAACGACAGCGCGTGGAGGCGGCAAATGTTGCAATGGCTTTAGGGATTAACATTGAGTTCATCGAGACCGATGAGTTTAACGATACTCAATTTATAGGCAATCCTTTAGACCGTTGCTATTATTGTAAATCCGAGTTGTATAATATTTTAAACCACATTGCAAAGGAGCGCGGCGGGTGGACGGTGCTCGACGGCGCTAACAAAGACGATGAGGCGGACCACCGCCCAGGGCATCGAGCTGCATTAGAAATGGGTGTGCGTAGTCCGCTACGGGAGGTTGGACTTACTAAGTCTGAGATCCGTCAATTATCCAAGGAGTACCAACTGCCGACATGGAATAAGCCAGCCTTTGCCTGCCTGGCATCGCGGATACCTTATGGTCAGGCCATTACACTAGAGAATTTAAAACGGGTTGATCAAGGGGAAGAGTCGTTGCTATCCATGGGATTTAAGGAATTCCGGCTACGGGATCACTATCCTGTGGCCCGAGTGGAGATTGATAGGAAGGAGATGGAACGGGCTTGGCAGTGCCGGACAGAGATTGTTCAATGTCTGAAGAAAGTAGGGTATCCATTTGTTGCCTTGGACCTAGAAGGGTTTCGGTCTGGAAGCATGAACCGGTTATTGGAGCCACAAATTATGGGATAAAATACTCGTTGAGTTAATTATTAAGGGCTTTTTGCAGCCCTTTTTCTCTTATGTTAATTTGCAAAAATTGGATTGACTTTTCGTTCTTCATCATGTATGATGCCATTATACCTAGTAATCCGGTAGGAATACTAATATTTAAACAAATATCGATGGGGGAGTTCTTATGACATTAACGATTAATGGTAAAAAAGAAGAGGTTTCATTACAGGAATCTACGGTATCCGAGCTATTACGCGTTAAACGGGTAGAGATGCCCGATATGGTGACGGTCGAATTGAACGGCGCTTTTCTAAGGCAGGCGGAACATGCAACCACTTTAGTCAAAGACGGCGATGAAATAGAGTTTTTATACTTTATGGGTGGGGGTTCTCATCGGGAAACGTTTCGTTTATGAGGTGAGTTTGAATGGCGAATCGTTGGGAATTTGAAACGAAGGCAATTCATGGCGGATTTGAACGGGACGGAACGACGGGCGCGACCACTGTTCCCATCTATGAAACAGCAGCGTATGCCTATCCAACAGCGGAAATGCTGGCGGAAGCCTTTCAAGGACGCCGTTTCGGTCATATTTATTCCCGAATCACCAACCCGACAGTGGCCGCTTTTGAGCAAAGGGTTAATGCTTTGGAGGGAGGACGGGGAGCCGTTGCCACAGCATCGGGAATGGCTGCCATTGCTACAGTGTTGGGATCCCTAACCGAGCAGGGCGATGAGGTCGTAGCGAGCCGAAGTTTGTTTGGCGGTACTTACCAGCTTTTCAATGAGGTGTTTAGCAGATACGGTGTCTCTGTCAACTATATTGAGGCCACCGATGTTGATGCATATCGACAAGCGGTGACACCGCGAACCCGCCTGTTCTTCCTGGAAACGTTGGGCAATCCCCGGCTTGATGTGGCGGACATCGCCGCAATTGCAAAGGTCGCTAAGGAAAATAGTATTCCGTTGGTGGCGGATGCCACGTTGACTACGCCTTATCTTTTTTGCGCCAGAGAATTTGGCGTCAATATCGTCATCCATTCCGCCACAAAATATATGGCCGGTAACGGAAGCGCTCTGGGCGGAGTCCTGGTGGATTTGGCTAACTACGATTGGACAAAATCTCGTTCGCCTCGGATAAACGAAATGGCTCGGTGCGCAGGAGAAAACGCATTTTTGGCTATTGCTCGCCGCCAGATTTTACAGAACACCGGTGGTTGCCTGTCGCCATTCAATGCATTTTTAATCAATTTGGGCTTGGAAACCATGGCTTTAAGGATGGAGAAACATTGTTTTAATGCCATGAAGCTGGCAGAATATTTGCTTAGCCATGGCGAAGTCGGCGGGGTTTGTTACCCGGGACTACCCCAACATCCCAACCATCATATAGCCCAGCAGCAATTCAACGGAAAATTTGGCGCAATCCTCACGCTTCGTCTTGGAACGGCTGAACGGTGTTATGGGCTTATCCATAGGCTTAAGATGGTGAAAAACCAAGCTAATCTTGGAGATGCCAAGACCCTTATCATCCATCCGGCATCCACCATTTATCACTGGTGTTCTGAGGCAGAGAGGTTAGCTGCCGGAGCTTTTCCCGATCTGCTGCGTGTCTCGGTGGGAATCGAAAACATATCGGACATTATTAACGACTTCGAAGAAGCTTTGGCAGGGGTGTGAATCATGCAGTTGAATGAAGAACAGATCGTTCGTTATAGCCGTCATATTATCCTCAAGGAACTGGGTGGAGTTGGACAAGAAAAATTACTACAGGGCAAGGTGCTGGTGATTGGCGCGGGTGGGTTGGGGGCTCCGGCAGCGCTTTACCTAGCGGCGGCGGGGGTGGGAACCATAGGCGTCGTCGATGCCGACCGCGTTGATCTTAGCAACCTTCAAAGGCAGATCATTCACTTCACAGCCGATGTGAATCGTCCCAAAGTCGATTCGGCGAAAGAAAAGTTGGAAGCGATCAACCCGGATGTGCGCGTTATTACTTATCCTACCCGTGTGACGTCGGAGAATATCGCCGAGATTATTCGGGATTACGATTTTATCATCGACGGCACCGACAATTTTCCCACGAAGTTTTTGATTAACGATGCCTGTGTCTTTCAAGACAAACCCTTCTCCCACGGAGGAATTCTCCGATTTGACGGCCAGACCATGACGTATCTTCCAGGCAACGCTTGTTACCGTTGCGTCTTTAATAACCCGCCGCCGAAGGGTGCTATTCCAACCTGTAGTGAGGCGGGGATCCTGGGAGCTGTAGCCGGGATGCTTGGAACGATTCAAGCCGCTGAAGCTTTGCGGTATTTATTAGGCAAAGGAAAACTTCTTGCTAATCGACTTTTAATCTTTAACGCACTGAATATGGAGTTTCGCACCGTGAACTTTAAGACCAATCCAGATTGCCCCATTTGCGGAAAGAATCCCACAGTGACGAAGCTTACCGATTATGAACAACCGGCATGCGAACTCAGGAGGGAATGACATGTTGAGACTCCCCGCCCGTCTTCGAGAAGAGATGATAGCCCATGCACTGCACGAATCGCCGATTGAAGCCTGTGGATATCTTCTGGGCAACGCGTGTCGGGTGCAAGAGGTCATTCCGATGTACAACATGGATCAAAGTCCGGAACATTTTAGTTTTGATCCCTTCGAACAGTTTAAGGTGGTGAAAGAGGCAAGAGCCAAGGGCCTGGGCGTTCTAGGAGTTTATCACAGTCATCCGGCATCTCCGGCACGGATGTCAGCGGAAGATCTACGGCTGGCCCATGATCCGCATATGCTTTATGTTATCGTATCGCTCCAAGACTTGTCCCCCGTCATCAAGGCCTTTCGGGTTAGGAACAAGGAGCCGGAAGAGGTAATCCTGGAAGAAACGGAAGGTGAGAACGGTGAATGACAGGTTACAAGATGCGGCGGAATTAAAGCGCATTGGAATTATTCAACAGAAACAAAGAGATTACTACGCAATGCGCCTTCATGCAGTTGGTGGGGACTTCACCGCCGATCAACTGTACCGGGTTGCGGAGGTTTCGAAACGGTATGGCCGAGGAGAGGTCCATCTCTCGACGCGCCAAGGCATTGAGATCCATTTTGTCCATAAAGAAAACCTGGAGGCAGCAACGAAAGCGTTGGAAGATGCGGGAATTGCCATGGGAGCTTGCGGACCGAGGATTCGAATCGTCGTCGCCTGTCCGGGAGCCGCCACGTGCCGGTGGGGGAGCATCGATACTAAATCTATCGCGCAGGCTTTGGACGCCAAGTATTTTCGGGAAGATACCCCCCACAAATTTAAAATATCGGTGACGGGTTGCCCTCATAATTGCGCTAAGGCAACCGAGAATGACTTGGGAATCATGGGCGGCATACTCCCGTGTTGGGAAGAGAAGGACTGTATCCATTGCGATCTTTGCGTCAACAGCTGTCCAACCGGGGCAATCGTAAAAAAAGACAGTCGATACGAATTGGATGAAGAACGGTGTATCCATTGCAGTATATGTACATCCAACTGCCCAACGGATGCTTGGACGGCAGGAGAAAAAGGATATATCCTCTGGATCGGCGGAACCATGGGCAAACTTCCGCGCTTGGGAACGAAGCTCGGCGGGCTTATCCAGGACGAAGAAGAGCTCTATCGAATGGTCGAAGCCATTGTTGCCTATTACAGACAGTATGGGCGAAAACGGGAACGGTTTGGCCATATGATCGACCGCCTGGGCGTTGAGCAGGTGAAGGAGGCATTGTTAGATGGGGGATGAAGTGAAAAATTTCCTTGATCTGAGGGGTGTTGCATGTCCAATGAACTTTGTCCGGGTCAAACTGGCCATGGAGGAGTTGTCGGCGGGCGATTGCATCGAGGTCGAATTGGATGAAGGAGACGCCATGTTGAATGTGCCGCGGAGTCTCAAAGCGGAAGGGCACCGCATTCGACAAGTCGTTTCGTTGGGAGAGCATTATCGGCTTTGCATCGAGAAAGGGGTGGGTGGTGATGGTGGATAAGCCTTGCAGGAGTGTGGTAAAAGCCATTTCATACCGGCTAATCGGTACATTCACAACCATTCTAGTCTCATTTATCTTCAGTAAAAGGCTGGAGGTTGCCATTACCATTGGTTTCGCCGATCTATTCACCAAGATTGCCATCTTTTATTGGCATGAACGAATCTGGGAGCGTATCAAATTCGGTCGCATCGACGACGAGGCGGATTACCAGATATGACCGGGAGGGTTGGGAACCATGCGGCAACTTATTGAGGAAATTCAACAGAGGTTTTTAGATCAAAGTCCGGAGGCCCTTTTGACATTCTTTTGTCGACAATATCCCCGTCGGTTAGCGCTGGCGTCCAGTCTCGGTGCGGAAGATCAAGTTCTTACGGATCTCCTGTTGCGAATCGAGCCCAAAACCCGCATCTTTCTTCTGGACACCGGAAGATTGCCCCAGGAGACCTATGATGTGATGGATGCGACGGCCAAGAAGTACACTCTTCAATATGAAGTATACTTTCCTGAAGCGGCGGTAGTCGAAACCATGGTTGAGCGGTTCGGACCTAATCTCTTCTACGAAAGCGTCGAAAATCGAAAACGATGCTGTGAGGCAAGGAAACTTCAACCGCTTCGACGTGCTTTAAAAAACTTGGATGTTTGGGTTACCGGTCTGCGAAGAGAACAGGCCGTAACCCGTCAGTCCATAGAAGTTGTGGAATGGGATGAAGTCAATGGTTTAATCAAGCTAAACCCATTGGCTGGCTGGACCACTAACCAAGTCTGGGACTACATTCATACCCATCAAGTGCCATATAACCGTCTTCATGATCAAGGATATCCCAGCATCGGTTGCATCCCATGTACCCGGGCAGTGGCCAACGGCGAAGACATTCGGACGGGCCGTTGGTGGTGGGAGGCACCGGAACATAAGGAATGCGGACTTCATTATCGCGGCGGAAAGCTGGTTCGGAGGGAAACATCATGAGTTCATTGGGAAAACTTGAGGCTCAGGGGGTCTACATTCTCCGGGAGGCTTATCGTGAGTTCAAGAACCTTTGTATGCTGTGGTCCATCGGCAAGGATAGCACGGTTCTTCTATGGTTGGCCCGTAAAGCCTTCTTTGGACATGTTCCTTTTCCGCTGGTTCATATCGATACATCCTACAAGATTCCGGAGATGATCGCTTATCGGGATGAGTTGGTGGCCAAATGGCGTCTGAACATGATCGTAGGACAGAATCAAGAAGCGCTTGCCGCCGGAAGAACTTATCCCCAAGGGGCCATTGACAGAATCCGTTGTTGCAAAGAGCTAAAAAGCGAAGCGTTAAAGCACACCCTCTCCGGAGAATGGACTCGATTACGCTTTGATCACGCCATTGATAAATACAAGCCAGATCCTGACAATCAACCCTTCACCGGGGTTATCGTGGGTGTTCGAGCCGATGAAGAAGGAAGCCGTTCCAAAGAACGTTATTTTTCACCACGGGACCGGCACAATGAGTGGGACGTGGGAGATCAGCCGCCGGAGTTTTGGAATCAATTTAAAACAGACTTTGCCCCCGGCACCCATATCCGGATTCATCCACTCTTGGACTGGACAGAATTGAACATATGGGAGTATATCCTAGCGGAGAATATTCCCGTGACTCCACTATATTTTGATCGTGGAGAGGGAACCCGCTATCGTTCCTTGGGATGTTATCCCTGCACCCTTCCGGTGGAATCCACGGCGAAAAATGTGGCGGATATTGTAGAGGAGTTGCGAAGCGGGAGACTCTCCAATATTGCCGAACGCTCCGGGCGCGCCCAGGATAAAGACGGTGGAGGAACGCTGGAAACTCTAAGACGGGATGGGTATATGTGATGAAAAACGCACACGAACAAATGAACATCGTTATCGTAGGCCATGTGGATCATGGGAAAAGCACGGTCATTGGACGCTTGTTGGCGGATACCGGCTCTTTGCCTGAGGGAAAGCTGGATCAAGTGCGGCGTAACTGTGAATTGAATGCCAAACCCTTTGAATATGCTTTTCTCCTCGATGCTTTACACGATGAACAAGCGCAAGGAATAACCATTGATACGGCTCGATGCTTTTTTAAAACGGAAAAACGTCGCTATATCATTATTGATGCTCCAGGCCATATCGAATTTCTTAAGAATATGGTGACGGGTGCGGCTCGGGCAGAGGCGGCGCTGCTGGTCATCGATGCCCATGAAGGGGTCCGGGATAACTCCCGGCGACACGGCTATATCCTTTCAATGCTTGGAATACGCCAAATTGTCGTACTCGTTAATAAGATGGATTTGGTCGACTACAGTCAGGTGGTTTTTGAGAAGATCAAGGGAGAGTATCAAGCCTTTCTTGATCAAATTCATATCAAACCCCAAGCTTTTATCCCTATTTCTGCCAGAGAAGGAGAGAATCTCATCGCACAGTCCCCTGCTTTGAGTTGGTACCAAGGACCTTCGGTGCTACAACAGATCGATGATTTCCAAAAAGAGAAACGCAAAGAAGACCAACCCTTACGTATGCCGGTTCAAGACATCTATAAATTCACCGAGGATGGGGATGATCGGCGAATTGTGGCGGGTACCATTGAGACCGGACGTGTCGGTGTCGGGGACGAGGTCATCTTTTTGCCATCCCAGAAACGAACGGTGATTAAAAGCATCGAAGGATTTAACGAACCGCTGCGTATGGTGGCGGAGCCTGGACGACCGGTTGGTTTTACCGTTGCTCCCCAGATCTATATCAAACCGGGCGAGATTATGTGCAAGGATGGAGAGTTGTTGACCCATATAGGTTCCACCTTTCGCGCCAACCTCTTTTGGCTGGGGAAACACCCCATGATTCGGGGGAAACGTTACAAACTGAAGTTGGCCACGAACCGAGCCACGGTATACCTTCGGGAAATCTTGATGGTGCTGGATGCGTCGGATCTATCCACTCAACCCCATGCCGATGCAATTTGCCGTCATGATGTGGCAGAGTGTGTTCTGCAAACAGTAAAGCCTATTGCCTTTGATTGCACACAAGATATTGAATGTACGGGACGTTTTGTATTGATTGATGACTATGAGATCGTCGGTGGAGGAATTATTGCAGAATCGTTGGATAATGCAGGGTCAGCCATTAATAACCATGTAATTCAACGGGAATATACCTGGGACAAAGGCTCTATCTCCGTTGAATGCCGGACGAACCGATTTCATCATAAACCCAAGTTTATTGTGGTAACTGGAGGGGAGAATCATGATCCACGAGAGCTTGCCAAGGGATTGGAGGAAGCCTTGTTTCATGAGGGACGAAACGTCTATTATCTTGGACTTTCCAGTATCGTTGGCGGGCTAGAAGCGGATAATCCAGAGGTAAGGGAAGACCGGGAAGAACAGATACGGCGTTTGGGCGAACTGGGCAGGATATTATCGGATGCAGGCCTGATCGTAGTCGCTGCCGTTCCTGGATTGGACGAATTCGAACTGGATATTTTGCGAATGCTGAATGAACCTTATGAGATCTTAACAGTTATTCAAGGGATGGACCCAATAGTTGATACGCCGTTGAACCTTCGGATCGGGGAAAATGAATCGCGGGACGCTTCAATAGAAAAGATAAAAGAAGTCTTACAGAAGAACGAGGTTCTGTTGGATTACTACCTATAACCCATGGACGAAGGTGAAGCTTATGGAGTATGTACCATTGATGATTCGGCTTCGAGGAATGCGCTGTCTTGTGGTGGGAGGCGGCCAAATCGCCTTTCGAAAGGCGAAAACCCTTCTTCGTTATGGCGGGAGGGTAACCGTTATTGGTCCAGAAATTGGCCGGGAAATGAACAAGCTGCAATCCAGGGGACTCATTCGTTGGAAGCAAAAACGCTTTTCTGTTACAGATCTTCTGGGTTGTCGCCTCGTCGTGGCAGCAACCGATGATCCGAAAGTGAATCGGATGATTAACACCTGGTCCGGTAGGCTTCACATTCTCAATAATAGTGTGGATGATCCCAAAAATTCCAACTTTATTTTCCCGGCGATTTACAGGTTAGAGCCCATGACGATTGCTGTCTCGACTCAAGGGAAGGCCCCTGCATTAGCCAAAAGAGTTAGGGATGAGATTGCTATGGCTTACGGTCTGGATTATCAGCCTTATCTCGAAGCCATGATTCAGCTTAGAACCCATGTGCGGGAGAGGGAGACCGATGCTGATCGTCGCAAAACATTAATTGAACAAGGGTTGACCAAGGATTCGCAATCAACCCTCCTCCGTATGCCTTCTTCCATAAAACTTGAAGAAGGGGAATAGGGGACGGATTAGTCTTGCGATAATAAATGGAGTATCCGTTTTTCTCCCATACTCTAGGATAGGGCTAGAGTAGAATGCTATTAAGCCTGAACGAAGTTTAGGGAAGAGTGTTTAACTTCGCGAATTGGCGGGTAAGGAGGGATGGTTTTGATACCTGAATTGATTGGACTCGACTACAAGAGCGCGTCACCAGAGATTCGTAAGCAGTTTTACCTATCGTCCTCCAAGATCAAGGAGATATACGAAACGCTGGTCGAGCCCGTTGTTATTCTCTCAACCTGTAATCGCACGGAGTTTTATTTTTTAAGCAATAATGAATTTGAAACCGCCGAAGAGAAGCTTAGCAAAATCTTTGGGAGCAGAGGGATCCCTCATTGCTGTTTCTATAAGAAACAAGGGCAAGAGGTAGTCAACCATCTCTTGGAGGTGGCTGTAGGATTGCATTCGATGCTTCTTGGAGAGAATGAGATCCTAGGGCAGATCGAAACGACATACCAGATAGCGTCAGAAATTTTTCCGGATGGCTACGATTTAACAATATTTCGGGAAGCAATCAAAACTGCGCGAAGGATTCGCGAGCGTACAAAGATTGGAACCCACAGCGTATCATTGACCAGTCTTACGGTCAAAGAGATTTGTAGGTCGTACCCTGCGATGCATGGTTTTAAGGTTCTAGTCTTAGGGCAAGGTACAATAGCAACCAAACTTGCCCGGGCTCTAAAATATCAAGGGTTTAATGTAACGCTTCTTACAAGGCGGATTCCAGAAACCCCAATACAAGATGTGGATTACTGCCAATGGAATCGCTTGGCCTCCAGTTTACAGGAGCACCCGATTATCATTGCGGCAACCACGGCACCCCATACCCTCATCCGGGAAGAGCATGCGCCTTGGGTCAAGGATAAGCTCCTAATTGACTTAGCTTTCCCCTACAATATTGATCGTAAGCTTACTCAAACTGAAGATTGTGTTATCAGGGATTTGGACTATTTTCGCCAGTGTTCCGAGGTAAACTTGACAAAGAAAAGAAACTCAGCTCAAGCAGCCTTATCACTTTGTCGAATCGCTACGATCCGGATCTGCGATAAGCTAAAGATCGGCGAAGGCATTTCGAGACATGGTTGTCATGAACAGCAATCTCGGTTAAGGAGTTTTGGTGATGCGCAAAGTTAGGATTGGCACCCGGGGTAGCCGGTTGGCATTGGTTCAAACGGAAATGGTCTGTGCTCGGCTGCGCACATTCTATCCTGAATTGGACTGCGAGATTGTCATCTGCAAAACCTTGGGCGATCGCCATCCCGAACTTAACCTCATGGAAAATCCCGGACGGGGTGTATTCTGTGGCGAGCTAGAAAACCATTTGGCTCATGGCGAGATCGATATCGCCGTTCACAGCGTCAAAGATTTACCCGGTGAATTATTGCCGGGTTTAGTTTTAGCGGGTTTCTTGGAACGTGAGGACCCCCGAGAAGCTCTCGTCAGTAGCAACGGACTACCATTAACTCGGTTGCCGCGGGGTGCACGAATTGGCACCAGCAGTCTTCGTCGGCTCGTTCAATTAAAGGCATTACGTGGAGATCTAGAATTTAAGCCGATTCGGGGCAATGTAGAGAACCGCGTAAAGAAAGTCTATGACGGGGAATTCGATGCGACAATTTTAGCCCTAGCCGGTTTGCGGCGTCTGGGGATGGAAGATGTCATCTCCGAAATCTATCCAATCAAGTTAATTATCCCTGCTCCTGGACAGGGTTGTATAGGGATGGAAATAAGGGAGAACGATCTTGAACTTCAGGAATTGTTACAACGCTCCAGTCACCCCAAGACGACTTTGGAAATCAGAGCCGAACGGGCATTTTTGAAACGCATGGGTGGATACTGCGACTCCGCGGTTGGAGCTATTGTTCAATGCATGGAACCAGTCCTTGCCATGCGGGGTTTCTATACAAGCAGTGCGGGTGAAATCCTCATTGAGACTGTAAATGGAGATATAAACCAGCCGGAGCGACTTGGAGTTGAAGTTGCAGAGCGGCTTTTAAAGCGGGGGGGTAGGTGAGATTTTAGAAGGTTATGTCGCATTGGTCGGAGCGGGTCCGGGACATTCTGGACTTATGACCCGTCTAGGACAGGAACTACTAACGCGGGCCGATGCTGTTCTCTATGATTATCTCGTCCCCATCCAACTACTTTTATCGACAAAACCCGGGTGTGAGCTCATTTCAGTCGGTAAGGCTGGGGGCAGACCTTCATCGAACCAACGTACGATTAATGAACAACTAATTGCCAACGCTCGCCGGGGAAAACTGGTGGTTCGGCTAAAAGGGGGAGACCCATTTCTCATGGGCCGAGGCGGCGAAGAAGCTCAGGTATTGGCTGATTCAGGAATTCCTTTTCTTGTGGTTCCGGGTGTATCTTCCAGTTATGCGGTGCCGGCATTTGCTGGGATCCCCGTCACGGATCGCCACCTGAGCTCCGGAGTTACTATCTCTTCTGGACATCTGGGGGATAATAAAAATGAAGTTCGTATGAAGACCCAAGTGGTCCTAATGACCTTGGCCAATCTCGAACAGACCGTAATGTCCCTGTTGGAAGAGGGATATCATCCAAAGACGCCGGCTTGTCTTATTTCACGCGGTACGACACCCTTTCAGCGGGAGGTTGAGGGGGAGTTGGCGTCCATCGTTGAGCGTGCCAAGGAGGCAGCATTGCCTACCCCGGCATTGCTTGTTGTTGGTGAAGTGGTGGGGATGCGATCGAAGATCGGTTGGCGCGGAAATCTTCCGCTTGCGGGAAAGCGTATCGTATTGACCCGACCGCCTGAGAAAAATCCCATGGAGATAATACAGGGATTGGAGCTGCTTGGAGCAGAGGTTGTATCTCTCCCAACCGTTACGATTCATCCGGTCGCTCCAGATAGGATCAGAGCTCTTTTAGATAATCTATCTGCTTTTAACTGGATGGTTTTTACCAGCGCGTCCGCCGTAAAGCTGCTTTTCGATGGGATGTTGCGATTAAATCGCGATTGGCGTTTTTATAACGAAATTAAAATCGCTGTCGTCGGAGAAAAGACAAGCCGCGCTTTGCAAGAAAGAGGACGCAACCCCGATCTCGTCGCTATCGAATCCCATGGCGAGGGTCTTTTGAAGGCATTGAAAGGCAATCTTCGACCGGGAGACACCATTGCTTTATGCCAGGCCCGGCAGGCGCATCCCATATTAACCGATGGGTTGAAGGACAATGGCGTCTCTTTTACAACCTATGTTTTATACGATGTCAATGCTCCGGAATACCCGGATGAGCTTATCCGTGGTATTTTCAATGAACCGTTTGATCTTGCGCTCTTTTCCTCTCCGTTATCGGTGAAAAACCTAAGGGTGATCATGGAGAGGGTTGGACTTCCTTGGCTCCCAGCTCGTCATATGGCATGTATTGGACCCGAAACCGAAAAGGAACTTCGAAAGCAAGGCTATAAAGCGTGGATCGTAGCGGATAAACCCTGCTTTGTGCAGTTGATTGATCAAGTGTTGATGGAGTGGGGGGTGAGTGGATGTACCCAGAGACACGCCTCCGACGTTTTAGGAGAAACGACGGTATAAGGCAAATGTTACGGGAAACGGAATGGCAATTTACAGATTTCATCGTTCCTCAATTTGTCGTTCCAGGGACGAAACGACGGGAAGAGATTCCTTCCATGCCGGGGATATGCCGTTTTTCCCTAGACCAACTCCTCCTCGAAATGGATGATCCGATCTATCAAACCATCGGAGGCATAATCCTCTTTGGGGTTCCTGAGGCAAAGGATAACTCTGGAGAGACGGCCTGTTCCGAGAATGGCCTCATCCAACAAGCATGTCGAACCATCAAGCGGCATTATCCTAATATTCCATTGATCACGGATGTTTGTATATGTGCATATACGCATCATGGTCACTGCGGACTGATTGATCATGCTGGAAATGTGGATAATGACCGGACATTAAAGGTATTGGCTAAGGTGGCGATATCCCATGCGGAGGCGGGGGCGGATATCATTGCTCCATCGGATATGATGGATGGCCGGATTGGTTTTATCCGACACGAGTTGGACAGCCACGGGTTTAATGATCGATTGATTCTTGCTTATTCGGCAAAATTTGCATCGGCATTTTATGGGCCGTTCCGAGAAGCAGCGGGTTCAAAACCCGGCTTCGGAGACCGCAGGAGTTACCAGATGCCATCTTCCAACCGTCGTGAAGCCTTAAGAGAGCTTCAAGAGGATGTGAATGAAAACGCGGATATGCTTATGATCAAACCCGCCCTTTCTTACCTGGACATTATCCGGGAAGCAAGGGAACGATTCTTGCATCCCATAATGGCTTACAATGTCAGTGGGGAATATAGCATGGTTAAGGCGGCGGCAAGGGCAGGTTGGATCGACGAACGGTCCGCAGTCGAAGAGATTCTGCTCTCCATCAAACGGGCCGGAGCCGACCGGATCATTACATACCATGCGAAAGATATTTTTCGTTGGGAACGAGGAGGTAGGGGAGGATGACCTTATGGAAGCGGGCAAACTCCGTGATTCCGGGTGGCGTCAATAGCCCCGTCCGCTCTTTTGCTCAAATGGGGATCGAACCTCTCTTTATCCAGAATGCTCAAGGCGCGCGGGTTGAGGATAGACAGGGCAACACTTACATCGATTATGTGAATTCATGGGGCGCTCTCATCTTTGGGCATGCCTTTCCCCCGATTGTCGATGCGGTTCAGCGGCAGACCGTGAAAGGCACGAGCTATGGCTTGGCCACCGAACTGGAAGTGGAGTTTGCGGAGAACTTGGTGAAGGCTGTCCCATCTCTAGAGATGGTGCGGTTGGTCAATTCGGGGACAGAAGCGACCATGAGCGCACTGCGTTTGGCCCGGGGGTATACTGGGCGTCAAAAAATTGTCAAATTTTCCGGTTGTTATCATGGGCATAGCAATGATCTTTTGGTTGCAGCGGGTTCGGGGGCAATAACCTTTGGCGTTCCCGATAGCGCCGGCGTAACCCAGGGAGCGGCGGGAGATACCATCATTTTACCTTTTAATGAGTTAGGACCGGTAGAAATCGTTCTTCAGCAAATGGGAAGCGAGATTGCGGCGATCATCGTAGAGCCCATCGCCGGCAATATGGGGCTCATTCCTCCAGTGGACGGATTCTTAAACGGGATTCGCTCTCTTACCCAAAAGTCTGGCGCATTACTCATCTTCGATGAGGTCATTACCGGGTTTCGTGTAGCCCGAGGGGGAGCTCAGGCACTCTATAATGTGATTCCTGATCTAACCTGTTTAGGTAAGATCATTGGGGGAGGATTCCCCATCGGGGCCTATGGCGGTCGAAGGGAGATCATGGAGAGGCTCTCCCCATTGGGCCCGGTTTATCAGGCGGGAACACTTTCGGGGAATCCGGTGGCCGTATCAGCAGGGCTTGAGGTCCTGCGCTGCTTGGAGGGTCGGGTCTATTCCGCACTGTTGGAGCATGGGGAACTCCTTCGGAGTGGTCTTCAGCAAGCAGCTCGAGCCAATGGCATTCCAGTCCGTGTTACGGGGGTCGGTTCGTTAACGGGAATATTCTTCTCGAAAGAAACCATACGAAATGCTGAAGACTTAAAATACCATGATGCCCATCTTTATGCACGTTTTTTTAAAATGGCATTGGCACAAGGCCTCCTTTTTCCGCCATCTCCTTTTGAAGCCGTCTTTATCTCTACCGCGCATACCCGGGAGATCTTGAACGAAACCATGGAGAGGTTAGAGAAGGTCTTTGCATTGATTTAAGGATAAGGAGATTGTTCAAAAGACAAGGAACGTAGAGAGAGGGAGAAAAATGTCAAAAGTTGCACAGAGTTTAACCGACTTGATCGGAAATACGCCATTGCTTGCGCTCAATAACTACTGCCGTGCTATGTCCGTTGAAGCGACGATCATTGCTAAATTGGAGTACTTCAACCCCGCTGGTAGTGTTAAAGACCGGATTGGCTTTGCCATGATTAAGGATGCCGAAGATAAAGGATTGCTCAATAAGGATTCGGTAATTATCGAACCGACAAGCGGAAATACAGGTATTGCATTAGCCTTTGTCGCTGCGGCTCGGGGTTACCGATTAATCCTAACCATGCCGGAGACAATGAGCATGGAGCGAAGAAGTCTGCTTAATGCTTTGGGGGCAGAACTGGTTCTAACTCCGGGTCCGGAGGGGATGAAGGGTGCTATTGCGAGAGCTCAGGAGCTTGCTGAAGAAATACCCAATGCCCACATCCTACAGCAGTTTATAAATCCTGCCAATCCAGAGATCCACCGGAGGACTACGGCAGAGGAGATTTGGCGGGACACCGATGGACAGATTGATGTTTTTGTTGGGGGTGTGGGTACGGGAGGAACCGTGACCGGCGTGGGAGAGGTGTTAAAACAGCGAAAACCGGGTCTCAAAGTTATTGCTGTCGAGCCTGCGGATTCACCGGTTATATCAGGCGGTAACCCAGGCCCCCATAAGATCCAGGGAATTGGTGCGGGGTTTGTCCCGGATATATTAAATAAAGAGATTCTCGACGAGATAATTCTCGTTCGCAACGAGGATGCTTTTGAGACGTCGAGGCAGTTGGCGAGGTTAGAAGGACTGTTATCTGGTATATCATCCGGCGCGGCGCTCTGTGCGGCGACTAAATTCGCAAAGCGAAGAGCTAATTTCGGTACGAACATTGTGGTTCTTCTTCCCGATACCGGGGAGCGTTATTTATCGACGGTTCTATTTCAGGAGAACTAAAGCTGTCATTTGAGTTGAATTATGGCTGGTCTTATGAGTGGATCAACAGTTATCGAGATAGAGTCCTGGCGAATATTTCCTGGAATGTTTTTTAAAACACCCTCTTCCATTTCTAACGCAAATGGGTTATACTTGCCTTACGTACTACAACAAGTAGTACTTAAAAAAGTAGAAGGAGTGTTGAATTGTGAAGAATGCAGGTATAATTTCACTGGTTTCCGTATTTATGCTGGTCCTTCTCGTCCTTCCCGCATCTGCCGGTATCCGAACCGATTTCAATACCGAGCTTATATATCGCTATATGAAGGGTCACGATGCTCCGGCTACCTTTGATCTTCCTGGTGTCGAGTTGAGTCCGCAAATTACTTTAACTGGAGAATCGGGTGATATTATGACGCTCGCTTTTCAGATCTTTGCTGGCGGAACAATGCATGACGCCATGAAAGATATGCACTACGGCAATGCTTACCTGCTTATCCCCACAGGTCTTGGCAAGCCCACCTTCAAGATTGGACAACAGATCATTCCCTTCGGAAACCTGGCGGAGTATGATACCCACTCCCAGATCATGCAGACCCTTTATGCCAAATCCCTGGGACTCCGGATCGACTCGGGCCTCTCGGTCTATGGCATGGCTGGGAAATACGACTACTGGGCTATGGTGGGGAACGGTAACGGTCCAGGGTTTATGGATAATGATCATAACAAAGTGATTAGCGGACGGATCGCTCGGACGTATTCCATCAATACCACCGATCTTCGACTGGGGCTTTCTGCGCTCCACGGAAATCTCCCCCACTACATGCCGGGCGAAGACGTCTATCAGGACATGATGGGCATGCCCATGAAGGAGCTTACCGAGGCCAAGTCCCGTTATGCATTGGATCTGGAAGTTTCTAATGGTCCCTTGTTGGTCCGCGGCGAGATCGTGGGAGGCAAGAACGATTTGAGAAACGGGTCGAATCCGGTGTTGAAGGGGGATGCCATCGGTTACTACGCGGAAGTAAGATATGCCTTGAACGACCGGTGGGAAGTCATGGGCAAGTATGATTATTGGCGACCCTATGCCCCTATTGATGAAATAACCACCAGTACCGGTTTGGGCCTGCAATACGCCATCAATAAAAACCTCCAACTCCAGCTGGCCGTGGAACGATTCGAAAATAAAAACATCTCTGGTGTTCCTGAACACCGTGACATGGCTACGCTGCAAATTGGCGCCAGTTTTTGATGATTTGCATTGAGTCATTTCGCTTAGACCAGTGATTAGGGAATCCTCGGTGGGCAAAGACTTAAGACATAGAATAAGGAGGATACGGAGATGAACAAAATTTATGTTCTCATCATCGTCATTTTGGCCGGTTTCATATTCATACCGGCAGCCAGCGCCGGATTATGCGTATGGCGGTTCCCCGACCGGGATATTAAGGAGTTCTTTGATGCGGACAGTTACAAAACCCTATTGGTGGATGTGTCACCCGCGAAAAAGGCGGTCATCGAGAAACGGCTTGGAGCTCCATTGGATCCCGACGAGAGTCAATTCCGTTTTTGGCCGGTTTATAAGAAAGGCGTCCGGGTGGGAACCGTCACGACCCATCTGACCAAAGGGGATTTTGGCGCAATTGAAGTGGTCATCGCACTTGAACATGATGAGCGCGGCAAAGACCTCAAGGTACGAGCCGTGGGTATCCAACGGGATCGGGAAAAGGCCCGAGCTGCTCTACGAAGTCCAGGGTTTTTGAATCAATTCATCGGCAAAACCGCCAACGATCCTCTGGAGATTGGTAAAGATATTAAGTCTGCGGAAGGCACCCGATTGTCATCCCATGCCGTTGCCTTCTCTGTCAAGAAGCAACTGATCGCCTTTGAAGAACTGATGGCGGAGAATAAGTAACTCCATGTTTCAAGTGGACTGAGTTATTTAAAGAATGTAACGATCCCTGGATTCCCCCTCCTTTTGTAGGGAGGGGGGTCGGGGACCGGTTACCCCCGGATCCATGCAGCTAACCCATATTGCTAGGAGGTCATTCCATGAAGAAGGTTTTAATCGGTCTACTGGCGTTGACCGTGGTGGTAGCGGTTGTGTTATACATCGCTCGAGGTTCCAAAGGCAAACTCTATGGTGATGCGATTCCCGAAGCGCTTAAACCCACGAGCATCGCAGAGATCTTAAACAATAAGGAGGAATACTCCACCATCGATTCGGTGATTGAAGGCAAAATCACCTCAATATGCCCCATCGGCGGATGGTTTTACCTCCAGGATCCATCGGGGCAGATCTTAGTCAACAACCACCCCACCTATATCTTTATTCCCCCAAAAGCTGGTGTTCAAACCAAGGTAATGGGAAGGTTGGTGGTGACGCCGCAAGGTCCGCAATTTGTCGGAACCGGCGTCATTGTGAAGTAGTCAAGTCTCCAGTCTTGTTATAAGCCCTCTTGTTCGCACCCGGAACTCACACCAACGAATTCAAAGTCCAAAAGGAAAGGGTGAACATCTTGAAATACAGCGTCTTCGCTTTGAAGAACCTGACTCAGCGCAAGGTAAGGACCATTCTCACGATTCTAAGCATCGCAGCGGCGGTGGCCGTCCTCTTTACCCTTCTATCGTTCAATCAAGGTTACGAAGTTGCTCTCAAGAACCAGCTCCAACAGATGGGCGTTCATATCATGGCCGTACCGATGGGCTGCCCGTTTGAGACCGCTTCGTTAGTGCTAAAGGGCGGCGAAATCCCCGCCTATATGGATGACGATGTGGTAACCCGAATTCGTTCGATTCCCGGCGTTCAGATCGCGGCTCCAGCCCTCATGCACGGTTCCGTTCGTCCAGAGGAAGGTCGAACCGACATCTATCTGGGCATCGATGAGACTACCTTGCAACTTAAGAACTGGTGGAAGATCAACGGATCATTCCTCAAAGAACCCAACGATATGGTCTTAGGGTACAATGCGGCTCTGGTCGAGTTGGCGGAGGTTGGCGATGAGATCTATATCCCGGAGTATGATCGGACGTTTAAGGTGGTGGGGATCCTGGAATCCACCGGGACCCAAGACGATGGTTTCTTCTATATTCCACTCCAAACGGCACAGGAGATGTTCGATAAAGCCAATAAACTCACGGCCATCCAGGTTCGGGTGGATGACCCTGCGATGGCGGAGATCATCTCCGGTGAAATGCAGAAGATCGACGGGCTAAACGTACTAACCATGTCTGAGTTGATGGGAACCATGCTCTCCTTAATGAGCTCGGCGAAGACCCTTATTCTATCCATTGTCGTCATCGCCATCGTCATCAGCGCCTTGGGGGTTTTAAATACCGTCCTCATGTCGGTCTTTGAACGGACGAAAGAGATCGGGATCATGAGAGCGACGGGTGCGTCTAAACGCCATATCTTTACCCTGGTATGGCTGGAGACTCTAAGCCTTTCAATTATCGGAGGCGGGCTGGGGATTTTCCTGGCTATGATCGGAGCGGGTCATATCGAGACATTTATTAAAAGGTTTCTGCCCATCGCCCCCCAGGGCAGTGTGGTGGAGTTCACCCCGGAGATCTTCCTGTTTTGTCTGGCATTTGTCTTGGCCATCGGAGTCTTCGCGGGTCTCTTCCCGGCCTACAAAGCAGCTAAAGCCAACCCTATTGAAGCTTTGAAGACGGAATGAACGAATATCAATAGGCATCAATTTGCACGCTCAAAAGTGACAAAGCATATTAAACCATTTCGTACACTGATCACATTCCCACTGGGATTTAAGGAGGTATTCTGATGATCGTTTGGTTGGGTCTCGCCTTTAAGAATCTTCTTCGTCGACCGACCCGTTCCATTCTGACGATATTGGGTGTAGCCATCGCCATCGCGGTTTTATACAGTCTCATCCAGTTTCAAGATAACTACGAGAAGGGATTGAAGAAGGAGCTTGGTTCCTTGGGAGCCCATGTCATGGTTGTCCCAAAGGGTTGCCCGTACGAAGCCGCTACCATAGTGCTCCATGGCGGGAAGTGGCCGCGCTACCTCAATGAGTCGGTTTTGGAAGAGATCCAAAACACCCCGGGAGTTGCACAGACAGCGGGCATCATCATGGATGCCATCCTTGACTTTAAGAACAATGAAAACCGTATCTTTATGGGCATCGACGAGGACTATTTAAAGATTAGGGACAACTGGAAGGTGCAGGGTTCATGGTTCTCCTCCGGTGAGGAAAACGAGGTTATTCTTGGGGAAAACGCAGCTAAGCTGGAGGGATTGAAGGTTGGAGATACCTTTACCATTAGGGAGAAAAACGCGTCCTTTCGAGTTGTCGGTATTCTCGAAACGACCCACAGTCAAGATGATGGATTCTACTTCATGCCCCGCAGAACCCTGCAACGCGTCTTTGAACTCCAGGACAAACTGGTTGTGGTCTTGGTCAAACTCCAAGATATTGAGCAAGTGGATACCATCGTATCGAATATCCGGGCCAAGGACAGCAACCTCAACGTCTTTCCCTTATCGGAACTCCTGTCCACCGCCAACAAACTTGTTCAAAGCACTAAGATCTTTGTCCTAGCCATTGTTTTTATAGCCATTGCCATTGGAGCTGTCGGCGTCTTAAACACCATCTTAATGGCGGTCTATGAGCGGACGAAGGAGATCGGGATGATGAAGGCGGTCGGCGCTTCCCGGATGGATGTATTCAAACTGATCTGGCTGGAGACGGTGATCGTCTGTACAGCCGGCGGTTTAACCGGGGTGGGTATAGCGTTGGCCTTCTCCAAGGTAATTGAGGCCTTTGTTCGCGGCTTGTTGCCTTATGCAGCGGGGTCCGGTTCGCTGATTGGCTTCTCTGCCAGTACTGTATTGATCAGCGTCTTGTTCTCCATCATCCTCGGCGTGTTGGCCGGAGGGTACCCCGCTTATCGGGCGGCTTCGGTCAAGCCGATGGAGGCTATTCGAACTCAATAAGAAGTCATCTACTGTAGTAGTCTAATCATTGGAAGAGGAGGATGCCCTATGATCGAGATCCATCATGTTAAAAAAGCATACCAACGCGGCGCAGAGCAGATCCATGCTTTGAAAGATATCTCACTAAAGGTCTCCCAGGGTGATTTCATCTGTTTGTCGGGACCGTCCGGCGCGGGCAAAACCACCTTGCTGAATATCATCGGATGTATGGATACTCCCAGCGATGGAGAACTCCGCATCGCTCAGCAACAAGTTATCAGCGGTGGACGATCGATGCTCCCCGGCGGCAAACTGGATAGTTTCCGTCAGGATCATATCGGATTTATCTTTACCGATTTCTTTTTGATTCCCACCCTTTCGGCACTGGAAAACGTGGAGATGCCGTTGATCTGGTCGGGAAAGAAAGCCAAGAACCGCGCCAAAGAGCTCCTGGAAACGGTGGGTCTTGGCCACCGCCTAACCCATCACCCCAATGAATTATCCGGTGGTGAAATGCAACGGGTGGCTGTGGCCCGCGCCCTGATCAACAGTCCCCGTATCTTGCTGGCGGACGAACCCACCGGTAATCTGGATACCAAAACCCGCGATACCATCCTGGATCTCTTTGATCTCTTAAACAAACAAGGATTAACCATCATCCTGGCGACCCATGATCATGAAATCGCTCACAGAATTCGGAATGTGGTCCATCTCAATGAAGGGAGGGTTATCGCATGACCCATGTCTTGGAAGCCAAAAAACTGTGCCGGTATTATCAGCGGGGCAGTGAAACGGTCCAGGCCTTGCACCAATTGGATCTTACCCTTAGGAAAGGTGAGATTATCAGCATCATCGGCCGCTCCGGTTCCGGGAAAACCACCTTCTTAAATCAAGTCGGTTGCCTCGATACGCCGACTTCAGGAGAGTTGGTCATCAACGGAACCAACGTTACGAAGCTAAAAGAAGAAGAACTGGTCTCTTTCCGCCGGGACAATATCGGCTTTATCTTTCAGTTGTTTTATCTGATACCCACCATTAACGTCTATGAAAATGTGGAGCTGCCTCTGGTCTTCGCTCGTCGCCGGGACAGGAAAAAGATCCTGGAAGTATTGGAGATTGTCGGCCTCTCCGATAAGCTGAACCTTTTGCCGAAGCAGTTAAACGGCGGAGATATGCAACGGGTGGCCATTGCCCGGGCATTAATCAACCGGCCCCAACTGCTCCTGGCCGATGAACCCACAGGACGATTGGAAAGAAATGAAAAGGCTCCGATCATGGACCTGTTTAAGCGGTTGACCCGGGAAGGTATCTCCATTATCATCGCCACCCATGATCTGGAACAGGCTCGTCATGGACAGAAGATCTTAGAGCTTAAGGATGGCCGGGTCATTGCCGAACACTCGCCAGATTCCGGCGTCACATTGCATGGATGAAGATTAAAAAGGACTGAATAAGGGAAGGTGAACGCATGTATAGAAAAGTTATCTTTGCGTCGGTATTCCTAGTAGTCGTATTTTTTCTGAAGAGCGTAACCTTTGGAGCGGCTTCCATTCCCATTCGGTCGACCCAAGGTTTGGAGGGCAAAGTAAAGCCGTTTTTAGTGCCTTCACGGATCGAATGGGCTCAAAGCAACGGAGAAGATTACTTGTTAAGGATCACAACCAAAGCAAATATCCCCAAGGATTCCATTGGAGAAGCGGGATGGGCGGTGGGAATCGACCTTGATGCCAAAAGGGGAACCGGGGTGCGATGGAGTCGGATCGGGTCGGATATGACGATCCTTATTGAATACCGGAATAACCGTTGGGAAGCCTCCTACGAGACTCAATATAATAAAACACCGGTTAGAATCTATCGACCGGTTCGGATCCGCCGTAATCAAATGGAGTTGCCCATTCCTTTGGCGTTATTAGGATATCCCGGTAGTTTCCAGTGGCAGCTCGCTGTCGTCAAAGGAAATGAGAGATACGAAGTGAATGATAGCTCCACCGTTCGCTTGGAAAACAATAGTCAACGGCGATTCAGTTGTCATTAATGAAACGTATCATAATAAATAAAGCTTGCTCAAGAGCAAGCTTTATTTATGTTGAAAAACTCATTAAATCAGGATTACAGTTCAGCCTTTCTATTTTGGGTCCGGCTTTGTAGTCCAAACTCACCCTTAAGCCATCCGGGCTTTACAGATGAGTTCGGACCCTAATTGCTACCTGAGCAAAGGGGATACCCAACTTATTCTATTTAAAGGTCCAAAGAGTCTTGAATCAGTCGTTTAGGCCCGAAAAGTTTGTTCGATTATATCCGGGCCAATGCCTGGTCCAGATCGGCGATGATATCCTCCACGTGCTCAATGCCGACGGATAAGCGGATAAAATCCGGCGTGACGCCTGTGGCTCTTTGTTCTTCCTCGCTTAACTGTTGGTGCGTGGTGGAGGCGGGATGGATCACCAATGATTTGGCGTCGCCGATATTCGCCAGATGGGATAGGAGTTTCACGCCGTTGATAAATTTGATCCCTGCTTCTTTGCCGCCTTTGACTCCGAAACCGATGATGGCGCCGGCGCCGTTGGGAAGGTATCGCTGAACTTGTTCGGAATATGGGCTGTCGGGTAGACCGGGGTAATTCACCCAAGACACGTTGGGATGGCTTTTTAAGTACTCGGCAACCTTGAGCGCGTTCTCGCAATGGCGAGGCATCCGAAGATGAAGCGTTTCGAGCCCCTGTAACAGAAGGAAGGAATTAAAGGGGGAGATGGCGGCTCCCAAGTCTCGGAGCAGCGTAACCCGGGCTTTGATAATATAGGCGATATTACCCATGGGTTTTAGCGCTTCAACGAACTTAAGCCCATGGTAGCTTGGATCCGCATCGGCGATGAGCGGAAATTTACCGTTGGTCCAATCAAATCGACCAGAATCCACAATGACGCCCCCGATGGAGGTGCCATGACCGCCAATGAATTTGGTGGCGGAGTATACCACGATATCCGCACCATGCTCAATGGGGCGCACCAGATAGGGCACGGATGTATTATCCACAATTAGTGGAATGCCATGGCGGTGGGCGATCTCAGCAATGGATTGAAAATCCAAGACGTCAAGCTTTGGATTGCCGATGGACTCGGCATAGATGGCTTTGGTCTTATCGTTAATCGCGGATTCAAGAGCGGTTGAATTAGATGGATCGACAAAATGGACGGTTATTCCAAGGCGAGCTAAAGTATAGTGGAATAGATTGTAGGTTCCGCCATACAAATTATTGGTGGAGACGATCTCATCGCCGGCCTGGGCAATATTTAGAATGGAGAGGGTAATGGCGGCCTGTCCCGATGCGGTGGCAAGCGCTCCGACGCCTCCTTCCAGTGCAGCCATGCGTTCTTCAAATACGTCAGTGGTTGGATTCATCAATCGTGTATAGATATTGCCAAACTCCTTGAGCGCAAAGAGGTTCGCAGCATGTTCCGTATCTTTAAACTGATAAGATGTGGTCTGATAGATCGGAACGGCGCGGGATCCCGTCGAGGGATCCGGTTGCTGTCCACCGTGGATAGCCAAAGTCTCCAAACGATAATTGTTGCTCATTGTCATCCCTCCATCTCTCCTATTTTTCGATAAATTCCATGAATTATCCAATACAACGGATAATTCAATAATACCTATCGGAATAGTGGTAATTGTATTAAGGCAAATTGTATCGGATTGACCAAAGAATGTCAATGAATTTTTTCATCACGAATCCCGGTTTTCTTGCATAGAATGATTCGTTGATTTTTATTCAAAGGAGGCGAATAATGAAAAAAACAAATGGATGAATGGGCTGTCAAGGAAGAGCTGTTGGAAAAGGTATATAGCATGTTTAACATTATTTAAAAGGAGCGTATAGTGATGCAAGGAGCGCTCTCAAAACGGCGGCCCACCATCGGTGTATTGGCTCATCCCTGTAAAACCTTTGATGAAACATCGCTTTATCATGGACTATATGATGCAGCGCTAAAATGCAATGTTAATCTTCTCTTTTTTACGGGAGGATCTTGGGGAACCATGGGCTATCCCATACAGACCATGTTGTTTCCTTTGGCAAGCACTGAACGGATCGATGGTTGGGTGGTTACCCCGAACTTTTTTACCGGGGGAATCTCTGAGAGACTATTTATGGAGATCGATACTTTCTTCCATGAGCAGCCCATCGTTGGCATCGATCTTTCAATGGTCGGCATTACGCAGGTCAACACCGATGATTATTGCGGAATGAGGGATCTGTTGATTCATCTCATTCGTGAACATGGTTATCATCGAATAGGGTTGGTTAGAGCCTTTGAAGATGATTTACGAACGTTAGATTGTTACCGAGCATACAAGGATGTTTTGAGGGAGTTTGGTTTAGAGCAGGAATATTACCCTGTATTTTATAAAGACCGAGATTATCTAGGCGGTATACGGGCTGTTGAGATTCTGGAAGCCGAGGGGGCGTTGAAGCAACTTCAAGCGATTGCAGTTTGTCGTGGAAAAGCCATGGAAGGTATCTTCGACGCCTTAATGAAACGTGGATATAGAATACCCCAAGATATCGCTATTGTAGGGTTCGATGATGACGGTTCGTCATTCTATGAGCTTCCCATAACCCGGGTTCAAGACGATCTCTATCAAAAAGGTTACAAAGCATTGAAGTGTATATGGAGCAGAATGAATGGATACCATATCCCATCCGTCCTGAGTGTCCCACCCCAGTGTATCATCGGGGAATCCTGCGGGTGTACACCAGAGCAATGGCAAGTCCGGAATATTGTGAAGCGAGATCGTTATGGTGAGGTTCAGCTTAACATGGAACTTGTAGAAGCTGTTGCTGATACATTGAATATGTCGGATGAGAAAGGTCGAAGCTACGAATCGATCAATCGCCTTTTATTAACATTAAATAACGATTTATATGCTAAAGATGGCGAAGAAACATTTCTGCCGCTTCTTGAATATCAATTAAATCTGGAAAGAAAGCAGAATGTGCTGCTTCGGCCTTGGATAACAACCATTGCTATCCTTCACCAATGGTATACTGAGAATATCAGTGACGCAAGGCAACTTCGACGCCTTGGTAAGTTGCTTCAGAAGGCGCAACTGATAGTTGGACGTCAGATCCAAATTCAGCAAAGCTCAAAACAGAGGGTACTGGAGAACGCTTTAATAAACTTGAGAAATTTTTTCAGCAGAATCCATGCCTGTGGCGATTTAGAACAGCTTATTGAGTTTATTCATATCGAATTACCCCGTTTTGGAATCGAAGACTGCTTTATTGCGTTGTTGGATGCACCCTATCGCTTGAAGGATGGCATGGATCTGTCGCTCCTCCATGACGGTAGGCTGTCTTTAGCTGTTCAAACCGAGAAGTCAATGCCGTTGGGAGAATCCCCAGTGTTTTCCATCCGGTCATTAACACCGAAGGTATCATTCCCGAAACAGCGATATGCGCGGGTTGTGCAACCTTTAATGAGTGAGGGCGAATACTTCGGTTATATGATATCCGGGTTCGGTCATGGGCCGTGTATTATAAAAGACCTGTTTCGCGAGGAATTGGTGCGGATCATCTGTTCAACCATTCGAATGGAACGCTTGGCGAAACAAGGCAGACATGAAAATGGGTGGACGCGTGTGGCTCAAAGCGTCATGTGATAGACCGGTCTAAAGGATGCTCTTAACGGGCATCCTTCTTCTATAGTATCGGTGCGCTTACTTAAAAATTGACTAATCCCATTGAATTACTTATAATTGGCTTAAAAGGGAGGATTGCTCATGCCGATCAAGATACCGGATCATTTACCTGCCATGGAGACGCTTACGGGAGAGAATATCTTTGTGATGGGCGAAGACCGCGCTTTTCACCAGGATATTCGTCCGCTTAAGATAGCGATCTTAAACATTATGCCCACGAAGATTACGACGGAGATCCAGCTATTAAGACTCTTAGGAAATACACCGCTCCAGGTGGAGATCGTGCTTTTGCATCCGAAGACATATACCTCAAAGAATACATCGGAGGAACATTTGGCGGCCTTCTATAAGAACTTCGATGATATTAAGCACGACAATTTCGATGGACTGATCATCACCGGCGCACCGGTGGAACAGATGGAATACCAAGCAGTAGCGTATTGGAAGGAACTTCAGCAGATTATGGATTGGGCATGGCATCATGTCTTTTCCACACTCTACATATGCTGGGGAGCTCAAGCTGGACTCTACCATCATTATGGCGTCCCCAAGTATGAGCTGCCATTCAAGATGTTTGGCGTCTTTCCTCACCGGATCTGTAAAAACCATGTCAAGCTCTTGCGTGGTTTTGATGATCAGTTCTGGGCTCCCCATTCCCGCCATACCGAGGTTCGCCGAGAAGATATCGAGAAGGTTCCTGATCTGGAGATCCTAGCCGAGTCTGAGGAGGCAGGGGTTTATATCGTTGGTTCGAGGGATGGGCGGCATATCTTTGTATCGGGACATGCCGAATATGATCCGTTGACATTAAAAGCGGAGTATGATCGCGATCTGCAACGGGATCTTGACATCGAAATACCCAAGTATTATTTTCCCAATGATGATCCGAAGCTCCAGCCGGTAGTACGCTGGCGTGGCCATGCCAACCTACTCTTTTCCAACTGGCTAAACTACTATGTCTATCAGGAAACTCCATTTGACCTCGAAGAGATCGAATAAGGTGCCGGGGTTTGATTGGTTTTTTACACTACCACCACATGAAGAACATGAAGGTGGGAGTGGTTTTTGAAGGAATTGTTGGGGAAGACAACGATTCGAATCGTCCAAGATAGGAGTCAGAAGACAGGAGCCAGTATTCAGAATGCTC
>OBJA01000417.1_pt1 | contig 37876 bp, 30 predicted proteins | sample 1519751 | NCBI WGS metagenome assembly OBJA01 (sample SAMEA3881238, study PRJEB22517) | soil metagenome | biome: lake sediment; feature: soda lake sediment; material: sediment, water from around vicinity | place: India | collected 2013-12-23 | depth 3 m
CTTCTAAAAGCAGCAGTGTCAGTACACCTTCCAGAAGCAGCAGTGTCAGTGCACCTTCCAGAAGCAGCAGCAACACGGGTGCAAACAGAAGCGCTTCTCCCGCAAGGTCACGATAATATATTAATAACTCTCCCCGGAGGGCGTCTCAAAACAAAGAGGCGCCCTCTTTTTTCGTGGCTCTGATTCTATTTATTGAGCCGGGACAAATCCGACTCAACTCCACCATTAATTATCTGCGCTTATGTTCGTATATTTTACCGGCCGGTGCTTCTTACACATCTTACTGAATAGCCATGCTCCTTATTGTGGTACACTCTGTTAACCTGGCTGCTGTCATAGCTAATGATCCGGTACCAGATAAATGATGATGCATAGTCGGATGCTGTCCACCAGTACGCATAACCCCCTGCCCCGCTGAAGGCACCACCACCGTCACTTCTTTTCCCGGCGGGAAGGGCAGTGAACCCGCTTGAATTGGTAGCTCCCAGATTTGGCGACTGCCAGCTCTCAAAGCCACTCTCCTTCATCTTTCCCCCTTCATCTGTGCCCCGGAAACCTGTCAGGGAAGCCTGCTGGGACGTCATTCCCAGGTTCATCTCCATCACCTGCCATTCAGCATCTGAAGGAAGATGCCACCCCGCAGGGCATATACTGCTACCGCTGACCGCATACCAGTTGTAAAGAGCACCATACTTGGAACCATAGGTCGCAGAATCATTCTCGTACCAGCAATAGCCTGGTGTTGCGAGCGTGATCCATGCGTTGCTGTCTGTTACCAGAGGTATAAGATTCCCATTGTCATAGCGGGTTGATTTCAGATTCTCACGTAACCAGCACTGATTACCGATCCTGACAGTTCGGTAAAGGTTACCGTCTATATCTGTGACGAAAGGTTGTACCATACATGGCAAACCGGTTAAAAGATCAAATGAGTAAACGGAAGACTGAAGCGGATTATCATCAATAATATCATGCCCATAAATGAAAGAGTCAATAGATGCAAAACCAAAAAAGAGCATCTCGTCACCCGGATCCCAGAGGAATATGGATGTTTGAGCATTTCTTACAGTTGTATGCGGAAACCACCCTGTGTGTTCAAAACGGCAATCTCCCACTCCATGTCCGATATTGATCAGTTTGATTGCCTGTTTATGTCGGGTGTTTTCAATTGAGACCAGACACTGCTTCTGATTGCCAGGGAAAAATGAAAATGTATGTTCGCCTGCTTTCAGCAGAAGAGATAGTGATTTGAGTTCCTGCCCTGAAAGATTGAATGCACGTATTGTAATCCTTTCATCCACAGGAATTGATATGTGAAGAGTAGTATTGTAATCAAAAGGGTTTGGAAAGCTTGTGATCTCAAACGGTAATTTTGCGACACCTCTGGGAAACTCCGGTATTCCAATACTTTTTTCAATAATAAGCACTGTGTCGTTCCCATACAAAACAGTGTCAACCCCCTGTGTCAGGTTTTGGATTCGGACGCTGTCGAGTGGTCTGTGAATGCCGTTTATCCCTGCGGTAAAAGTAAGGGCAATGTTGTTCTGTGCACTGGCATTGCTTATTACAAAAATAATTATGACAACACTAACTTGAAAATATTTCACAACAGCACTGTATCTGGACAATTATTAATGCATAAAATATCGGGTTTATACCCGGAGTTGTTTTTTTACAATTGAGCTTGATCAGTTCGTGTGACCAATTGGGTATAGTACATTTGCAGGCCCGGTGACATAGCTGTTAATACCCGGCTGCCCGTTTTTAACGAGAATAATGCCGGCGATATGTGGCGCTGCCATTGAGGTGCCGTTAATTGTGTTATACCCTCCATCTTTCCATGTAGAGAGGATGCTCACACCGGGAGCAATGAAATCTACAGGTGGCATTCCATAGTTTGAGAATGATGCCCAGGTATCTCCGCTGGCCATTGCACTGACAGTATAAATATAATTCCCGTTCACTCTTGCCGGGGAGTAATTATTTGCATCAGCAGAGTTATTACCTGCAGCGATAGTGAACCAGATGCCACTGCCGGAAGCAGCCAGGACAGCATTATCGAGTGTGACAGATACACTGCCGGAGAGGCTCATATTCGCCACATCACCGGCTGCACCATGTGCACCAACGTAGTCAACACCTGCAATAACTCCGGATAACGAACCCGAACCCTTTCTGTCAAGAACCCTGACTGACACGACAGCAGCACCCGGTGCGACTCCAATCACACCCACACTGTTATTTATTGCAGCAATAGTACCGGCGACGTGGGTGCCATGCCCGTTCTGATCATTCGGCGTGGTGTTTTTCCCAAGAAAAGTAGCACTTAAAGTTGTGTTAACATTTAGGTCAGGATGGGTTAGATCCACTCCGGTATCAATGATCCAGGCTTTTGCTGATCCGCTGTATGATGAAGCACCTCCTACGCGTGTAATTCCCCAGGGGGTTGTCTGCGTGGGTGGCTGTGGGTTTTGACCCGGAGGGCCACTGGGTTTATTACCCTGCGATAATCTCACTATCCTGTCCTGTTCAACAAGAAGAATACGTTTATCAGAACTCAACCTTTGAAGCTCATCCCTGCTGAGGGTAGTAGCAAAACCGGTTATCGTCGAGCTGTAGAGCTGAAGGTATTCTACAGACCTGTCGATTTTGTTTTCGGCAAAGACTTCGTCTGCGACAGCTCTTACGACCTCTCCACGCTCAGGATAACTCATCCCGGCGTGAAATTTTGTTGATGGAATCACATCCCGCGCAAACATTACGATATACTGACCGGGAATAATCGTGCTTAATTCCTCCGGGGATTTCTGCTGCTCCGTTCCCGGCAGTCTCTCCTCCTGCAATGGATCTTTAGTGCAGGAATGGATAACCAAAGCTATTGCGGCTATAAACATAACTGCAACCAGCATCTGGATGTTCAGGGGTTTGGTAATTGTTCTCATAAAAAGTGAATTTTAGTTAATGATAAGGAGTGTTTTCCTGAGAAGTAAACCACAAAGTTAATACACAAAAGTCCTTTTTCGAAGAATAACCAAAAAAAACACCAGAAATAATTAAAGAAAATGACAACAGTTGCTGAGTCATTAATGATTTCTGCCATGCTTAATTCCGGCCTTCACAAAAGCAATTACCTTGTCATAACCTTAACGACTGTTAACAGCAATTTAACGGTAAAAGTTTGAACATTATCAAACGCTTAATGTTGTTTAGTTTGTTAAGATAATTTTTGTCAAACCATAAACCCTATATCTCAACAATGAATATAAAACCACGAATGATGATAATGAAATATTTATTAATTGTGTTTTACACAATATTTTTTTATCAGCTTGTTGCGCAGAACAGTGCTGAAATTCTTCATGAAATAAATCTGCCATCCGGAGAGATGATTGAGCTAAGAAGTGACAGCACATGGAATCTGAAAATCATTGAGAAACCTGTAATAGAATGGGCTGATATACCTGCCGGCAGTTTTCTTATCGGCAGTCCTTCATCGGAGGCAGACCGCAATGAGGATGAGTGGCAGGTTAAGGTACATCTTGATTCTTTCAGGATGAGCCGGCATGAGATAACATTTGCCCAGTATGATCTTTTCTGTGAGGCGACCGGCCGTGAGAAACCAGATGATAACGGATGGGGTCGCAAAAATCGGCCGGTAATGAATGTGAGCTGGCATGATGCAAAAGCATTTGCAGAATGGATGGGCGCCAGGCTACCGACAGAGGCTGAGTGGGAGTATGCCTGTCGTGCGGGGACTACCACACCTTTTAATACCGGGGAAAACATCACAACATTTCAGGCAAATTATAATGGAAAAACACCCTATAAAGATTTTGCAGAGGGAGAATACCGCCGGGAGACGATGCCGGTTGGCAGTTTTGAGCCTAATGCCTGGGGCTTATATGATATGCATGGTAATGTTTGGGAGTGGTGCAGCGACTGGTATTCTGCATATCCGAAGAAGGAGCAGTCTAACCCTCAGGGGCCTGAAACTGGTAACAGCCGTGTATTCCGTGGCGGAGGCTGGTATAGTGCCGGTATGATGTGCCGGTCGGCAAGGAGGTATAACCTGAATCCTGATTTCTCATATAATTTCATAGGTTTCCGTATTGTTATGAACGAACAATAGTTCATCCTGCAACTTCTGTTATTCAAATAAATATTCTGCTAATTGGCCAAGGCCGAAAAACTCCTATTTCCGGAATCTCGTTTCATTCAACTGAAAAAAAGATTAAGTTTGTAGCTGAATAGAATTGGAGATGAACAGCAATCTGAACCCAAACAAGGAGCAGCTTACCCCTGTAGAGCGTGAGTTTGAGAAGGCATTGCGGCCAGTGGCCTTTGAGGATTTCAAAGGGCAGAAGGGTGTTACAGATAATCTGAGGGTTTTTGTAGAGGCAGCATCTGGCCGCGGAGAGGCTATGGATCATGTATTGCTGCACGGTCCTCCGGGACTTGGCAAGACAACGCTCTCCTACATCATTGCAAGTGAGCTTGGCGTGAATATAAAAACCACCTCCGGCCCTGTACTGGACAAGCCCGGCGATCTTGCGGGGCTTCTGACCGGCCTTGAGGCCAATGATGTACTGTTTATTGACGAGATACACCGTCTGAGTAACGTTGTGGAGGAGTATCTCTATTCCGCCATGGAGGATTTCAGGATTGACATCATGATAGAGACCGGACCCAATGCCCGGTCGGTGCAGATAGGTCTCAACCCTTTTACTCTCGTTGGGGCTACTACGCGCTCGGGCTTGCTTACTGCTCCACTACGTTCACGTTTTGGCATCAATGCCAGGCTGAACTATTATGACACCGAAACCTTAACCTCAATAGTGAAGCGTTCTGCAGGATTGCTGCGTGTGCCGATTGATGACACTTCAGCGGTTGAGATTGCCAGGCGTAGCCGCGGCACCCCCAGGATCTCAAACATGCTGCTGCGCAGGGTCAGGGATTTTGCACAGGTAAAAGGTGATGGGATCATCAGGCTCGACATTGTGCATATGGCTCTGGATGCATTACAGGTTGACAAGAACGGACTGGACGAAATGGACAACCGGATTCTGGAGGCTATCATTGACAAGTTCAAAGGAGGGCCTGTGGGCTTAACAACCATTGCAACCGCTGTGGGTGAGGATTCAGGCACCATCGAAGAGGTTTACGAGCCTTTCCTCATTCAGGAGGGTTACCTGGTGCGTACACCCCGTGGCCGAGAGGCAACAGAAAAAGCTTTCAGACATCTGGGCAAGGTGCCCGGTATAACACAGGGCAGGCTCTTCTAGACAGGCTTTAGAGATGAATAACCATAGAATGTTAATTGAAGAAATTAGGGCTGAAGCAAAGATGCTCGGGTTTACCCATTGTGGCATAACCAGTGCATCACCAATTCCTAAGGCTGAAAAACTGTTCCGCAGATGGATTTCGGAAAACCGCAATGCTGAAATTCGCTACCTCGAAAGAAATCTGGAAAAGAGGTTCGATCCTGCCCTTATCGTGAAAGATGCAAAGTCGGTAATCTCACTTGGCTTCCCATACGGAGATGCAGAAACAGCTATTAAGAACACTACCGGCATTGCGGTTTATGCCTGGGGTGAAGACTACCATAAAAGGTTAAGAAGGCTGGCAGAGCCGATTCTGGAAATCCTGAAGCATCACAGTCCGGATTCCGAAAGTAGTTTTTATGCTGACAGTGCCCCGCTGTCAGAACGTTCGCTGGCTATCAGGGCCGGACTGGGATGGGCCGGGAAAAACGGCACCCTCATTACTCCTGATAGAGGCTCCATGATCTATCTTGCAGAGATAGTGACCACCACAGAATTGCCTGAGGAGCACCATTCCCATGAAAACCTATGTGGCAACTGCAGGCTTTGTATCGACAACTGCCCTACCGGAGCCATCAGTGAAGATTGCCTGCTCGATGCATCAAGATGCATCTCGTACCACACAAATTCATCAAAAAAACCGATACCGGATGATATTGCATCGAAAGCCGGTAACAGGATCTTCGGATGTGATATCTGCCAGCAGGTTTGCCCGTGGAATTTCTGTGATTCATTCTCAACTGATCAGGAAATCAAAGTGAATTCTTATCCGGAGAACTGGCCTGCATACCCGGAGGAGTGGATTGGCAAAGATAAAGATTGGTTTAATGATGTTTTCGCAGGCTCTGCCTTGCATCATACCGGATTTGCCAAAATAATGGATAATGTTCTTTCAGCCCTGGGCAAGGGTAAAGTTCATTATTCTCCCCATGAAAATGATTCGAACTGAAACCCTGCCAACCGGAGCACTTTGTTGACAACAGTGTCTGTTGCCTCTTCAAGAGTTGCCGGTATGGAGTAGAATGACGGCGAAGCGGGACAGATAATCCCACCGGCAAGAGTTATCTGTTCCATGTTTCGTATATGGATAAGATTATATGGCATTTCACGAGGCACAAGGATTAGTTTTCGACGCTCTTTAAGCATCACATCGGCTGCGCGGCTGATGAGGTCATCAGCCAGTCCCATGGCAACTGATGCCATTGTTCCCATTGTGCAGGGAATGATAACCATCGTATTGAACGCACCTGACCCCGAAGCGGGTGGTGCGAAGAAATCATCGTTGTTGAAAAGCTGAAACGGTGTATCACACGTACCAGAATTGAGTTCGAACCTCCACACATCTTCACCACTCTTCGAAAATATCACTCCAACCTTGCCGCATTGCGAAGCCAGATCATTCTCCCGGATTTTCAACAAGAGCCTGTTCGCATAAACGGCTCCACTGGCCCCCGTAACTGCAACGAGAAGATTTATCTTGCCTGGACCGGCCATATTGGTTGTCATTGAAGTGATTTTTTATCCGCAGTGTGATGAGGGCCCATGCTGTACAGTAAAATTTGTCACTCGGTCAGCTATCTTGGCCGTATATCATCATTATATTATGTAAAACATTCCTAAAGTAAGAATGTTGTTGGTCTGTCCAAAATTGAGTCTGTAGGTCTGCCCGCTTTGATGTTTCCTGATCGGAGTGATGGAGTTTGATGTTCTGAAACTGGCACTCCATTTCTCATTGAACTTGTAGTAAATGCCGGCCACCAGCGAACTGTTGTGTGTGTTGAAAGGCCGTTCACCTATTTCAACATCATACAGCTCTTCATAACTTGAAATTAATACGGAATAGGCAATTCCAAGTTCAAAATCGAGCTTTTCCGAATAGATATACCTTATCATGAACGGAGCTTCTACATAGTTCAATTTACTTCTGTATGAGTAGTATCCGTTATCTTCTGACGGGTTTTCGCGGCTGCCTTTCTGGATATAGGCTATCTCCATCTGGAACTGCCAGTTTTCGCGGAAGTTGAAATGTGCCCAGGGCCCGCCATATATTCCCAGCTTATTATAACCTGCGCTCTGGTCACCTGACACCTGGCTTGCGACGAGTCCGGCAGTAAGGCCCCCTTTAAAAGTTTGCGCACTGGTATTCAGAATTGCAACAAGCCCTGCAAACATAAGAGTAAAAATCAGTTTTTTCATATCCGTATTTTTCTTCATCAGTTGCAAAAATAGTCATTTTTAAAAATTGGCTTATAACTTTTGAGCGTCAAAGCAAAAAGCCGTACGTTTGGATAAAATTTGAGCAAATGGGTAAGTTGTCGGATATAAATTCACTTGTTTCGAAAGACCTGCAGGAGGTTGATAATCTTTTCAGGGAGACTGCCAGGAGCGGTGTTCCCTTACTCAACATCATTATGAGATACATGTTGAGCAGGAAGGGCAAGCAGATGCGTCCACTTTTTGTCCTTCTAACTGCCGGCATGCACGGAGAGATAACGCCATCAGCACACAGGGCTGCTGTAATGATTGAGTTGTTGCATACTGCAACTCTTATACATGATGATGTTGTTGATGATGCCTGGCAGCGACGTGGTTTACTATCGCTGAATGCAATCTGGAAGAACCGGATAGCAGTGCTTGTGGGCGATTATCTATTATCCAGGGGGCTTATACTTTCCCTGGAGCATAAGGAGTACAACCAGTTGCACATTGTCGCAAACGCAACAAGAGAGATGAGCGAGGGAGAGCTTATGCAGGCTGAAAAAGCGCGGAAGCTGGACATCACCGAGGATGTCTATTTCGAGATTATACGAAAAAAAACAGCTTCACTGATAGCATCATGCTGTGCTGTGGGTGCCAGTGCCACAGGTGCAACAGATGATGTGGTGCAAAAGATGCACTCCTTCGGCGAAAAGGTAGGAATTGCTTTTCAGATCAAAGATGACCTGCTTGATTATACAGGTGGGAACAATACCGGAAAACCCAAAGGCTTAGATCTTAAAGAGAAAAAACTCACACTGCCTGTAATCTATACTTTGAGCCAAATGTCATCGCAGGAACGTATTTCGGCAATACTGACTATAAAACGCTTCAGCAAAAGAAAAGAGAAGGCAGCCTGGTTGATAGGCAGGATAGAATCCTTTGGCGGCCTGGAGTATTCCAGGGAGAAGATGAATCAATACAAAAGGGAAGCTGAAGAGGTTCTTGACTCCTTTCCGCAGAATGAGTTTTCATCCGGTTTGAAAAAATTAGTCTCATATTCTATTGACCGTAACAGGTAAGCCATTATCTTTGCGATTTGTCAGAAAACAGAATACATATGCGGGCAATCATTGTTATCACGGTGGTATTGTTTGGGTTAACCTTTTCTGCGGCAGCGCAGAAGTTACAGGAAAATTTCTGGCCCAATGGCCAGCTGGCCAGCAAAGGCACTATCATCAAACTTGACACACACGAGATCAAGACGGGTTTATGGGTTTATTACTATGGCAATGGCCGGAAGATGCAGGAGGGCAATTACAGCAACACCGGCGGCAGAACCGGTTTATGGATGACCTGGTATGCGTCTGGCAAAGTTAAAAGTGAGATAAACTACGGAAATGGCCCATACAAGGTCTGGTATGAAAACGGGGAGCTGATGGAGCAGGGCACCATGCTGAACGGAGAGTTACATGGGAAATATGAGTCATGGTTTGACAACGGGAAGCCGATGATTGCAGGAGAATACTCACAGGGAGAGAAGAACGGCAAATGGAGTGCCTGGTCAAAGAATGGCAATCTCATCAGCGAGGTTCATGTAGTGAACGGGACTGCCCGCACATGGTACGACAGCGGGCAACTGGAGGAGACCGGAGAGATCCGCAATGGGCGTAAGGAGGGAATATGGACACGCTACTACCCCAGCGGGCAGATGCAGATGAAAGGATCTAACAGTGCGGGTGAAAAGGTTGGATTATGGGAAAGCTGGTATCATGATGGGGTAAAGATGAGTGAGATCTATATTGACAATGGAATGAACCGGATATGGTATGCCAACGGTACCCTGAAGGAAGAGGGTATGATAGAAAACGGGATCAGGGAGGGTTTATGGCGTGAGTGGTACTCAGATGGCAAAAAGAAACGGGAAGAGTTCTGGTACAATGGCATGCGGGATGGTCTTAGCGTAACATGGCACCCGAACGGCAACAAGATGGAGGAGAAGACATTTGTAAAAGGAGTCAGGGAGGGCAGTGCCATTTCCTGGCACTCAAACGGCAATAAGGAGTTTGAGGGTTTTTACTCAAATGACAAGCTGAATGGCTTTTCCAGGTGGTGGTATTCCAACGGCAAGCCTGAGATGGAGGGAAAGCTTATTGATGACCTCCAGGATAGTGTCTGGACATTTTTCCATGAAGTGGGCGGGCGAGCCAGCAAAGGAAGTTTCCACAAAGGGCTGCTTCAGGGTGAATGGAATTACTGGTACCAGACCGGGGAGCATTGGAAAAGGGGGAATTTCGAAGAGGGCATCCGTGATGGTCTATGGACGACGTGGTATGAGTCGGGGAAGAAGTTGCAGGAAGGCTTGTACCGCGAAGGGCAACCATTCGAATATTGGATCAACTGGTATGAAAACGGCCGGGTTAAGGATGAGGGCAGCTACCAGAGAAGCGAGATGCATGGGCAGTGGAGAGGCTTTTATTCTGACGGCACACCCCGGTATGTGGTAAACTACAGATATGGCATCCGTCATGGAATGTCAACGCACTACTATTTCCCAAGTGGCCGCAAACGGTCGGAAGCCAATTACCGGAACGGTAGGATGCATGGCAAAGCAGCAGAGTGGTATGTTACCGGGAATCTGATGGAGAAAGGTAAATACAAGGATGGCCAGAGAACCGGAACGTGGGTGTTTTATGACCAGTATGGCTCCCTCTATCTCAAACAGGGATTCACCGATGGCAAGCCTGACGGAAAAGCTACTGAATACTATGCTAATGGGCGGAAAAAATCGGAAGGAAAATACAAAAACACCCTGAGGCATGGTACATGGACATTCTGGGACAACAGAGGAAATATTGTCTATCAGGTTGTATATGACAGGGGTGCAAGGTCCAACATCAAGGTTGATGCAAGCAGAAGTTTTGATAGCCGAAGGCCTTGATGATAATTCATCTGCTTTGCGAATCTTCAGGACTAACAAACAAGAAATGAGATAAAAATCAGAGATATGATCAAGAAAACTATGAGCCGGATATTGCTTTTACTTTCAGCCTGGTTCATCACAAATGCAGGAATGGCTGCTTCAGATCCGGGGTTCAGGCCTTTTATCAGTTCATTGAAAGGGCTGGAAGAGTTTACCTTTATCAAACAAGAGATAAGTAACCAAAGCCACAAAGGGTCTATAACAAAGATCACAGGGTCGCAGGCAATAAAATTCATAAAGGCATCCAGCTCGCCCATAGGTTTTGAACACACAGACCGTGTGCAGGATTTTCTGGATTTCTATACATCACAGGAGATGCGTCGCAGTGTAGAGATCATGCTAAGCATTTCAGGGCACTATATGGATCTCTTTGCAACTGTGCTGAAAGAGGAGGGGTTGCCGGCCGAGCTTAAATATCTGCCTGCCTCACTCTCATCGCTTAACACAAGGGCTGTGTCAGCATGGGGAGCCTCCGGGTTATGGCAGATCATGTTCACAAGCGGCAAATTATACAACCTCCAGATTGATTCATACGTAGATGAACGACGTGATACGGAGAAGGCTACAAGAGCTGCAGCGCAATACCTTAAAGACCTGTATGACATTTACGGAGACTGGGAACTCGCCATTGCTGCCTATTCCAGCAGCCCCTCCAATATCAACAAGGCAATCAGAAAAGCAGGAGGATCAAAAAAGTATACCGACCTTTACCCTTGGTTGCCTGTTGAAACCCGTGATTATCTTCCTGCTTTCACTGCCTGTTTTATATTGATGAACAACTATGAAAAGACGGGGCTGAAGCCATACAACATCACTATTCCTGACTTCAGCAAAAAGGAATCTGTTACGCAAAGACTTCACCTGGGTCAGGTTTCAGAGGTTCTTGACATTCCTCTTGAGCTTCTTAAAGAGATGAATCCGGAATATAAAAACGGTGTTATCCCGGCAGGTGGCAGAGAGTACCTTATACGGCTGCCATCAGAAAAGGCAGGGTTATTTGCTCTCTATTCTGATTCAATCTATGCTTTCAAAGATTCGGTTTACTTTCAGATTCGCCGCACATATGTTGTGAGCGATGTGACTCCTGTACAGGCAACCTCTACATCACAGAATGCCAGACCTCAGGCACAGACACAAACGCAGGCTGCACCATCAGCACCTGATACACGTAACAGGACAAAGCTTACATATACAGTAAAAGATGGTGATAATCTGGGATATATATCTCAATGGTACAATGTGGGCGTTTCAGACATTCGTCAGTGGAACAACCTTCGGGGTGACATTATCAGGGTAGGCCAGGTTCTGGACATTTGGGTGCCGAACGCTCGTGCAAACCACTATTCGGGCATTGACGGGATGACCTTTGATCAGAAGCAAAAACATTCGGGAGCTGTAACTACCTCATCACAACAGAGCACCACCACAGGCAGAGCCTCTTCTTCTGCAAGTTCCACATCCTCCACATCTTCTGCTTTCACCTGGTACACAGTGAAGAGTGGCGACAATCCTACAACCATCGCTGCAAAGTATCCGGGTGTTTCCGCCAATGAGATCATGACGCTCAACAATATCAAAGACCCCAGGAGTCTTCGCCCGGGTCAGCGCATTAAAATTCCCAGTAAAAGATAGCCTCTATGAAGCCGGTACGGGTAATGCTTTTTGTCTTGTCAACCATAGCTTTGCTTGGCTTGGTGGCGTTTTTCTTTCCTGCGGAAGGGATACGCATTGGCAATATGAAGATACATTTCCCTACGATAATGGAGATCTTCACTCCAAGCCCTTATGAATATGCTGACATCGCGGACCTGCAGCTTGCTGCTGACACTGTTGTTGTGCCTGAGATCAAACCGGAGCCGGCAGATACAGTTACAGGAGGTTTTGACATCCGTTTGATTGAGATAAGTGAGCTCAGGACAAGGCATCTGGAGTTTCCCGATGGGCGTCGCAATGTGTTGCACAGCTTTTTCAGGAAACTTGATTCACTTGCGGTTGAACGGAAGCAGATAAGGATTCTGCATTACGGGGATTCTCAGATTGAAGGAGACCGCATCACTCACATACTGAGAAGGAAGTTCCAGTCGCAATTTGGCGGCTCCGGCCCGGGGATAGTACCGGTGGTAGAGCTTTACAACTCCAGGGCAGTTAACAGAACTCTCGACGGGAACTGGCAGAGACATGCCCTGTTCGGCCCCAGAGGGCAGATGCCACATTCCAGGTATGGTGCATTGGCGTCCTTCTCCAGATACTCTCCCTTTGCCAACGACAGCATCATCAATGATTCTGTCCTCTTCAGAGCCAGCGTATCCTTCTCCGCATCAGGATACCCCTTCAGCCAATGCCGGGTGTTTGCCGGTAATGCCAGGCAGCCGGTCGCAATCGAAATAATGGGGACAGAAGGTGAAGTTTTTAAACGCGACACTGTCAGGGAAGGGATGAAGATTATCTCTGCAACAACAGGGAGAAGTGATGTCTCTATCACTTTTTCCGGTTACGACAGCCCTGACATCTATTGCGTTGATCTCTCTTCCGGTGCCGGTGTGATGGTTGACAACATAGCGATGCGTGGCAGTTCAGGCACCATTTTCACCAGGATCAACAGCGTACAGCTACAGCAGATGTACAGCGCATTGAATGTTGAACTTTTCATACTTCAGTTTGGTGGCAACGTGATGCCATATGTGAAAACAGAGCAGGAGTGTGTCAATTATGGAAACTGGTTCTACAGCCAGCTTGCACTTCTGAGGAGGATCAGGCCTTCAGCAGCTATCATTGTTATCGGCCCTTCCGACATGTCATTAAAAGAGAAAGAGCACTACATCACCTATCCGCTGCTGGAGAACGTCAGGGATGCTTTGAAAGAGGCTACTTTCAGAGCGGGTGGTGCATACTGGGATATGTATGAGGCGATGGGTGGACGCAACTCAATGCCATCATGGGTTGCCGCTGACCCGCCATTGGCTGCAGCCGATTATATCCATTTCTCACCCCGTGGTGCAAGGCTGATAGGCGATATGTTTTATAACGCTCTGATCTGGGAGTACCAGCTTTACAGGAAGGGACGAAAATAGAGAAGGAGAATAGGAGTGAACCTGATAAAATATTTAACCATAACCACCATTCTGATTCTGAGCTTCACAGAAGCCTTTAGCCAGATGCCGCCTGATGACCCCACAGAGGTTGAGATACATGGATTTGTCAATTACGATACAAACTTCATCCTCCATCCTCTGGGGCTGCCTGTCCTGGAACATTTTTTCACAAAACTTGACACTCTGATCTTCCTGGGGGAGGGCAGAGTAAGCATACTGCATATAGGAGGTTCACATATCCAGACAGACGTATATTCCCATCAGATGAGGAGCAGGCTGCAGAACCTTCAACCGGGAATGAATGGTGGCAGAGGATTCATATTCCCGGCTGCCATGGCGGGGACAAACAACCCCAGGAATTTCATCGTAAGTTATACCGGCAACTGGGAAAGCTGCCGGAATACCCAACGCAACAGAACATGCAACCTTGGCATAGGAGGCATGATGGTAGCAACTGCTGATAGTGTGGCTACAATCACATTTCGCCCAAGGTCTGCCAATGAACCTTTCAAAACCAACCTCATCAGGGTCTACCATTACGATACCGAATCCGTGTACCAGGTCAGCCTCGTGTCCCATAACCACTATCTGGTAAACAGTGTTGAATATATCAGCAACAGTGTCGGATACACAGAGATAAGGCTGAATGAACCTGTTGATACCTTTACTATTAAGATATACCGCAACCATAGTGAACCATCTTCGTTCGAGCTGTACGGTATAGAGATCCTGTCGGATGACCCAGGTATCGTTTACCATTCCGTTGGCGTGAACGGTGCAAGCATCCCCTCATTCCTCCGCTGTAACCTGCTGCAGGAACAGGTGAAGGCTGTCAAACCAGACCTCGTGATACTCTCACTTGGAACCAATGATGCCTTCTCAAGCAACTTTGACCCGGATATGTACAAACGGAATTATATCAGATTGATAGAGGTTATTAAAAACGCATCTCCTCAGGCAGACATCCTGATAACTGTCCCTAATGATGTCTATTTCAACAGGAGAAGAGCAAACACAAACACCTCACTACAGGAAGAAGTGATCTACCAGTTGGCTGTTGATTACGGCTATGGCGTCTGGAACTTCTTTCAGGTGATGGGAGGTCTCAATTCTGTACCGCAGTGGTATAACAACGGAATGATGCAGAAAGACAGGATCCACTTCACTCCTAAAGGATATGTTCTCAAGGGAGATCTCTTTTTCAGTGCTATGATGAAAAGCTATGGAAACCATCTGGAAAAACTAAAAGTGAAAAACTAAAAGTGAAAAGTGCGTTTGATGGATTGATAAGGATAGAGGAACTATAGAATGTTTGAATATCTGAGTGCCATATTCAGCTACAACGAGAGGCATCCGTTGATCTTTACCCAGTTCTATTTCTGGGCATTCTTTCTCGTAGTGCTGGTATTCTACTCCTTGCTGGCAAATTCAAAGAACAGGACTGTGCGCAGCGGCTACCTTTTTTTTATGAGCCTCTTCTTCTATTTCAAATCCTCAGGTTTCTTCTTCTTCATTCTGATCTTTTCAACATTGGTGGATTACTTCCTCGGCAGGGGGATTTACAGAAGCAACAGTAAGCCGGTAAAGCAACTGCTGGTGGCAATGAGCATTTTCACCAATCTGATGCTGCTGGTGTATTTTAAGTATGCCTACTTCTTCGTTGACTCTTTCAACCAGTTTTTCGGCATGGATTACCAGGTGATCAATCATCTGGCACTTGCAGCCAACAGGACTGCAGGAACCCATTTCGATGTTGGGGCAATACTTTTGCCTGTCGGGATCAGCTTTTTTACATTCCAGACCATCAGCTACTCTATGGATGTTTACCGTGGCCATGTGAAACCGGTAAAGAACATTATTGACTTTGGCTTCTATGTGTCGTTTTTCCCGCAGCTTGTTGCCGGGCCTATCGTGCGTGCTTCTGAATTCATCCCACAGCTTTACAAAGATTTTAGTCTCACGAAAGCTGAGTTTGGGCTGGCTGTCTGGATGATCCTGAAAGGACTCATCAAGAAGATTTTTATTGGGGATTATATTGCTGTGAACTTTATAGACAGGGTTTTCGGCAACCATCTAAGCTACACCGGCTTCGAGAACCTTATGTCTTTATACGGATACTCTTTACAGGTTTATTGTGACTTCTCCGGATATACCGATATTGCAATCGGCGTAGCTCTCCTGATGGGGTTCCGGCTCAGGGAAAACTTCAACTCTCCATATAAAGCCCTTAACACGGGTGAATTCTGGAAACGCTGGCACATTTCACTATCATCATGGCTCAAGGATTACCTTTACATTCCAATGGGGGGAAACCGTAAAGGTTCACTCTTCACCTGGATAAGCCTTATATCAATTATCTTCTTTGTCATTATGATATCCGGTGAGCTTATTCTTATACCCATCCTGTCAGGCACCTTCCTGTTGATATGGCTACTGACACGAATTTTCCCTGTGCTTCGGAAACACATCACTACCAATATAAACATACTACTGACGATGCTGTTGGGAGGTCTCTGGCATGGTGCAAGCTGGATGTTCGTGATCTGGGGCGGGCTGAACGCCATCGGGATCATCGTTTATAAATATTGGAGGAGGATAAGCCCCTGGGAAAAGGCAACCCATAAGCTTGCGGTCTTCTGGAAAATTTTCCTGACTTTCAATTTTATCACATTTACCAGAATATGGTTCAGGGGCGAATCCATGGAGGGCACGCGGGAGTTGCTCCACCAGATCGGCAACGACTTTCAGCTTGCACTCATACCTGAGATACTTGTTGGCTACAAATGGGTATTCCTGATGATGCTCTTTGGGTTTGTTCTGCACTGGTGCCCAACGAAACAGAAGGAGCGCTATCTGAAATGGTTCATCAACACACCACTCTGGGCCAAAGTGGTGATAAGTGCTATAGTGGTATTTGTCATCTATCAGTCCATTTCTGCTGATATGCAGCCGTTCATATACTTCCAGTTCTGAGGCGAGAGGTTAGAGGCGAGAGTCTGAGGCATTGATTATGTTTCAACGCCGGAGGCGTCCAACTCTTAATAACCCGGGATGCAATCCCGGTTTTGTGGTGATGGCTCTCCTGCTCCTGCACATACCGGATGAGGTTTTCCTTTGCTGATATAGCATAGGTAAACCCGCCATATCCTACCTGCCAGCCTTTGAACTTCGGGAAAAGGTTTTCTCCCTTAATGAATAGGGATGAAGAGACTTTTATGCTCTGCACCAGTTCAGCAAGTGCTATTGCTTGATGTAAATGTGTGATGATATGCAGATGATCCTCTACTCCATTTATGATGTAGGGGTGGCATTTCTTGTTGATTAGGGTTCTTCGGATATACAGAAGTAACCTGTACCTGTTTTCCTTTAACATGACCTTCACTCTGTCTTTGGTAGAGATGACGATCTGAAAAAGCAATTGGGTGTAAGAATCTGACATAATGTTATTTTTTTTTTATTTGTTTGAATATATGTATTAGGGGTAAGAAAACGGAAAACTTTTGTGGATTTTTTTGTTGGACTCCTGCGGAGTCTGCCTCTGTCCGCCTCAACCTATATATTCTCTCCTCACAAAAAAGGCCACCCCGGAGGGCAGCCTTTCTATAGAAAATATCAGATCTTAATCGCATTGAATGTTCTCTAAGCTACCTTTCTTTGAAACATTATTAACCTTGAAATCAGTCCATTTGTTTTGCGGATTGTTCAAACTTTTACAGGTTAAGCTTACTGTCCAGCTATAGGTTTCACAAGCATCCAGATCCATTGTTGTCTGCATTGTTTGGCCATTATAGGTCCATCCGGGTAATGGGGTGTCATCCAATGCGCTTTGCGGGAAGGTGAATACCAATTCCGCACCAAGCATATCCTCTTCCGGAATATAGGTGAAAGTGTATGTACCATCCGTATTTTGCACATAATAAAAGCTCTCTTCGCAACCGCAGGGTGCAAAAAGATTGTAAGTATAACTTTCAGAAGCTTCAGATGTTCCAAGCCAAATTGGTTGACCATTGCCTTCAATTCTCACAGAATAAATCATAGCATCGCATTTATCCCAACCAGCATCTAATGAGAATGCCTTCGTATAGGTAGTTGCAGTTTCGATAATTTCTGTAGTTTCAGGATCATCCATTTGGTAAGTATATGTATTACCATTGAGTGTAATAATGACAGTATTGAACGGATAATTATCGTATGTTGGACCTGTCAATTCCCAAACTGGTTTCCCGGGTCCATTGTTTGTATTCACCTTGTCATATTGGTATCCATATACATCAACTTTGATATAAAAGAATTCTTCGTCATTCCAAACTGTTGTTGTGAAATACTTGTTGTTTTGATAATAACCGGGGATTTGTGTAATTTCTGCCCATTTTGCAGTCCATGAGGTTTTCTCCTGATAATACGGGCCGTCCTGCAAGCATGCAGTGGCACAGTCGACAGATTCATAGTTCCCCATTACTATCATCTCCCCCTTTATGGGTGAGTCTTTTTGGCAGGCGACGAAGATAAGGCCTGCTATGAGAAAGAGGCCTGCCGGGATTAAAATTCTTAATTTTTTCATTGTTTTTCAGGTTTTTGTTTGTAAAAAAATTGGGTTTTGTGATAAAATAAATAGCAAAATAATTTTACGTAATTCCGAAATCAAAACATTTTTGTTCCAATTCCGGTTTTTAAATTTCTTTTTAAACTCTCTGTTTCGTACTTATTCGGGTTTTTGTTAAACTTACGCTTTAGGGTATTATATCTTTACACTCGTAATGTGTTTGCAGATTTATCAATCTGTCTATATGGCATTTGCAAATATACAAATAAATCTTAAAAATACAAATTATGTTTGATATTTTTTATTTATTTATTAAAATTGGCTCCTCTGCCAGGTAAAAACCCCGGAAGTTTCCGCCCATTTTGCTAATATCAATCAATCCGTTTTCATCGATTTTAGTGATATTTATACAGCTCCTATATCTTTTATCGCAAGTTGCTCTCTAAATCCTCTCTCTGATCTTCCCTTTACCCCACCAGTCTCTTTTCAGATAAGACCTTTAACTGGTCACTTTCAGGAATGAATATTCATTTACGTTACTTTTACCTGGTGAAAGCAATCAGTAATATAAAAAAGTACAACCACCATAATCAAATACGCAATGAAAAGAATTCTATCGCTTTTAACAGTTCATGTTATTCTGATGCCGGCGATATTGACCGGCCAGATCATCACAAACCCAGACAGTGTTTCAGTATATCTTAACCAGGCAGTTCTTGTTGATGTACTTGCCAATGATTATGAGATCAGCAATGATTCCATCTATGTTGATAATGCTTCAGGCTGGCCGGTTATCAGCAATCGCTACGTTGTGGTGGAATTGGGGAACAATTATCTCGGTGTAACCGGCAGGGTTGATACCATTATATATAGTGTCAGGCAGGTGAACGGCCCTGCAACTAATACCGGGGAGCTTTATGTCACCCTTATAAACGAGTCGTTTGATGTGTTGGATGTAAACAACCTCAGTGCACGATTCACGGCATTTGGCTCACACTTCTGGGATCTGGCAGGCAAATCGGAGTTCTATGCCCCCAAGTGGACAACGAAGACCCCGATCTTTTCGAAGAGTCTGTGGATAGGTGGCCAGAACAGTACGGGAGGGCTTCACCTGGCGGCAGAACAATACAGGATCAACGGCCAGGATTTCTGGGCAGGGCCTGTTTCGCTGGTGTACGACCCTGTCTACGACCAAACCTGGATGCGCGTCTGGAAACTCACTAAGGATGAAGTGCATCACCACATCGCAAACTATAACAATACAGGTTACACTCCCATCCCTGACATTGCAGGATGGCCGGCCCATGGCGACACCCTGAACGGACAGGCCTGGCACCTGGCGCCATTCCATGATGTTAACAACAACGGCATTTATGAGCCTATGCTTGGCGATTATCCGCTGATCCGCGGCGACATGTCCCTGTTTTTCATCTTCAATGATGCCAGAGACGTACATACTGAATCGGGCGGCACACCACTGGGGATTGAGATCCATGGCATGGCATACGCTTTTGACATGCCTGCTGACACTATCCTGCATAACACCATCTTCCTGCACTACGACATTATAAACCGCTCTGCAAATCAATACACAAACTGCTGGGCGGGCATCTTTGCCGACATCGATATCGGATTTGCGTATGATGATTATATGGCCTGTGATGTGGAGAATGGCGGATTTATCGGCTACAACGGTACGGCTGTTGATGGCACCGGCCAGCCTTATGCTTACGGTGCCTTTCCCCCGGCAATGGGGATACAATTACTGGGAGGCCCGTATATGGTACCTGACGGGCTGGATAACCCGAAAACCGATTCTCTCGGAAACTCCTTATGCGATGTGAGCCTCAACGGTGCAAATTTCGGCAATGGTATTGCTGACGATGAAAGGCTTGGGCTATGCAGGTTTATGGTACTGCCACAAGGCTCTTACGGTACAATGCCGGCAACTCCTGCAGAATATTTCAACTATCTGCAGGGTATCTGGGCCGACAATACGTATTTACTGTACGGAGGGAACGGTCATGCGGGCAGTGCGGCTTATGGACCTGTTTGCAGTTTTATGTATCCTATGGACTCTGACTCCTGCAACTTCGGCACAGGTGGTATCGCACCTAATGGACCGCAATACTGGACAGAAATAACAGCAGGCAATCAGCCTTTTGACAGAAAAGCCATAGGTTCTTCAGGCCCCTTCACCTTTAACCCGGGTGACACCCATCAACTCGATATCGCATTCCTGGTTCTGTTCGATTCCATAACCAACCAACCTGTGACAAAGATCCCCGATGGATTCAGCTATATCAAAGACCTCTTCCTGAGCAGTCCCGCCATGTTTGACGTTAAGACATCTGTTAAGGAGGTATTTGTTCCGGCAAGGAGAAACTTAAAGCTCTACCCCAATCCTGCAACCGGCCTGGTAAATGTTTCAGGCCTGAACAGCAGCAACCAAAGTGTTTACCGGATATACGGTGTGTCAGGGAACCTGATCACAGCAGGAGTGTTTGGAAGCAACAATTCCGTTGATGTTTCGAACCTGCGCCCGGGTTTGTATATCCTGAACGTTCTGACCGATGATGGTGCACACAGCCTGAAGTTCATCAAACAGTAAGAGGCATGCTTGTATGCGGGAAGCTTAACTGCCGGTGGCTTCGAGTTCCTCAGACACCATGTGTTTAATCAGATTCCTGCGACGGTGCCTTCGGGAGCCTCAGGTACCTTGCAGGAAGGGGTCTCAGAGTGTCTAAGAAGGAAAAAAAGAGGCTGCCTGCTTTTGAGGCACCCTCTTTGTTTGGTTGGTCGGGATGAGAGGATTCGAACCTCCGGCCTCTTCGTCCCGAACGAAGCGCGCTACCGGGCTGCGCTACATCCCGATCATCATTTTAGGAGCCAACAAAGTTATAAAATTTTTGTTCCTTTGACAGCAATTAAAATAATTTCCAATGAAATATATCGGACCACACGTGAGTGCTTCAGGCGGTGTTGACCAGGCAGTGAAGAACGCTGTTGAGGTTGGCGCGAACGCTTTTGCCCTGTTTACAAAGAACCAGAGACAGTGGTATTCAAAACCACTGGACAAAGAGACAATCGCCAAATTCCGTGACCTTTGCGAAAGGCACGATTTTCAGCCTTTCCAGATACTTCCTCACGACAGTTATCTCATCAACCTGGGGCATCCAGAGAGAGAGGGACTGGAAAAATCCAGAACCGCTTTCCTTGACGAGATGCAACGCTGTGAGCAGCTTGGGCTCGACCGCCTTAACTTCCACCCCGGAAGCCATCTCAATAAATCCTCAGAAGAGGAGTGCCTCAAAACCATTGCTGAATCCATCAATATCGCTCTCGACAAAACCAAAGGCGTTATTGCAGTGATTGAGAACACTGCCGGCCAGGGTACAAACCTCGGCCATAAGTTTGAACAGATCCGTTTTATTATTGAACATGTTGAAGACAAATCCAGAGTTGGCGTTTGCCTCGATACCTGCCACTCCTATTCCGCCGGATATGATCTGAAATCAGAACAAGGGTATAATGAGACTTTCAATCACTTCGATGAAGTGATAGGTTTCAGTTACCTGAAAGGGATGCACATCAACGATTCGAAAAAGGATTTCGGGTCAAGAGTTGACCGCCACCACAGCCTGGGCAAAGGGACTCTCGGCATTGACCTGTTCCGGAGATTGATGAATGACACCAGGTTCGACAATATTCCGCTTGTCCTGGAAACACCCGATGAGGAGATCTGGGCGGATGAGATCAAAATGCTAAGGAGTTTCATTGTCGAATGAAACTCCCTGCAGATTCACAACGATTGTGTTGTGTTATATAAAAAACCCTGATCTAGTCTTCTTCCTTTGCTGCCTCTTCGTACTCTTTGAGCAGTTTTGTCTGAATGTCGCCAGGCACCTGAGCATATTCAGAGAATGTCATTGAGAAGGATGCCCTGCCACTGGTGATTGAGCTTAGCGAGGTGCTGTATTTATGCATCTCTGCCAGGGGCACCTTGGCTTTTATAACCTGAAAGTTTCCGTCGGAGCCCATTCCCATGATGATTGCACGGCGTCCCTGGAGGTCGGTCATCACATCACCCATCTTCTCTTCCGGCACCATCACTTCAATCTCATATATTGGCTCAAGGATACGTGGCCCTGCATTTTTAAAAGCATCGCTGAAGGCATGCCTTCCGGCGAGCTTAAAGGAGATCTCATTGGAATCAACCGGGTGCATCTTTCCGTCATAGACGCTTACAACGATATCCCTGGCATAGGAGCCGGTAAGCGGGCCTGTCTCCATACGTTCCATAAGGCCTTTCATGATAGCAGGAAGGAACCGGGCATCAATAGCTCCCCCGACAATACAGTTATTCATTATCAGTTTGCCGCCCCAGGAGAGGTTAACCTCATCCCTGCCTCTTATCGGAAACTCTTTCGAGTCAACCATACCTTCATGCCATGGTTCGACCATAAGGTGTACCTCCCCAAACTGACCGGCACCACCACTCTGCTTCTTGTGACGGTACGTTGCCTTTGCCGACCTGGTGATGGTTTCACGGTAAGGTATTTTAGGTGCGATGAACTCTATATCAATCTTATGAACATTATCGAAATACCATTTCACCTTGTTGATATGCATATCACCCTGACCCTGAAGTATAAGCTGCTTTTGCTCCCTTGAATAATTGACAAGCAGAGTAGGATCAGAATGGTGCATCTCGTAAAGGATGCTGTTCATCTTCTCATCATCGGTACTGTTTACTGCTTTTACTGCAGTTGTATATATCGGATCTGGGAACACCATCTTTTGCAAGGGGTGCCTCAGTTTCAGATCACCAAGAGTATGATTGGTTTTTGTTTCCTTAAGCTTAATCGTTGCTCCGATATCTCCTGCGACAATCTTTTCGACCTTTTCGCGGTTTTTGCCAGACATCACGAAGAGTTGTGTCACGCGTTCCTTGTTTCCCGTGATCACATTCAGGTAATCGGCACCCTCCTTTATTTCACCTGAGAATACTCTGAAGTATGATACTTCACCGAGGTGCGGCTCGATTGATGTTTTGAATATGAGAGCCATTGACAGTCCTTTCGGGTCACACTTCACTTCATTGCCCTCTTCATCTTTTCTGCCGGGCAGTTCATCGGGCGAGGCAAGTGTATTTGCGACGAACGACATCACTCTTCCTACTCCGATATTTTTCTTTGCTGCAGTGGCAAAGACAGGGAATATGCCACGAGATGCAACACCGAGGCGGATTCCGTTGCGTATCTCTTCAGGAGTAAGTGTGCCTTCTTCAAAATATTTTTCCATAAGCTCTTCTGAGCCTTCAGCTGCAGCTTCAACGAGAGCCAGATGCATATCTTCAGCAGTGCCCATCTCATTTGCCGGGATATCAAGAACCTCTGGCTTTCCCCCATCAGCAGGATACTTGAGCATCTTCATGTCAATGAGGTCTATGAGACTATTGAACTCCAGGCCCGGATTCAGGGGGTAGACTGCGGCAATGACTTTATCACCGAACTGACTCTTAAGTTGCGTCATGGTTTCCTGAATGTTCACCTTTTCATGGTCAACCTGATTCAACACAAAGAAGAGCGGCTTATGAAGCTTGTTGCATAAACGCCAGGTGATCTCCGTGCCAACCTGCACCCCTTCCTGGGCATTTACCATCATCAGGGCAATGTCGGCAGCATTAAGGCCTTCAACAGTTTCGCCAATGAAATCTTGAAAACCGGGAGTGTCTATGATGTTGATCTTCTTACCCAAATACTCGGCATGCAACACAGAAGCGTAAACCGAATTACCACGCTCAATCTCTATCTGCTTATAATCGGACACTGTATTCTTGTCGTCAACAGTTCCACGCCTGTTGATCTGCCCGCCTTCAAAAAGCATAGCTTCGGCAATAGTGGTCTTGCCCGATTTTGCCCCTCCGATAAGGGCAATGTTCTTCACTTCGTTAGTCTGATAAACCTTCATGATATGTTGTTCTTGTTACTTATTTGATGATCCGGTTAATTCCTTCACGCATTAAGGGCGTCAAAAATATGAAAGATCAGCGAGTTTTCAAAGTGAGAGAGAAAATTATTCCAAAGCCTTAGATAACACAGGATAGCACTTCAACTCCATGATTCATGCCTGTGTGTCTATTCCCTTAAGAATGGCAGAAGTTTCTCTGTAAACTCCTGTGGGTTGTCAGCATGCAACCAGTGACCGGCTTTACTGACTGTTTCCAGTTCATATCCGGGGAAAAGTCGGCTGATCTCAGGGATATCTTCATCAGTGATGTAATCAGATTTTTCTCCCCTGATAAAGAGGGTTTTCCCGGTGAAGAGAGAGCCTGCAGGCAACCCTTCCATGATCTCATCGATTCTTTTTTCAACAGCATCAAGGTTTATTCTCCAGGCAAACCTGCCTTTCTCAGACCTTACCAGATTCTTAAGGATATAAAGCCTTATGGGGCGTGAGATTATTTCTGATGCAATCAGATTTTCAACTTCTGCACGTGTTGAACAGCAATCAAAATCTATGGTTTGCATTGCCTTCAATATCCTGAAGTGCAACTGCCTTGCCCTTGCTTCACCCGGAGAGATATCTGCCACCACAAGTTTGTCGACCATCTCCGGGTATTGAACAGCAAAATTCATTGCAAGCTTTCCTCCCATACTATGCCCGATAACAATTGCCTTTCTGATTCCGATCTCCTCAAAAAGCTCAAGTATATCTTCAACCATGGCAAAATAGTTAAATGCATCGGAGTGTGGCGATCTTCCGTGATTCCTCAGATCGGGTATTATTATCCTGAACTCTTTACTGAGTTTCCTCCCGATGGTGATCCAGTTGTCAGAGATGCCGAACAGCCCGTGCAGGATTACCACTGGTTTCCCTTTCCCCAGTATGTGCCTGAAAAGGATCATAGAAATTACTTCAGCCTGTCAAGATACATACCTATCGTTTTCTCCAGCCCGAACCATATAGCATCGCTGATGAGGGCATGGCCGATTGAGACTTCCAACAGTCCGGGAACCTTTTGCGCAAAATATTTCAGGTTATCCAGGTTGAGGTCATGGCCTGCGTTGAGGCCCAGGCCGACCTCTATCGCACATCCGGCTGCTTCAATAAATGGTTTCACCGCAGTTTCCTGATCTTCAATAAATCCTTCTGCATAAGGCTCTGTATAAAGTTCAACCCTGTCGGTGCCGGTTTCGGCTGCCTTACGTATAAGCTCCTTATCTGTTCCGATAAAGAGGCTAGTACGAATGTTGTGAGATTTCAGAAGAGCGACAACATCCTTGAGGAAATCAAAATTCTTAATCGTATCCCAACCCTCATCTGAGGTAAGTGCATCGGGTGGGTCAGGTACCAGAGTAACCTGTGCAGGTTTTACATCTGTTACCAGTTTCAGGAAGCTATCCGAAGGGTATCCCTCAATGTTGAATTCTGTTTTGACCACTTGTTTCAGATTCCACACATCATCATAACGTATATGGCGACCATCGGGGCGTGGATGAACCGTTATACCTTGTGCACCGAACCTTTCACAATCAAGTGCTGCTTTAACAACATCAGGCACATTGCCTCCCCGGGCATTCCTGATAGTGGCAATTTTATTCACATTTACACTAAGTCGTGTCATATTACTCTTTTTGTGCAAACCTAATCATTTTATTTATCTTTATCACCGTTAATCTACTGACATAATGATAGCAAAAAAACTGATAACTGATGTTCCGTTTGTCACAATGGAGACAACCGGCATAGTGGCCATGACACTAATGGATGAACTGAAACTTATGCACCTGCCTATGGTTTGCGACAAGGCCTGTATCGGCATAGTTTCTGAATCCATGCTATACTCAATGCCCAACCCTGAACACTCCCTTTCTGAAGGTGAGATGAAACCTGAAAATATATGCACTCTCGAAAACCAGCATTTCTTTGATATAGCGCAGCTTTTTATAGAGAACCAGCTCACACTGCTACCAGTGGTTGACGAACAGAGAAACTATCTTGGCTGCATCCTTCAGTCTGATATCATTAAGATATTCGGTGAATTTTCATCTGTTTGTGAACCCGGTGGTATCATAGTGCTGGAGATAGCAGAGCGCGACTATTCGTTACAGGAGATCGCCGGCATTGTGGAGTCTAATGATGCCAGAATTCTGAGCGTTCAGACTGCGGCCAGATCGGACAGCACCCTTATAGAGGTTACACTTAAGATCAACAAAATGGACCTTCGTCCGGTTCTTCAGACTTTCAACCGATACAACTATGTCGTTTCTGCCTCTTTTCAGGAGCAGGAGTATGAAGACAGCATCAGAGAGAGATACGAGTCGTTGATGAACTATTTAAAGCTATGACATTTTGAGATTGATAAATCAACTGGTGCTGATTTTTTTCGCATGTTTGCTGCAGAATGTTTCACTAGCAACGACATGGGATCATTCAGTTATAACCATAAACTCATCAGAAGGAACAAGATACAGAATTTCGGAAATTCATATCGAAGGCAATGAGAAGACACGTGAGCGTTATGTTCTGCTGGAGTTGACATTCAGGTTAGGGGATTCGATTACTATTGACGAGCTTGAAGAGGCAATACGGCAAAGCCATACCAACCTGGCAAACACATCCCTGTTCCTTAATCATAAGATCAGCATCCGCTGGGAATCTGATGCTGAGAATCAAATCAGGGTGGTTGTAAGCCTGAAGGAGCGATGGTATTTCTGGCCTGAGCCGGTTCTTCAGAATGCCGAAAGAAACTTCAACACCTGGATGGAGGAGCGTGATTTCAGAAAACTTAATTATGGTGTGGACCTTATCAAGGATAACTTCAGGGGGCGGAATGAGAGGCTGACAATGGTGCTGCGGTTAGGATATGATGAGAAGTATGAGATCACCTACATTGACCCCTATTTCAACAGATCAAAGTCCCTTGGATTCGGACTTGGCGCCGGTTTTTCCGGCAACCATGAAGTTGCTTACAAGGTTAATGATGACAAGCTGGTTTTTTTCCGGGCCGAAAAATATATCCTGACCAGGAAATATGCTTTCGCTCAGATGAACATCAGGCCATCATTAAATCATTTTCACACTTTCAGGCTGATCTATTTCAGATTTCAGGTTGATGATACACTGAAGATGTTGAATCCCGGTTTTCACACGAGTGCAGAGGATGGTTTTTCCATAGGTTCTTTTCGCTATTTTATTAAGATAGACCACCGTGATTTCAAGGCATATCCTCTTAATGGGTATTATTTTGACATTGAGTACCTTCAGTATGGGCTGAACTTTTTCAGAACGGAAATGAACCCTGTTGGATCACTTAAAGCAAATATCAGGGTTTACCGGCAGGTATCCGGAAGAGGTTATTACGGAGCAGGCTCAACTCTCAGAGCGACAACCTGCGGAACCTCGCCATTTCTGTTTGAACAGGGGCTTGGATATGGAAGGGAATTTGTCAGGGGCTATGAATATAATGTAATTCACGGCGATCATTTTATCCTTCTGAAGCAAAACCTGAAATACGCTCTGGTGCCATCGAAAGAGGTTTATCTTGGATTCATGCCACACTGGAAATTCAGAGATGCATGGTTTGCACTATATTTGAATTTTTTCACAGATGCCGGATATGTCTCCGGAGAGCAACTGGCTGGCAACAGGCTTGTCAACCGTTGGATCGGAGGTGCAGGGATTGGGCTGGATCTGGTGACCTATTACGACAAAGTTTTCAGGGTAGAGGCAGCTTTGAATGATCTTGGTCGTATTGGCATATATATACATTTTATCGCTCCCATTTAGGGTTTGGCATTATGAAACCAGGAAGGAAATTTGTGCAGGGGCAGAACATAACACATCTGTCTATTTCTATGTATCTTTATTCCGCCAATAGCAGTTTAATTAACAACATCAATCAAATATCTGATGAGAATAGCCATTTATGGTAGGGCAATAGATTCTGAGGGGGTTAATAAGCTTAAAGATCTTTTTCTTCAGCTTGAGCATTTATCTCAACATCTGATGGTTGAAGAGATTTTTTTCCGATCAATAAAGGGCAGGATGGTTTTTAAGCGGGAGCCTACTGTTTTTGCGACGGGCGAGTCGTTGAGCGGTCGAGCAGATTATCTTCTGAGCATCGGAGGAGATGGCACCATGCTCGACACGGTGACAATTGTCCGTAACAGCGGCATTCCCGTACTTGGCATCAACACCGGCAAGCTCGGTTTTTTATCCGGGGTAGCCGGCGACCAGTGGGAGCGCACCCTGATAAACCTTGCTGAAAAAAAGTTTGTCCTCAATAAGAGGTCTCTTCTCCATGTTGAGTCTGACAAGAGATATTTTGGAGAGATGAACTTTGCACTGAACGAGCTCAGTGTGCACAGGAAGGAGTCTCCATCACTTATTGCCATACAGGTATGGGTCAATGATGTGTTTGTAAATTCTTACTGGGCAGACGGGTTGCTGATCTGTACACCTACCGGCTCCACCGGATATTCTCTGAGTTGTGGAGGCCCGATAATCTACCCTCAATCAGGCACCTTCATGATAACACCCATTGCCTCACACAATTTAACAGTGAGGCCTGTCGTTATTCCCGACGACAAGTTCATCAAGGTCAGAGTTGACAAAAAATACGGGCACTATACAGCAGGGCTGGATGCCCGATACTGTGAAATTGAACCTGGTGATGCTCTGGTAGTAAGATTAGAAAAATTTCATCTGAACCTCATTCAATTCGAGGACGAAGAGTTTTTCAGTACGATAAGAGAAAAGCTCAAATGGGGGCTTGACACAAGAAATTGATGGGGATGAATAACAAATTCATAAAGAGAATGTTTTTTTTCATACATTTGCCATCTTGAGAATAAAGAGAGTAATTTCAACACGATAACAGTGAATCTTATAAAACAGAAAAAAGTAGAAACCATGAAGCAAATTATCATTATGGTGTTTGCAATAATGCTTGGCACCTCAACCTTTGCTCAGAGACATGAGATCGGTTTGTTCCTGGGGGCATCTTATTACAACGGTGATCTTAATCCAAGCCAGCCGATGCTTCTGGCAAAACCTGCCGGCGGGGTTGCCTACAGGTATATAGTGAATTCGCGCTGGGCATTCAAGTTCAATGGTTATTACGGGCAGATAGAGGGTGACGACAAGGTAAACCCTGATGCCGGGTTAAGGGATCGCAACCTCCATTTCAAGTCCAATATTGTTGAATTTGCGGGAATCATGGAGTTTAACTTTATGCGGTTTACTCCCGGAGCTGAACGGGAAAGGTTTACACCATTTATCTTTGGTGGCCTATCGGTTTTCCGCTTCAACCCCAGATCGCAGTTCAACAATCAGTGGTATGACTTACAGCCGTTAGGAACGGAGGGGCAGGGAACAACTGCTTATCCAGACAGGTCGGCCTACTCACTGACTTCGATAGGGATACCCTTTGGCATAGGTTTGAAATTCAGCCTCAGCCAATCTACGGTTGTCGCTTTAGAGTGGGGTATGAGAAAGACTTTTACCGATTATCTTGATGATGTCAGCACTACGTATGCTGACCCTTTCATACTGTGGTCTGAGAACACACCTGCAGCTATGCTCTTTGGCAACAGGATGCTTGATGATGCGATAGCAGCTCTGGGGCTTAATGTTGCACCACAGCCGGGTGCCGGTGTAGAAGAGGACATGGTAACCCTTGCAGGCCTGATGGCTCCTTTCACCGATGAGCAGCGCGGAGATGCCTCCACTAAAGACTGGTACTCCTTCGTGGGTATCACCTTCACCTTCCAGATCAAAGGGCCCCGTGCCAAGAAGTGCGATGCATACCGTGATCATTACTATTACAAGGAGTACAGGGTAAGAAGCAAGAGAGGCAAAAAGTAAACAATACCCTTTATAAATCAAAAAGCTGAGCTGTAGGGAATGAGTCTGAAGGAAAAAATAGACATTGCCAGATTGCCCCGTCATGTTGCAATCATCATGGATGGCAACGGTCGTTGGGCAAAAAAAAAAGGCAAGCTAAGGGTCTTTGGCCATGAACAAGGTGTCAGGGCTGCCAGGGTCACCGTAGAAGCTGCAGCCAGAATCGGCTTGAAACACCTCACCCTTTACGCCTTCTCAACCGAGAACTGGAGCCGCCCTAAATATGAGGTTGACGCACTTATGCATCTGCTTATCCGTAGTATAAACAGAGAGATAAACAGCCTCCATAAGAATAATATAAGACTTACGGCAATAGGTGATTTTGAATCATTGCCGGTAGAAGCTTCCAGGGAAGTGCAGAAGGCAATTGCCAAAACTGCAGACAACACAGGCCTTAACCTGATTATTGCAATCTCCTACAGCGCGCGATGGGAAATAGCACAAACACTGAAAAACATTGCCAACAGTGTTTTGAAAAACGAGATAAACCCAGATGATATTAACGACGAAACAATAAGCCGGCATCTTTGTACAGCAGGCATTCCTGACCCTGAACTGCTAATCAGGACAAGTGGTGAAAAAAGGATCAGCAATTTCCTTCTCTGGCAGATAGCTTATGCCGAACTGTTCTTCACAGAAGCTCTGTGGCCGGACTTTAACGAAGAGAACCTTTACGAAGCGATTTATGATTATCAGTGCAGAGAGCGGCGGTTTGGAAAAACCAGTGAGCAAATCAGCCCTGAGACTGCATAATTCTATCTGTAACATTATGGCTTAACAATTGTCTTACAAAGTAATCTTATCCTGAAATCATTCAAATACATGTTAAACAGAACCCGAAGATTAATCTTACCAATTGCCCTGCTACTTACAACAATCACATCAGCTCAGATCTCTATCGGTGATGAGCTTGTTGGTGATTATACCAATCCGAAAAACTATTTTATCGGAGGGATAACAATTTCAGGTGTAAATTTTGCTGACCCCAATTTAGTAACAATGCTCACCGGGCTAAGTGTGGGCGATCAGATCGAGGTTCCCGGATTGCAGGTCACCAACGCTGTTAAAAGGTTATGGGGGCAGGGCACATTTGAGGAGATCAGCATCACGGCCTCCAGGATCCAGGGCAACATTATCTTCCTGGATGTTTATCTGACTGAAAGACCGAGGTTGTCAAATTTTGTCTTTAAGGGCCTCAGAAAAAATGAGGCAGATAAGATCAAAGATGAGGTAAATATCAAAACAGGTGACCCTGTTACCGACCACATGATCATCAGGAGCAAACAAAGGATCAAAAAATATTTCACAAACAAGGGCTTTCTTCTCACAGAAGTAAGTTATACCATCACGCCTGACACGATGAATCCCAACAGTGTTATCCTTATGTTTGACATCAACAAAGGTGAAAAGGTCAGAATTGGTGAATTGATATTTGAAGGTAACGAAAACATCTCCAATTTCAGGATGAACTGGCTTATGAAAAACACCAGAGCCAGGGGTACTTTCAGGTTCTGGAAGAAGAGCAGGTTCATACAGGATGATTACAGGCAGGACAAGGAGCGGATAATTGCACGCTACAACAAGCTTGGGTTCCGTGATGCTATGATTGAGTCTGATTCGGTTTATTTCCTTGAAGATGGTAACAAAGCCATTCACCTGACCATCATTGAAGGTCCGAAATACTACTTCAGGGACATTACCTGGGTAGGCAACACAAAGTTTTCCGACCGGGATTTGTCCACAATACTTAACATTCAGAAGGGTGATGTTTACAACCAGGAGCTTCTTGAAAAGCAACTATACATGAATCCTGCGGGGCTGGATATCAGCTCTCTCTACCTTGACGACGGCTATCTTTTTTTCAACCTGATACCAGTTGAATTAAGGATTGAAAATGACTCTATAGATCTGGAGATCAGAATTTCGGAAGGCAAACAGGCAACGATCAGTGAGGTGAGCGTTGTTGGAAACACACGCACCAATGACCATGTCATCCTGCGGGAGATCAGAACACGCCCCGGTCAGCTTTTCAGCCGCAGTGACATCATACGCACGCAGCAGGAGCTTGCCCAATCGAGATATTTCAACAACGAGAAGCTGGGGTTGGACTATGAACCTAACCCTCAGGAGGGCACCGTTGCCCTGGAGTATCAGGTTGAAGAAGCATCATCAGACCAGATTGAACTTTCTGGTGGCTGGGGAGGCGGAATGGTAATTGGTACGCTTGGGGTCTCTTTCAACAACTTTTCAATAAACAACATTTTCAAAAAGGGGGCATGGAAACCCTTACCTTCTGGCGACGGGCAAAAGCTGGCTGTAAGAGGCTCCTCTTACGGGCGTGGATACTACAACCTGAGTGTCTCTTTCACAGAGCCCTGGCTGGGTGGCAAAAAACCCAATGCTCTGTCATTAACAGCCTACCACAGTGCTTTCAGCAACAGAACATTTTTAAGCTCCAAGGATGACCCGAACCTCTACGTTTTCAAGATCAACGGTATGGCTGTGGGTCTGGGCAGAAGACTGCAATGGCCCGACGACTACTTCACTCTTTACCAAAGTATAAACCTACAGAACTATACACTGGAGAACTACACACTGATAGATGCTTTCAACAACGGAAAAGCACACAACTACAGCTATGGCGCCAACCTTACGAGGAACTCATCCGACGACTGGATCTACCCTTCCAAAGGCTCTGAAATCGAACTCTCGGTGCAACTCACCCCGCCATACAGCCTTTTCAGTGATAAAGATTACACACTGCTCGACAACGAGGAGAAGTATAAATGGATAGAGTATCACAAATGGAAAATCAGAACCTCATACTACATCAATCTGGCAGGAAATTTGGTCTTGCATACCCGCGTCAGAATGGGTTTCCTTGGATCTTACAATAGTGATCTTGGTACAACACCCTTCGAAAGGTTCTACCTTGGTGGCGATGGTTTGTCAGGAATAAATCAGTTTGACGGAAGGGAGATAATCGGAATGAGAGGCTATGATGCAAGCATGCTTAACCCACGCGATAACAGCGGGAAGGAGATTGGAGGTACGATCTTCAACAAATACTCCGTTGAACTGAGATATGCCATCACCAAAAACCCGATGTCAACAATTTATGCTATGACCTACTTTGAAGCAGGCAACGCATGGCATAAATATACGGATTTCAACCCTGCAGATCTGAGAAGGTCTGTCGGTATGGGTGTAAGGATCTTCCTGCCCATGTTTGGAGTGCTGGGGCTTGACTATGCATGGGGGTTGAATGAAATTCCCGGCATACAGGCAAAGAACAAAGGAATGTTCCACTTCTCAATAAATAATTCTATCGATTAATCACACAAAACAGGAGGATAAAACTATGAAAAAACTGATTGTAATAATGGCGGTGCTTTTTGCAGGGATTACAGGCTATTCCCAGAAAATAGGTGTTGTTGACACCCAGTATATTCTGGACAACATGTCGGAATATGAGATCGCACAGAACCAGATTGATGAACTGGCAATTGAGTGGCAGAAGGAGATTGAGCTGCTTTTCAAGGAGATAGATGAGCTTTACAAGAAGTTCCAGGCCGAGGCGCCAATACTCCCTGATGAGGAGAAGAGAAGAAGAGAAGATGTGATCATCAAGAAGGAAAACGAAGTGAAGGAGTTGCAGAAAAAGCGTTTCGGCAGGGAAGGCGATCTCTTCAAGAAGAGGCAGGAGCTTATTCAGCCGATACAGGAAAAAGTATACAATGCCATCAAGGAGATTGCTGATGGGGATAACTACGCTGTAATTCTGGACAAATCAGCGGGAACAGCTGTAGCCTATTCCCGTGCCAGGTTTGACATCAGTGATGACGTGCTGAAAAAACTGGGATACTCTCCGGGTGGAATTGGACGGTAGTGCAGTAGCATTACTATTTTGATTATTTTTGCACAAATTTTTAACACAAACATCTGAAATGAACAAGATTGCATTGTTAGTTATTGCCGTATTGATGGTATTCACCACGCCGGCACTGGCACAGAAGAGCCTGAAGATCGGCCATGTTGATATGGATTCTATTGCACAGCTGATGCCCGAGGTTGACTCGATGCGCACAGCCATTGAAGCCCGCAGGGCTATACATGCAAGAACTCTCAGGATTGAGGAGGAGAGTTTCAACAACATGTACATATCCTATACCAGCAATATGGAGGGTATGCCTGCATCATGGATTGAGGCGAAGCAGGAGGAGTTGATCAGAAAGCAACAGACAATTGAAAACCTCAAGAGGATAGATTTCCCTAATGAGTTGCAGGAGATACAGGAGAGGTATCTTCAGATTATGTATGACAGGATCATGGAGGCAGTAAAAGCTATCGCACTGGAACAGAACTACACCTATATCCTCAACTCCGGCGAAGGCCTCAGCGGTGTGCTCTACGCTGCACCATCCGAAGATATTACAAGTGTTGTTATTAAAAAAATGAACCTGAGCACTGCTCCGCGAACCGGCAGGTAAGCCACTCATTGCAGTTTTTCTCTGCAACACAAGTGTAATCAGGCATTGTTGAACCGGAAACCCTTTATTGGTTTTCCGGTTCTTTTTTTTCAGGCATATACCATGAAGCGTACATTGTGTAGCTCGAAGCAATGCGTTCAATCTCCCCTTCAAGAAGTTGCTGATCAACCATTCGCAGAAGCCTGGCAGGATTGCCGGCATAAATGCTACCCTGAGGAACTACCATTCCCTTTGTCACCACTGCGCCCGCTGCAATGATACAGTCGCTTTCAACAACTGCATCATCCATTATTATTGCCCCCATACCTACCAGCACCCGGTCGTGAATTGTACAGCCATGAATGATCGCCCGGTGTGCAACAGAAACATGATTTCCGATGTTGACAGGCGACTTCCGGTAGGTGCAATGCACCACTGCGTTATCTTGTATATTAACATAATTCCCTATGCGGATATAGTGTACATCACCGCGCACAACCGCACCGAACCAGATGCTGCAGTGGTCTCCCATTACGACATCGCCGGTTATTACTGCCGTTTCAGCTAAAAAACACTCTTCTCCGAAACGTGGAAGCTTGCCGCGTACCTGCTTTATTAATGCCATGATTCTTCCTTTCTTTAGTCTGGTAAAATTGCCTCCGGGTTTATTCGTAATTTATAAAGCGTTTTCTGACTGATCACCTTTGCTCCTATTCCCGGTCACTTAAACAATGACAATCTGCACACCATTTTTGTTTTTGGAGTGATGCGAAATCTGTTGTCAATTCTGTAGCCAACCACCCATGCGATATCATTTTCTGAGAGCAGAACCCAGATCTTCTCTTTGTCGATCATTGAGAGTTTGAGGTCAGAGAAGAGGTCGCTGAGTTTTTTTCTGTTTCTCATTCCCAGCGGGTAGAAGTGGTCGCCGCGCTGCCATTTTCTGAGTGTCAACGGGTATTTCAGTTTGCGGAAGTCGAGAGCAGCCACAGCGGATGATTCCGGCAGTTCGAACCCTTTTGCCGGTAATCGTTCGATACGAAGGTTAAAGGGTTCAACAAGTGTCTTGTCATCCTCATTGATCAGATACTGCCAGTCATCCACCTGATCAGGCCGACCGGAGAGCTTTGTGATAAGGAGATGCTCACGGTCCTTCACAATCCGGTGGGTAGTAGAGAAGAACTGTTTTCCGGAGATTCCTTCCAGCGCTTTGTCAACTGCTTCGATGGAAGCGCTGTTGAATCCATAACCTGAAAGGAGCTCAAAGAGGAAGAGAGGCCTTGGTGTAAGCTTCACCAGCTCTGCAATCGGCAATTTGATGATATCACCTTCTTTCGTTGTGATTGCGGAGAGAGTCTCTGAGACGTGCCTGCGGAAAACGATCTCTGTATCTCTGATGTTACTTATGGTACGTAGTGCCGACTCCCTGAACCCGGGATTTAAGCTTTCTGCAGCAGGGATTATCTCATGCCTGATTTTATTTCGCCTGAACTCAACAGACTTATTGGTACTATCTTCAACCCAACTGAGATCGATAAACCTTGCATACCCGACAATCTCGTTTCGGGAAAAGGGCAGCAAGGGCCTAATGATGTTACCTGAAACTGGCAGCATACCCCTTAGTCCGCTGATTCCAGTTCCTCTTATGAGGTTCAGGAAGAGAGTCTCAATCTGGTCATCAGCGTGGTGGCCTGTTGCCACAAACCGGAAGGAGTGCTCCTGAAGTAATTCGCTGAACCAGTCGTAACGGAGCTCCCTTGCAGCCATTTCCACCGATATTCCTCTGTTATAAGCCTCTTCATAAGTGTTGAAAAGCTTTACATAGATTGGCACATCCAGCCTGTCTGCCAACTGCCGGGTGAACTCCTCGTCTCTGTCAGATTCGGCTCCACGAAGACCAAAATTACAATGGGCAACAGCAATGTGGTCGCAAAGCCTGTTCAGGATATCAAGCAGGACCACAGAATCGACGCCACCGCTGACAGCCACAAGCAGCCTGTCTGCTGCAGCCCACAGCGGTTTTTCTTTATGGTTCTTACGGCAGGCTTTTAGAAGATCAGGTTCTGCCATCATTTCCTGTTGTTTCATCTTTTTTATTTATCATGATTCTGCACTCAATGCTTCGAGCAGGGCTTTCGCTTTAAGCATACTCTCTGCATACTCTGCTTCGGCCTCAGATGCAAAGGTAATAGCACCGCCGGCCTGAAACGATACCACACTCCTTTCAAGATTGCAGATTATGCTTCTGATGATCACATTCATGTCCAGATCACCATTGCGGTCTATATATCCGGCTGTTCCTGAGAAGAGACCTCTTCGGCAGCTCTCAAACTCTTCGATGAGTTCCATGGCCCTGATTTTAGGAGCACCAGTCATTGATCCCATCGGGAATGTTGCCCTGAGAAGTTCAGACAGTTTTAATTCCGGTGGCAGTTCTGCGCTTACTGTGGAGATCATCTGATGAACTTTCGGGAAGGTATATATGCCAAAGAGCTCCTCAACTCTGACAGTAGCTTTCAGTGCAACTCTTGACAGGTCATTCCTGACCAGATCGGTAATCATAACATTTTCACTTCGCTCCTTCAGGTCTGAACTCAACTTTGCCTTCAGCTCTTCATCCTCTTCCGGTGATGTTCCCCTTCTGACTGTACCTTTCATAGGTTGAGAAATGATGCTGCACCCTTTGCGTTGCAGAAACCTCTCGGGGCTTGCAGACACCAGCACATGCTCTCCCCATTGGCAAAAAACCGAAAAGGGGGCGGGAGAACCCAGGGAGAGCCTTTGCCATAGCGACACAGGGTCGAATCCTGGCTGCAGATCTCCGAAAAACTCCTGACAGAAATTTATTTCATAGATGTCGCCTCTCCGGATATGGTGCATGATGCCATGGATTGCACTGAGATACTGTTGTTTTGTGATACCATTATGTATCAGCATGGCAGGTAGCGGAGGCCGGATTTGACCTGCCATCCGACAACCGGAAGCTGAACCTTCCAGGAGTTCATCAATTAGGCTCTTGTCACCTTCAGCTATCAGCTTCCCGTCCTTTACACCTGCTATCGTTTTTGGCCTGAAAATCACAAGTTCAGGGAAGCCGATCCTGTCAGCGTTTGATGAGCTGAGACGCTCAACACTGTTTTTAAGATCATAGGAGATAAGGAAGAAGCACCACCCTTTATTATTGTCAATGAATGACTGCAACCTGTCGAACGCATCAGGTGATGTATCTCCGAACGGTACAGTGAGGGACTCTTCAACACCGAGGCCGGCAAGCATCTCCCAGCGTGAATAGCTGTCGAAGCGGTAGTTGCCGGATGAGAGGAGAATCCCGGCCTTCATACCATTTATCATCCTCACAG
>OBJA01000418.1_pt1 | contig 37835 bp, 41 predicted proteins | sample 1519751 | NCBI WGS metagenome assembly OBJA01 (sample SAMEA3881238, study PRJEB22517) | soil metagenome | biome: lake sediment; feature: soda lake sediment; material: sediment, water from around vicinity | place: India | collected 2013-12-23 | depth 3 m
AGTCCTCATCGCTCACGTCGGTGCAGGTGTGCGTCAGCACGCGGCGAATCAGCCCGAACAGCGCCTCTGCCGCACTGCGCATTTCATCGGCCAGCAGCGCATCCAGCTGCTTTTTACCTAATGGCTCGCGCTCAAATAGGCCCGGCAGTATCAGCGAACGCAGCCTTTTGAGCATATCGATCACCTGTGTGCGCGTGGTGGAACCAAGCACATTGCCGCTGCTTAAGCTTTTGGCATTAATCTGCGCGAGTTTCATTGCAACCTGGCTGCTGCCCAGCCATTCATCCAGCCGCATGGTTTTGCTCCTTCCTGAATGCATCGATGATATCCGCGATGGTGATGCCGTTTAATGTATCGCCGATCAAACGCGCCATCTGCTGCCACAATGAGCGCGTCAAGCATGTTTCAAACGAATCACAGCTTCGTGCCGCGCCGTCATCCTTGCTGCATGGCGTGGGTGCCAGCTCGCCCTCCACGGCCCGAACAACATCGCCTGCCGTGAGGGTATTGATGTCACCGCATAAGTAATAGCCGCCGTCCTTGCCGCGCACGCTCGTGATGATACCGGCATTTTTCAAACCAAAGAAAATCTGCGCCAGAAACCGCGGATCGATATTCTGACGTTTGGCAATATTGGATATGCTCTCGTGCCCATCCGCCGCGTGCATCGCCAAATCCACGACGCTCAGCAGCGCATATTGGCCGTTGCGGGAAATCTTCATGTTGGCTCCTGTCTTTGTCTCATTATAACGGTGTCTGGTCCACTCTGACAAGAGGCCGCATTATTCGCACTTGACAGATGACCTTAATAAAGATATATTATCATTAAAACATTATTAAAACAATAGGAATATAAATGTATTGTGTATTCTTTGACACAGCAAACAGCGCCTTGTCCGAAAATTGGGCGGAGGCGTTAAGATTATATGGAGGTGGGGCAGCGGTGAATAAGAAGACTTACCTTGATTACGCGGCGACAACATATCTGCGGCACGAGGTGCTTAAGGAAATGTTGCCCTACATGGGCGAGGTATACGGGAACCCTTCCAGCATGCACACTTTCGGCATGCAGACGCGTTATGCGCTCGAGCAGGCTCGCGCACAAATTGCAGGGCTGCTTTCGGCGCAGCCCGAGGAAATCTGCTTAACATCGGGCGGCACGGAAGCGGATAATATGGCGATCAGAGGCGTGGCAGCAAGATACCCGCAGGGCCGCATCATCACAACGCAGATCGAGCATCCGGCGGTGCTGCACACCTGTCAGGCGCTGCAAAAGCTGGGCCACGATGTGGTTTATCTGCCCGTGGATGTGAATGGTATCGTAGACTTAGACGCGCTGAAAGATGCGCTGAGCCGTGATACGGCGCTTGTGAGCATTATGGCGGCAAACAACGAGATTGGCACCATCGAGCCGATCGCAGAGGCCGCACGCATCGTGAAAACCTATTCGCGCGCCTATATGCATGTGGACGCGGTGCAGGCGGCAGGGGCATTGGAAACAAGGCTCTACAAGCTGCCGCAGGTGGATATGATATCGTTTTCGGCGCACAAATTCTACGGTCCGCAAGGTATCGGTATGCTGTACATGCGCAGGGGAACGCGCATCGATCCGCTGCATACAGGCGGTTCGCAGGAATCGGGCAGGCGTGCGGGTACGTCCAATGTGGCCGGAGCGGTGGGCATGGCCAAAGCGCTTGAGCTGGCCATTGCCGAGCAGTGTTACGAATCAAGGCGGCAGCTGGCGCTGCGTGAACGGCTGGTTAGTCGCGTGCTCAGCGAAATTGAGGGTTCACGGCTCAACGGGCATCCCGATATGAGACTGCCGAACAACGCCAACTTTTCATTTGATTACATCGAGGGTGAATCGCTGCTGATGAGGCTGAATATGCTCGGGTTTGCGGTATCCACAGGCTCCGCTTGCTCGTCCGCTTCACTTGAGCCCTCACACGTGCTGCTGGCCATCGGTCTGAGCCACGAGACTGCGCACGGCTCGTGCCGCATCACGCTTGGCAAAAGCACGCATTTGCAGGATATTGACGATGTGGCGGATGCGCTGATCAGCGTGGTTGCCGATCTGCGTTCATTCTCGCCGCTGGCACAAAGGAGAAATTATGTATAGCGAAAAAGTGATGGATCATTTTGCAAATCCGCGCAACGCGGGTGAGCTTAGCGACGCCAACGCCGTTGCGGAGGTGGGCAATGCCCGATGCGGCGATATCATGCGTATGTATCTGAAAATTGAAGACAATATCATCAAGGATGCATCGTTTAAAACCTTCGGGTGCTGCGCGGCCATTGCTTCGAGCAGTGTGATTACCGATATGATAAAGGGCTTGAGCGTTGAAGAGGCGCTCAAGCTCAAAAACGCCGACGTTGCGGACGAGCTTGACGGGCTTCCGCCCGCAAAGCTGCATTGCTCCGTGCTGGCCGAGCAGGCAGTCAAAGATGCCATCGAGAATTATCGAAAGGGCACAGCGTAATGAAGCTGTCCACCAAAGGGCGATATGGCCTGCGTGCCGTGGCCGATTTGGCAACGCATGCGCAGGGACAGCCTGTGCCGCTTGCCAGCATTGCGCGGCGTCAGCATCTGTCTGTCGGGTATCTTGAAGGTATGTTCGGCGCGCTGCGGCGCAGCGGTATTGTGCGTTCGGTGAAGGGTATCGGCGGCGGTTATCTGCTTGCGCACGCAGCCAGCGAGATAACAGTGGGTGATATATTGCGCGCGTTAGAGGGAGATCTGTCTATCGTTGATGAGGATATTTTGGCGAAGCCGGGCAGCTTGCGTGCTTGCGTGCAGCAGCAAGTGTGGGATGTGGTGACGCACCGGCTTCGTGCGCTCGTTAACGGCCTTACGCTGGCCGATTTGATCGAAGAAAAACAAACAGGAGAGTATACAAGCCATGCCGATCAAAATACCTGAAAATCTGCCGGCGCATGATGTGCTGAGCAATGAAAACATATTTGTGATGACTGATGAGCGGGCGCTGCATCAGGATATCCGTCCGCTGCGTATCGTGATACTCAACATCATGCCGGATAAGATTACCGCGGAAATACAGCTGCTTCGGCTGATCGGCAACACGCCGCTTCAGGTGGATCCTGTTTTTTTGAAAACGGCTACCTACAAATCCAAAAACACCGCGCAGGAGCATATTGATCTATTTTACAAAACATTTGATCAGATTAAGCATCACAAATACGACGGATTGATCATCACCGGTGCGCCGGTCGAGAAGCTTGAATTCGAAATGGTGGATTACTGGGAAGAACTCAAGGCCATCATGGACTGGAGCGTGACGCATGTATTCTCGACACTGCATATATGCTGGGGTGCTCAGGCAGGGCTATACCACCATTACGGCATACAAAAGCATGAATTGCCTCAGAAAAAATTCGGCGTTTTTGCGCACACGCTGGGCGATGCGGCCAAAACCAAGCTGCTGCGCGGATTTGATGATGTGTATTACGTGCCTCATTCGCGCTATACCGAGGTGCATCATGAGGACATTATCGCCGACAAACGGCTGAAAATTCTGTCAGAGTCTGATGAATCAGGTGTGTATATCGTCACGGCGAAGCAGGGGCAGCAGGTGTTTGTGATGGGGCACCCCGAGTATGACAAAATGGGACTTGCGCGTGAGTATGAGCGCGATATCAAAAAAGGTCTCGATACAGCATTGCCGGTCAACTATTTTCCAGGCAACGATCCTTCGGCCGAGCCTTTGGTCAATTGGCGCGGGCATGCCAACCTTTTGTTTGCGAACTGGCTCAATTACTATGTCTATCAGGAAACACCGTACATACTCGAATAGTGATAACAAGCATTATTTCGGTATAATTGGAAGGCTCACAATGGCTTTGTGCCGCAGGCATAAGCGCCCTTTGATTCAAGCAGATCGACCACATCATGCAAAGTATCAAGCCGTGCGAATAGCAGCTTGCTGATGCGGGGGTCCGGCTCGATCAAGTCGCGTATGAATACGGGCATAAGCCCTGCGCGGTGCGCGGCCAGCAGCCCCGCGGGCGCGTCCTCAAGCGCTAGGCATTTTGCAGGCGGCAGATTAATCAACTCACATGCTTGCAGGTAGATGTCCGGCTCCGGCTTGCTGCGTGCGATCATATCGCCGCATACGATGTCATCAAAATGGCGCTGCACGCCGGATTCTTTGAGAAAAAAACGGGCGCGTTCACGCGAGCTTGATGTGGCCATCGTAAATCGGTATTTGCACTTTTGCAGATAATCAAGAAGCTCAAACAGCCCGGGCTTGATGACAATGCCGTTATTCTGTATATGCGCGGCCATAAAGCTGCGCTCGAAATCCTCGCATTGTTGATATTGTGTGCCAAGATATGGCTCAAGCGCGGCGCGGGTGGCGGCGTTGTTGAGCCCCAGTGTCGATAACACGGCTTCCCGGCTCAATGGTACACCCGTCTGCCGTGCGGCCTCAAGCCAGGCCTCAACGCCAATCCGCTCTGTATCAAACATCAGCCCGTCCATATCAAAAACAACACCGCGTATCATGCATAACCTCTTATCGTCGCTTCATTTTCGTTTCGTGTGGTATTGTATCATGCACAGCGGATGTTTGAAAGTGCCAGTCATTGTCTACAGCCACTGAATAAATGCCGTTTTATCTTCGCTGTTGTATCCCGCTTTGCGGTAAAAAGAAAGCGTGCCCGCTTCCTTTGAGCCGGTCATCAGCATGATTTTGTAACAATGCTGCTCTTTTGCTATTTCTCTGGCTCTGTTTAGCATCGCCGAACCAAAACCTTGCTTTCGGTAACGCGCGTCCGTCACCACGTTTTCCACCAGCGCGTAAGGCCGCTGCCCATGTGTCAGATTGGGCACAATGATCACCACGCATGAGCTAACGATGGCTTGGCTAATTATGCCCACAATGATGTGATGGTTCTTATCTGCCATAATACGCGACCACAGCAAATCGATGCGCGTGTCGATATCGGGCATGGGGTTGTCGTGCAGATTCGTGTACAACGCAAGCAACGCTTCAAGATCACTCTTCTCAGCATGCCTAATTTGCAGCTCCATGAATATCTCCTTCCTTGTGCTCCTTAATCGGCGGTTGTTTTTTAAGCAGCTTCTTGTATGTCAGATCAATGGCGATCGCTCCAAGCGGTGCGGTTAAGATGATCGAAAGCACCGCGACGCTCAATATGATATTGCCTGACGCAATGCCTGCCGCCAGCGGCAGCGCGCCCACAGCGGCTTGTACGGTGGCCTTGGGCAGATAGCCGATATTGCAAAATAGCGACTCCTTGGCGTTAAGGCCGGATTTGATCAGGCTGAGCGATGTGCCGATTGCCCTGAATGCGAGCGCCCCGATGATAACCAGCACCGCCGCAAGCCCCGCGCCGAACACATGACGGATGTCCACGGCAGCGCCCAGCAGCACAAAAAGTATCAGCTCTGCCGCCACCCAAATTTTCGAGAACTTGCCCGATATACGTTTTGCGACAATCTCGCAGCGCTTGAGTATCGTGCCGCCCAGCGCCATCACCGAAAGCAGCCCCGAGAACGGCACAACATCGGTGATATAATGCTCGAAGCCGACAAGCAAAAACGATGTGCCGAGTATCACAAGCACCTTGATGGTATCACGAATATGGAATTTTTTAAACAGTGCAGTGAGCACAAGCCCAAAACCGATGCCGACGGCAAAGCCGGTCAGTATACCGAGCGGTATATTGAGCAGTGAAGCGGCGTTGAACGTGCCGCTTTTGGATAAGCCGATAAACGCAGTGAAAAGAACGATGGCGTATATATCGTCGGCAGCCGCGCCCGCCATGATCAGCTGGGGCACGCTCTTGTCCCGCCCGTAGCCCTTTTCCATCAGATGGAGCATTTTGGGCACGATGATGGCGGGGGATACGGCGGCAAGCATCGCGCCGATGATAGCCGCGTCCGCCAATGAGACGCCAAGCAGCGGCGGGGCCAGCAGCACCGCACCGATGATTTCAAACGTGGCGGGCACAAAGCACATCAGTATGGCCGGCCGCCCCACCTTTTTTAGATCCTTGATATCCAGTGAGAGTCCCGCACGCACCAATATCACGATCAGTGCGATCTCCCGCAGTTCCGATGAGTTAGACAGTATGCTCTCATCGATCAAATTGAGCACATGCGGGCCAAGCAATATGCCCGCAAACAGCATGCCGAGCAGGGCGGGAATCCGCAGCTTTTGAAATATGCCGCCGAGCGCAAAGCCGCAGATCAATATCAGAGCCACGCTGATTAACATAAGTTGCATCCTTATCGATTCATATTATTTGTGCAAATAAACTAAAAAGCCGATGAACCGTGAACAAGTCACAGAAGTCATCAGCCAAACAAGCGGTTTACGCACAAGCGACGGGAGAGCATCATTCCCGAATATTGATTTTACCTATAAATATATACAACAGATACGAGTGGCAAGTCAAGCTGATTTTTCGACATAATTCTGCCTTGATTGCACATCATTCTGATAATCAGAGCCGCAAAAGGATATGATAACGCTGAAGGAGGCGTATATGCAGACAGTATGGAAGGGTGCGATCAGCTTTGGGCTGCTGAACGTGCCGGTGAAAATGGGCGCGGCGACACAGCGCGAGAATGTGTCTTTTCGGCAGCTGCACAAAGCGTGCAATACGCCAATCAACCAGAAACGGTTTTGCCCAAAGTGCGGCAAAGAGGTGCCGTATGAGGAGATCACACGCGGTTATGAATATGAGCCGGGTAAGTTTGTGCTGATTTCGGATGAGGAGCTGGAAGCGCTGCCGGTCAAAAGCGCCAAATATATCGATATAGTCGACTTTATACTGCTGAGCGACGTGGACCCGATCTATTTTGACAAAACGTATTACCTGTGGCCAGAAAAGGGCGGCGAGAAGCCTTATCTGATACTGCGCGACGCGATGCGTGAGACGGGCAAGGCAGCCGTCGCCAAGGTGACGCTGCGCAACAAAGAGCATTTGTGCATTGTGCGGCTTGTTGAGGATACGCTTGCCGTGTGCATGATGTATTTTGAGGACGAGATCAGAAGCAGTGCCGAGCTTGGCATCGCGACGCTTCAAGACAAGGTGCAGGTGCGGCCTGAGGAGAGGGAGATGGCCAAAAAGCTGATCGACAACTTAACGGAAACATTCGAGCCCCAAAAATATCACGATGCTTATCGCGAGGAGCTGCTGGCGCTGATACGCGCGAAGGTGGCAGGGCAGGACGTGGTTCACGCCGAAGAAACAGTTCGTGAGCCGGCGGGCAATGTGGTTGATCTGATGGAGCGGCTGCGCCAAAGTGTGGAAGCCACAAAAAAGACCGAAACCAAACAAAAGCGCACACCGGCAAAGAAAAAAGCCAAGCAAGCCTAGAGCGCGGGCAGCTTTTGCCGCAATGTATACACCGGCGCGAAAAGATCGCCCACCGCCTCGACACGCGCATCCATGCTGCGCATTGTGAACGCGTCGGGCGAGATGCCGCTTTGCAGCTCCTGCCATGTCACCGGCACCGAGATATTGGCATTAGGCGTGGAACGCACACTGTAAGGCGCGGGCAGCGTTTTGCCGCGGCCGTTCTGAACGGCATCCAGATACACGCGGTTTTGGCGCTTGACGATGGTGCGCTCTGTCGTGAAAAGCGCGGGCTGAGCGGCCTCTATACTGGCGCATATTCGCTTTAAAAACGCACGCGCATACTCATAGGGCACGGGCTCTATGGGCACAACCACATGCACACCCGTTTTGCCCGATAGTTTGGGGAAGCCCTGCAGCTGATACGCCTCAAGCGCTGTTTGCACCAGCAGCGCCGCTTCTACGGCTTGCTGATAGCCGGTATTGCCAGACGGGTCAAGATCGAATATCGCGACATCGGGCTTATCAAAATCGGGCACGCGCGAGAACCAGGCATGCATTTCGATGCACGAGCGGTTGGCCATGTAGATCAGGCTGGGCAGATCGTTCACAAGGCACCAGTCTATTGTCTTCTCGCCGGAAGCAAGATTGATGCTTTGCAGCCAGTCCGGCGCGTCCTGCGGGCGCTGCTTCTGATAAAATGATTTGCCATCGATACCGTCCGGATAATGCAGCATCGAAAACGGCCGATCCTTCAAATAAGGCAGTATGAAGGGCGACATGCGAATATAATATTCGATCAACTCCGCTTTCGTGGCATCAATTTTGGGAAAGTACACTTTTTGCAGATTGGTCAGCGTCACATTCTTGCCGTCCACATCATAAACGCTTTTGGTTTTCATAAGGCCTCCGAAAAGCCGGTGATGACCGGTGCGCGCATCACACCGCCGGATGTGTATTCCAAGAACCGTATATGCGCATGAAGCAGCGGCATCACCCAATGCGCATCCGAAAGCACGGGCGGGTTGACAAACGGGCAGGGGCCCGGCATTTTTGCAAACAGCTGACGCAGATTTTGCCACTGCGCCTGCGTAACGCCCGAGGCCGCCGCGCCGATGTATTGCAGCCTATCACCGTCCGGCAGTCCGAAAAGCAGCGAACGCACACGCTGCCCGTCCGCTAAATAGCCGCCAACAATGGCCGTTACCTTGCGCAGGCATTTGATCTTCTGCCACGCGTCCGTCTTTTTGCCGATCATGTAGGCGCTGTCCGCTTTTTTTGCAACGATGCCCTCAAGCCCCTCGGCCTGCGCCGCATCAAACAGCGCGCGGCCCGCAGCGGGCACGCTGTCCACCAGCCGAATGAGGCCTTCTTTGATGTCCATACCAGTAAGTAGTGCCAACCGCTTTGCAAGCGGCCAAGAGTAAACGGCATCGCCATCAAGCCACAGCACATCGAATACCATGTAGTGAACAGACACGGCCGCCATGGCCGCTTTAATCTTCTGGGGCGAGCGCACAAGATCACGCCGCAGCACACGAGGGAAATCCGGCCTGCCGTTTTGATCAAGTGCAATGATCTCGCCATCGAGAACCGTGCCAGGCATGATTGCATCAAGCGCTTCGCAAATCTCGGGGTATTGTGCGGTGCGCTCGTTCAAGCGGCGGTTGAAAAGACGGATACTGCCGTTTGAAAACTTGTATGAGAGCACGCGCACACCGTCCCATTTGATCTGATAGAGCATATCCGCGCTGTCGGTAACACACGGAGCGCTTTTTGGCTCCATCGGCAGCACGGGCCAGTCTTTTGACTCAAGCTTTTGCATATGGTCTATTCTTCACAATCAGAACCGATCACATGCAAAAATTAAATGCTGCTCACATACAATGCGATGAGCAATTTATCAAGGCATGGGGCATCGCAGCAGCTGCGTCATACCGCAGCCGCCTATATCATTGGGCCTTCTCACAAAGCCAAATGACTCGTAAAACGATTCCTTGTCTTTTGAGGCCATCAGATTCACATAAACGCTTTGGCCTTCGTCAATTCCAGCTTGTATAGAGTCCATGACAATTTGCATCATTTTTTTGCCGATACCATTTCCTTGATGAGACGGCAGTACAATCACATCAACGATAAGCGCATAAAAGCCGCCGTCGCTGACCACACGCGCCATGCCGACTGGCCTGCCGTTCTCAACAGCCACAGTTAAGTAAGCGGTGTTGTCAAGTCCTCTTTGCACCTGAGATGGTTCTACCTCGCTCCAGCCGACAGCATTGCGCAAACGGTTATAGTCCTGCACTGATATGCAGTTGCCATATTCAATCATAGCGACCTCCAAGATACATCATGCATGGAATCATAATATAAAAAAGCCGGAAAGCATGCAAGCCGCATGAGTCGGTGCATAGCGTTAAGGAAAAAGCACATAATAAAAGCGGCTGAATAAACAAAGGAGACAAAGCATGAAACGCAATCCGGACAACCGTGACGATAACGTGGAGCACATTCAGAACAACATCGATGCAACGGTACGCAATATACACCGCGCGGATGAAATGATCGAAAAAACATCAGATGATAAAATGAAAAAAGAGCTTTCGGATAAAAATAAGAGACGCGAGCACGCGCTGGCCGGTATGCGCCGCGAAATCAAAGATGAGGCGGATTACCGCAATCAGAGAGACTAACGCAGCAGGTTTTAGAAGCTATCGCTTTGCGAAAATCGCAAGAGATAGCCATCCGGATCCTGAACCAAGAACTCTTTGAGCACAAGGTTCGTGCCGTTGCAGGCATAGCTGTTTTGCGTAGGCTCTCTGAATAACGGGATGTTGTTTGCGTGTAATCGGTCAAGTACAGCGGCAATACTTCGTGTGCCGATTTGAAAATTGACACCCCTGCCAAACGGCTTTTTCAATTCCCCGGTACGCCAATATCCGTTGATTTGCTCGAGCATAAGCTGTGAGCCCTCAAAAGATAAGAATGCGAATTGATCATCGGTTCTTTCATATTCGAGCCGAAAGCCCAAAATATCCATATAGAATCTCTTTGATACATCGATATCCGAAACGGATAATTCGGGTATTAAGCTGTTGAATTTCATACGCGCATCCTCCCTGTCGATTGTGATTGAATGTCATTGAGTGCAATTGTCGTTCAGAAAAAAGCGGCATATATGCTGCAAAGTCTAAAAACCCGTCAGCAGCCGCTGCGTATAATCGCGGTCGGAGTCGCTAAATGGAGGGACGGTTTGCGAAAGTGCCCAAACATCGCTGGCGGCCGCATCTAAAGCCGGGTAGCCCTTTGCGGCAGAGGTGATCAGCGGCACACGGGCGGCTTTGGTCAGTTCCGAGAGCACATCACCGTTTTTCACACCCAGCACACGGACAGCTTGTGCCGGTGCGGCCCTGTGCGCCTCAACCATTTCCCGCGTGATTGAAAGAAGCGCGCACACCAGTATGCGTGAGATGCGCGCATAGGTATAGCGCTTGGTTTTTACACGCGTAATCAGCTCATCGCGCGTGCGGCAGCTTTTGGCAGCAGCATAGATTCTGTTTTCCAGCCCCTCGCTGACATCGGGCAGCTGTGCGATATACGGCGGGCCAAGCAGGCGCAGCATATGCAGCAGCGGCGCATCAAAATGCGCAGGGAAGACGGGCATAAGCCCCGCATCCATCTGCTTTTTCACCAGCGCTGCGCAAGCCTTTGGCATTGCTGCCAGTGCCTTTTGCGTTTGCCCTTCTGCAAACGCCTTGCGTATTGCAGTGGCGCTTGCAAGGTATGCGTCCACATCGTCGCTGTGGTAAGCCGCGCCTTCGCGTTTGACGACATGCGGCCGAATGTGCGGATAGGCGCGCAGTGCATTCAAGTACTCTATGCCAAGTAAAGAGCCCGGCTGAGAGGCTTCGGGCGGGGCATCAGCGGCAGCCATGCGGGCTTTGGGGAAGCTGTGTCCTGCGTCAAGAGCGCGGCGCAGTGCTTTTTTATATGCGGCATCTTCCTCGCAAAGCGTTGCCGCGAGGCTTTGCAGCAGCGAAAGATCATCTGTTTCCGCACCAAAGCACAGCGAATCTACGCCCACGGCGGCCAGCGTTTTGACACCGCCTATCGCAAAACCCTGAGCGCTCTGCACGGCGGAGAAAAGCGGCAGCTCGACAACGGCATCCGCGCCGCACAAAAGCGCACACGCAGCCCGCGTCCATTTATCAAAAATAGCCGGTTCTCCGCGCTGCATAAAAGAGCCGCTTAACGCGCAGATGATCAGATCCGCACCGCTTGCATCTCTTGCCAGAGCGATGTGTTTTTCATGCCCACGATGAAATGGATTATATTCAGCAACAATTCCGCAAATAAGCATAAATTTCTCCTTTTCAATCGCTGTGCGTATGGTATAATATCTGTTGGCCTTATTATATATCATAAGCGCAAAGTTTTTTTAGTTTTTTATGATTTTTGAAGGGAGAACGTTAGAACATGGGACTGTTGGAGGACATTAAGAGCAGGGCGCGCGCCGTCTGCCGGCGTATCGTGTTGCCGGAAGGAGCGGAGGAGAGAACGGTCGAGGCCGCCGGAATCATCGCAAAAGAAGGAATCGCAAAAGTGATTCTACTGGCAAATGAAGCACAGCTTGGACAGCAGGCAAAGGAATTAATAGAAGCAGGGGTCATACTCGAAGATATCGACAAGTCGGACAAACTGGATATATACACACAGTATTTCCACACACTTCGAAAAAGCAAGGGCATCACGGAGCAGCAGGCACGGGATGCGATGAAAAATCCTTTATACTACGCTTGTATGATGATCAAAGCGGGCGACGCAGATGGAATGGTGGCCGGAGCGGCCAACACAACAGCCAACGTACTGCGCCCCGCTTTTCAAATTATAAAAACAGCACCCGGTATACCGGTGGTGTCAAGCTGCTTTATCATGATTCTCAAAGACAAAAGCTATGGGCAGGACGGCATACTGTTCTTTGGTGACTGTGCTGTCAATCCCTGTCCCGATGCGGCAGAGCTTGCCGGTATTGCATTTTGCACCGCCAAGACAGCAGCGCAGCTTACGGGTATAGAACCCAAGGTTGCGATGCTCTCGTTCTCAACGAAGGGCAGCGGATGCCATGAGTGCACAAAGAAGGTGGAGATGGCTGTGCAGATAGCCAAACAGATAGACCCGTCACTTAATATCGACGGCGAGCTTCAGGCGGATGCCGCGCTTGTGGAATCCGTGGCCAAGCTCAAATCGCCGGACAGCCCGGTTGCGGGCAAGGCCAATGTGCTGATTTTTCCCGATCTGGCCTCGGGCAATATCGGGTACAAGCTGGTTCAGCGCTTAGCCGGTGCGCAGGCCATAGGGCCGATCTGTCAAGGGTTATCAGCTCCCGTCAACGATTTATCGCGCGGGTGCAGTGTGGAAGATATCGTTTCTGTAGCGGCCATCACGGCTGTGCAGTCTATATAAGGAGACATCAATGAAAATACTCGTAATCAATGCAGGCAGTTCATCAATTAAATACAAAATGATTGAAATGATAGAGAGAAAAGTGATCGCCAAGGGCTCGGTGGAGCGCATTGGTATCAAGGGTGCGGCGCTGATGCACAGTCCGGCAGGCCAGCCGGAGGTAACGATCGAAAAGCCCATCGACAACCACAAGGAAGCAATTCAAGAGGTGCTGCACGCACTGACCGACAAAACGCACGGCATCATCAAAAGCATGGACGAGATCAGTGCGGTGGGGCATCGCGTTGTGCACGGTGCCGAAATGTTCACCGACAGCGTATTAATCGACGAAAAGGTGATTGAAGCAATTAAGGAGTGCAGCGAGCTTGCGCCTCTTCACAATCCCGCCAATCTGATGGGCATTGAGGCATGCCGCGGCATCATGCCCAGCGTACCGATGGTGGCCGTTTTTGATACCGCGTTTCACCAGACGATGAAAAGGCATGCGTATCTTTACGGCTTGTCGTACGAAGCATATACCAAATACCGCGTGCGTCGGTACGGTTTTCATGGCACATCGCATAAATACATCGCGAACCGTTACGCTGAAATAGTGGGAAAAGACATCAAAGATTTAAAGATCATCACTTGCCACCTTGGCAACGGCTCCAGTCTCGCGGCTGTTGACGGCGGCCGGTCGGTGGATACCACAATGGGCTTTACGCCGCTCGAAGGCATTGTGATGGGAACACGCTCGGGCGATATCGATCCTGCCATTGTGCCGTATTTAATGGATAAAATGAACATGAGCCTGGAAGAGACCATCAGCTACCTGAATAAAGACTGCGGTGTTTACGGTCTGTCGGGCGTATCGAGCGATTTTCGAGATATTCAGAAAGCCAGACGAGAGGGCAATGAACGCGCGGCAGCGGCGCTTGAGGTGTTTTGCTATCGCATGCGCAAGTTCATCGGTGCCTATGCGGCAGCGATGGGCGGCGTGGATACGATACTGTTCACAGCCGGTATCGGTGAGAACGATCATCTGATACGCGAATGGAGCGTTGAAGGACTTGGTTTCTTAGGGGTTGAGATCGATGATGAAGCCAACCAAAAGGCATACCGAAACGAGATGCGCATCTCATCGGCTCAATCCAAGGTGGATGTCTGGTGCTTGCCGACTGATGAAGAGATGGCCATCGCGAAAGAAACGTATGCGCTTTGCAGATAAATTTATATCATGATATCCAGCAGGACAATGGGGTTCTGCAATTATATATTTTTCGGAGGATATCCTATGAACAAACTCACAGAGGTGTACACACAGGTACAAAAGCGGGACAGCCATGAGCCCGAATTTTTGCAGGCTGTCAAGGAAGTGCTCGATTCGCTCGAACCGGTTGCGGAGAAATATCCGGAATTTGTTGAAGCCGGTGTTTTCAGTCGTATCGTGGAGCCGGAAAGAGCCATTTCATTCCGTGTACCATGGGTGGACGACAGCGGCAAGGTGTGCGTCAACAGGGGCTACAGGGTCCAGTTCAACAGCGCGATCGGGCCGTATAAGGGCGGGCTTCGTTTCCATCCGTCCGTCAATCAGGGCATCATCAAATTCTTAGGTTTCGAGCAGATTTTCAAGAATTCGCTGACAGGGCTGCCCATAGGCGGCGGCAAAGGCGGCAGCGATTTTGATCCAAAAGCCAAATCGGACGGCGAGATCATGCGTTTCTGTCAAAGCTTTATGTTCGAGCTTTCGCGTCATATCGGCGAGAATACGGACGTGCCTGCGGGCGACATCGGCGTCGGTGGCCGCGAGATTGGCTATATGTATGGTATGTACAAGAAAATGCGCAACGAGTTCACAGGTGTGCTGACAGGCAAAGGCTTGTTCTATGGCGGCAGCCTTGCGCGCACCGAAGCCACAGGCTATGGCCTTTGCTATTTCATGGACGAGGCAATGCGCTCAATATTGGGCAAATCGTTCAACGGAGCAACAGTCGTGATATCCGGCTCGGGTAACGTGGCAATCTATGCGGCACAAAAAGCGACGCAGCTTGGAGCCAAGGTGATTGCGATGAGTGATTCGGGCGGCTATATCGTCGATAACGACGGCATCGATCTGGCAGCGGTGCAAAAGATCAAGGAAGTGGATCGCCTGCGCATCAGCGAATATATCAAATACCGTCCGGGCGCGACATATACGCAGGGCTGCTTTGATATCTGGTCGGTCAAGTGCGATATCGCGCTGCCGTGCGCCACACAGAACGAGCTTGACTTGGAAGGCGCGAAAAAGCTGGTTGCCAACGGCTGCTACGGCGTGGGCGAAGGCGCGAATATGCCATCCACACCCGAGGCGGTGGAGCTCTTTTTGAAAAGCGGTGTGGTTTTTGGCCCGGGCAAGGCGGCCAATGCGGGCGGCGTGGCCACATCGGCGCTTGAGATGACGCAAAACTCGATGCGTCTTTCGTGGAGCTTTGAGGAAGTGGATAATAAGCTGCGTGACATCATGGTCAATATCTACAAGAATGCCAGCGCGGCGGCGAAGGAATTCGGCATGGAGAACAATCTCGTTGCGGGCGCGAACATCGCGGGCTTCATGAAGGTGGCGCAAGCGATGAAAGCGCAGGGCGTTGCTTACTGATAGCAAATGAATAATTGAAGATTAAAAGGGGCTTGCCTGCGGGTGAGCCTCTTTGTCGTTTCATTCCCGCATTGTCCCAAATAATGTAGACAAGCGTTTTTACAAAGTGTATAATGAGCCCACAAAGAGGAATTCCGCGTTTGCAAAAACGCATTTCCAGGGACTTTTCGCCGTGACTGCAAGCGGAAAGAAAGCGTAGAATGCGGGAAACAGCCTCTTTCAGCGCGTTTTCATAGGCGAAAAGCGCCCGGGATAACCGGGAATATGGGTGGCACCGCGGGCAATACGCTCGTCCCTTGTTTGTTGAAGGGGCGTTTTTTATTTATAAGGAGTTTCTTATGCTGACCAAAGCGCCAAAAGGAACAAAAGACATACTGCCGGAGCAAAGCGGCAGCTGGCAACATATCGAATCGGCCGTGCGCGATACATGCGCCAAGTTCGGCTACCGCGAAATACGCACACCGATATTTGAGCATACCGAGCTTTTTCTGCGCGGTGTGGGCGATACCACCGATATCGTGCAAAAAGAGATGTACACATTCGAGGATAAAGGCGGGCGCAGCATCACGCTTCGGCCGGAAGGCACGGCGGGTGTGGTGCGCAGCTTTATCGAAAACAGCCTGTATGCGCAACCGCAGCCCACAAAGCTGTATTACCTTGCGGCACCGGTTTTTCGCTACGAGCGGCCGCAGGCGGGCCGTCTGCGTCAGCACCACCAGTTTGGCATCGAGGCTTTCGGTGCGCCCGGGCCTTCGATAGACGCGGAGGTAATCGGCGTGGCGTTGTCGCTGCTGCATTCGCTTGGCATCAAGGGCTTGGCGCTCAACATCAACAGCATTGGCTGCAAACAGTGCCGGCCCGCATACAACGCTGCGCTCAAGCAGTATCTGAACGACAAAAGCGCGCAGATGTGCAAAAGCTGCCGTGAGCGTATGATAACCAATCCTTTGCGTACACTGGACTGCAAGGAGGAAAAATGCAGCGCTATAGTGAACGCAGCACCCGTGATGATAAATAGCCTATGCGGCGAATGCGGTGCGCACTTCGAAGGCTTGAAGGGTTATCTGCGCAGCGCAAACGTCAGCTTTGATATCAACCCATTCATCGTACGCGGGCTTGATTATTACACCAAAACGGTGTTCGAGATCATATCCACCGATATCGGCGCGCAGGGAACTGTCTGCGGAGGCGGGCGTTACGACGCGCTTGTCGAGCAGCTTGGCGGGCCGCAGATGCCCGGCATCGGCTTTGGTATGGGGATGGAGCGGCTGCTGCTTGTTTTGGAGTCTTTGGGGATCACGCTGCCGGCAGCGCAGACATGCACGGCTTTCGTGTGCACAATGGGAGAGGCCGCGGCAAAAGAAGGCTATGGCCTCACGACTAAGCTGCGTGAAGCCGGAGTCCGTGCCGATTGCGATCACATGGGCAGAAGCCTCAAGGCACAGCTTAAATTCGCTGCGAAGCAGGGTGCGCATTATGCCATTATCATCGGTGACGATGAGCTTAAAGCCGGCGTGGCTGTTGTGCGCGATATGCAAAAAGCAGAGGAAAAAACGGTTCCGTTTTCGGAGCTTGTAGAATTAATAAAGGCAGGATGATTATGAGCGAGTTTTTACAGGGATGGAAAAGGACAGACTATTGCACGCGTTTTTCTAAAGAGGATGTGGGCCGCGAAGTGACGCTGATGGGTTGGGTGCAAACCCGCCGCGACTTCGGCGCGCTGATATTCGTCGATCTGCGTGACAGAACGGGGCTGATGCAGGTGGTATTTGATGAATCGGTGCTCGAAGGCGATTTTTCGCGCGTCAGCGGCCTGCGCAGTGAGTTTGTCATCGCGGTGAAGGGCGCTATCGTGCTGCGCGATGAAGAGACGATCAACGAAAAGCTGCCCACGGGCTTAATCGAGGTGAAGGCGAGGGCGCTCAAGGTGCTCAGCCGTGCGCAAACGCCGCCTTTTGAAATCGACGACGAGACGGGCGTGCGCGAGGAGCTGCGTCTCAAATACCGGTATCTTGATCTGCGCCGCCCTTCGATGCAGAACAACATGCTGGTGCGAAGCCGCATTGCTGCCGCCGCGCGCGAATATCTGACGCAAAACGGCTTTCTTGATATCGAAACACCGATGCTGACCAAAAGCACACCCGAGGGCGCACGCGATTATCTTGTACCCTCGCGCATCCATCAGGGCAGCTTTTACGCGCTGCCGCAGTCGCCGCAGACGCTGAAGCAGATACTGATGATGTCGGGCTTTGATCGCTATTTTCAGATCGTCAAGTGTTTTCGTGACGAAGATTTGCGGGCCGACCGCCAGCCGGAGTTCACGCAGATCGATATCGAGATGTCGTTCGTCGATGTGGACGATATCATCACTGCCAACGAAGGGCTTATTGCGCACATATTCAAGCAGGTTAAGGGCATCGATATCAAGCTGCCGTTAAAGCGCTTGTCGTATAAAGAGGCGATGGACCGCTACGGCTCCGACAAGCCGGACACGCGCTTTGGTTTGGAGCTTGTCAACGTCAGCGATATCGTGGCCGATACCGGCTTTTCGGTGTTCGCGTCGGTCATCAAAAACGGCGGCAGTGTGCGCGCCGTCAATGTGAAGGGCGCTGTTGACAAATTCGCGCGGCGCGAGATCGACGCGCTGGTGGATTTCGTCAAGATCTACGGCGCGAAGGGCATGGCATGGATATCGATGAAGCAAGAGGGCATACAATCGCCGATTACTAAGTTTTTCACCGAGGATGAGCTTGCGGCGCTGCTTGAACGCACCGATGCCAAGACGGGCGACATCATCTTCTTTGTGGGCGATAAGGACAAGGTTGTCTTCGACGCGCTGGGCAATCTGCGGCTAAAGCTGGCCGAGAAGCTTTCGCTGATCGACGAGAGTGTGTATGATCTGCTCTGGGTGGTCGATTTCCCGCTTTTCGAATACAACGAAGAGGAAAAACGCTACACCGCAATGCACCATCCGTTCACATCACCGCGCGATGAGGATGCGGACAAAATGGCGGATGACCCCGCAGGCACCTATGCCAAGGCTTATGACATCGTTCTCAATGGCAACGAGATCGGCGGCGGCAGCATCCGCATACACACAACAGAGCTGCAGCAGAAAATGCTTGAGGCGCTTGGCTTTAGCAGCGAGCAGGCCTGGGAGAACTTCGGATTTTTGCTTGAGGCGCTTAAATACGGCGCACCGCCACATGGCGGCATCGCCTTTGGGCTCGACAGACTGGCGATGCTGATGCTTGGCTGCACATCGATACGCGACGTGATCGCGTTCCCCAAGGTGCAGAACGCTTCGTGCCTGATGACGCAGGCACCCTCGCAGGTATCCTCAAAGCAGCTTATTGAGCTGGGTCTGAAAATCAGGGAGTAAAGATAGCCTATGAACGATATGACCGAGTACGGGCAAGTGGTACAGATAAGCGGCGATGTTGCGCATGTGAAGTTTAGGCGATCGTCCGCATGCGGGCGCTGCCGTGCCTGCGGCATGCTCTCCAATCAAAACGAAATTATCGTTCAGATGGACAATACGCTAAACGCCGAAGTCGGCGATCAAGTGGCGGTGAGCATAAAGGTGCAAAAGGCGATGCGCGCATCACTGCTGGCGTATATCTTCCCGCTGATGATGCTGGTATTGGGTGTATTTGTCGGCTGGCTGATAGCGGATGCATGGCCGGTGTTTGAAAGCGCGGACGTGATGATGGCGCTTTGCGGCCTGGTGTTTGCGGCAGGTGCATTTGTGCTGTTAAAATTCGCCGCACCGAAGTATAATAAATCTGTGTCCAGCGTATACAAAATGACTGATATCAAACACAAGTAAGAGGAGGACAAGCCATGGCTGACAATGCGATTAAGATCACAGCAGACAGCTTTGAAGAAACGGTAATGAAAAGCACAAAGCCTGTGCTCGTGGATTTTTGGGCGGAATGGTGCGCACCCTGTCGTATGATCGCGCCTGTGGTGGATCAGATCGCCGCCGACTATGAAGGACGCGCGGTGGTGGGCAAAATCAATATAGACGAAGAGCCCGATTTGGCAGGGCGCTTTGGTGTGATGAGCATACCGACGCTGCTGCTGATAAATGGCGGCGATGTGAAAGACAAAACAGTGGGCGTAGTGGGTAAAGACAAGATCACAGCGATGCTGGACAGTGCTCTCTAATAACACTGGTTATTTTGAGAATCTGTTGATATAATCAAAGATAGTACTGATTCATCGGGCGTGCTGTTATGATGCGCTTCTTTGAATCGGTGCTTTCTATGCTAAAGTTTGGGGGGCATCTATGGAACCGCTTAGAGTATCGGCCAAATCTTCACCCAAAGCGGTGGCAGGCGCACTGGCCGCCGCAATCAACGAACATGGTCAAGCCGAAATTTTCGCTGTGGGTGCCGGCGCTGTCAATCAGGCCATCAAGTCTGTCGCCGTCACGCGGGGTTTTATGGCGCCGCGCGGCATAGACCTTGCCGTGGTACCTTCGTTTTGCAGCATCGAAATAGACGGCATTTCCAGAACATCGATCAAGCTGCTGGTTGTCACCCGCTGATAAAAATTTGGCGTCGGTGTTTATCAATTGTCCGCTTCATTTCGTACAACACTGTGGTCTTATCATATAAAGAGGTAAAGATATTTGTTTTTAAAGAACATTGAAATGACGGGATTCAAATCGTTCCCGGAAAAAACGATGATGCAGCTGTGCGGCGCTATCATCGGTGTCGTCGGGCCAAACGGCAGCGGCAAAAGCAATGTGTCGGATGCCGTGCGCTGGGTGCTGGGCGAGCAAAGTGCCCGCAATCTGCGCGGCGGCATGATGCAGGATGTGATTTTTGCCGGCACGCAGACGCGCAAGCCGCGTTCGTACTGCGAGGTCTCGCTGCTGTTTGATAACAGCCAAAAACGTTTTGGCAGCGAATACACCGAAATTGAAGTGGCGCGCAAGCTGTACCGTTCGGGCGAGAGCGAGTATTACATCAACCGCACAAAATGCCGTCTGAAAGACATACTCGAGCTGTTCCGCGATACCGGCATCGGCAAAGAGGGCTATTCCATCATCGGCCAGGGCCGCATTGATGAGATACTCAGCGATAAGTCAATTGACAGGCGGCGCGTTTTTGAAGAAGCCTCGGGCATCATGAAATACCGCGTACGCAAAGAGGAAGCCGAGCGCAAGCTGGAGCGTACACGCCAGAACATCACCCGTATTGATGATATTTTAAGTGAGCAGGAATATATGCTTGGGCCGCTTGGGCAGCAGGCCGAAGACGCTGCCGTCTATCTTGAGCTGGCATCGCGACTCAAGGTGCTCGATGTCAATCTGTTTCTGCGCAATTATGACAAAGCCAAAGAAAGAATATCAAAGCTGGAATTGCAGCAGAAGGAACTCGAGGACGAGCGCGCACAAATGCAAACACAAATGGCGATGCTGTCCGAAAAGCTGACGCAGCAGCAGCAAAAGGCGCGTCAGATGGAGGAAGAAGGCGGGGAGCTTGCCGAAAAGCTCAGCGTCAGCATGGCGGAGCTGGAGCGCATAGAGGGCGAGGTGCGACTTTGTGATGAGCGTATCGCCAACAACGAAAAAGACACGCAGCGCATAGAGCGCGAGATTGCGGATGCAAAAACCAAGGCCGCGAATATTGAGCAGAACGAGCAGACAAATCTCTCTCGCATAACGCATCTTGAGGACGAGCAGAAAAAGCAAAAAGAACGCGTCTTGGAAACGGCCAAGCAGATTGAAGCCCTATCGGCCGCTTCGCAGGATCGCATGAGCGTGATCGAAACCGTTCAGTCGCAAAAGGTTGAGGCGATTGAGAAGCAGGCGGATGTACGCAGCGCCATCAGTGCGCTGGAGCAGCAAAGAGCAGATCACGTGCAGCGCAAACAGCAGCTTGAAGCGCGTCTTACTGAGATGGAGCAGGAAAAAGCGAATCTGCAAAGCGCGCTTGAGCAAAGCGATACGCGGCTTTTGGCGCTTGAGGAAAAGGGTGCAAAGCTGAGAGCCTCTTTCAACGAAGCTGCTTTGCGGTTGCGTGTGTTGTCTGAAAAGACATCGCAGACACAGCAGGCGCTTGAAGCTGCGCGGCGCGAGATGGCATCGGCAGTATCGTCCGAGCGGTTTCTTCGTGATATCAAGGATGGCTTTGAGGGCTACGCCCATAGCGTCAAAAAGCTGATGCTTGCCGCCAAAGAGGATGCGTCGCTGGGCAGCTTGATCAAAGGCACAGTTGCAGATCTGATATCGGTTCCAAAAGAATACGAGACGGCGATCGAGGCTTGCCTTGGCGGTGCGCTGCAAAACGTCATCGTGAAAGACGAATACGATGCCAAAAAGCTGATCGCTTATCTGCGCAGCCAGAATCTTGGTCGCGTGACGTTTTTGCCGCTTGATGCACTGCGGCCGCGGTACCTCTCCGATTCGGAAAAAGAAGCCATACGCAGCGAAGGCGCTGTCGGCATTGCGAGCGCGCTTGTGCAGAGCGATGGTGCGCAAAAGGCAGTGGATTTTCTGCTGGGACGCACTGTAATCGCGCAAAACAGCGACATGGCGATATCCATCATGCGCCGATGTGCGCAAGCTTTTCGCACCATCACGCTTGCGGGCGATGTGTTCAACGCGGGGGGCTCCATCACGGGCGGAAGCATACGGCGTGAGGGCGGCGGGCTTTTGTCGCGTGACCGGCGTGAAGAAGAGCTCAAAGAACGCGCTGCCGTGCTTGGCGATAAGGTCAAGACGCTAGAAACCGCACTTGAGGCGGATATGGCCGCGCAAAATGCGCTGCAGAGTGACATCGAGAACATGCGCGCCGCGCTGCATGAACAGGAAGTGGAGGCGGCTGCCGGCCGCGAAAAGCGCGAGGCCATCATGCAAACAATCACGGACGCGCAAAGCCGTATGCAAGCGCTTAATGGCGAGATCGATTTGCTTGAGCAAAACATGGCCTATCTTGTGAAAAAGGCGGATGAATACGCCGCGCTGCAAAGTGACATAGATAAATCAAACGAAACGAAAAATGAGGATTACAGACGTCTTGAGGATGAGTACAAACAGAGAGAAGCGCAGCTTGAGGCCTTAAAGCAGCAGATGTACAATGCCGAGCTGAAAAGTGCGGAGCTGTTTCGCGAGAGCGCATCGCTGCAAAGCGATAATTTGCGGCTTGGGCTTGAAAAGCAGGAAACGCTGCGCTTTTGTACAGCGCGTCAAAAAACGCTGGAGCTGAATGCCCAAAGCGATGAAAACCTGCGCGAGCTGAAAACACAGCTTGAGCAGATGCGTGACCAAAAAGCAAAGCTTCTCGATGATCAAAAACGCCGTCAAGGCGATATGTCAGGTGCGCGTGTTTCCGTGCTTGAAGAAGTGGCGGCAACAGAGACGCGTATCGAGCAGATGCGTTCAGCATATGCCGAAGCGGGTGAGAAGGCGATGCGCACCGCCTTTCAGATCGAAAAGACGCAGACGGATCTGGAAGCCGCGCAAAATCGGCTGTGGGATACCCATCAGCTCACATATGCCAACGCGCTGCAAATGCGTGCGGATATCAATCTCTCGGGCGCGCAGGCAGAGGCGGACGAGATACGCACGCGTTTGTATGAGCTGGGAAGCGTGAACCCGAAGGCGATAGACGAATACGCCGCGCTTAAGGAACGCATGGTCTCGCTCACGCAGCAGCGTGATGATCTGACAAAGGCAGAGGAGGATCTGCACAAGCTGATTGCGTCATTGCTGCTGGAAATGCGGCGCACGTTTCGGCAAAGCTTCGAGCAGATCAATCAGTATTTCGGCCAGACATTTTCGGAGCTGTTCGAGGGCGGGCAGGCGTCGCTGCTGCTTGAGGAGGGCGAGGACATCATGGAGTGCGGCATCGAGATCGTCGCGGAGCCGCCGGGCAAAAAGCTTCAGAAAATCTCATTGCTCTCGGGCGGTGAGAAGGCACTGACGGCCATCAGCCTGCTGTTTGCGCTGCTCAAGATCAACCCGTCACCGGTGTGTATACTCGACGAGATTGACGCGGCGCTGGACGAAGCCAATGTACGCAAGTTCGCGGCCTATCTTGAAAAGTACGCCAAGGATATGCAGTTTATCGTCATCACGCACAGAAAACCCACAATGGCGGTTTGTGAGAGCCTTTTTGGCTTTGCGATGGAGGAGAAGGGCGTGTCCAAGCTGCTCTCGGTGCGGCTTGACAGGGAAATCATATGAATCTGTTTGACAAAATAAAGGGCGGTCTGCAAAAGACCCGTGATGATATATCGGCCAAAATCGGCAGTGTGCTCTCTTCGTTCAAAAAAATAGATGAGGACTTTTTTGATGAGCTGGAGGAATCACTGATACTCTGTGACATCGGCGTCAATGCTGCACAGCATATACTCACTGTGCTTCGGCAGCGTGTGCGTGATCAGAAAATATCCGATACGGCGGCGGTTAGGCCGCTGCTTATCGATGTCATTGCTGATATGCTGCGTTTTGAGCCGCAGCCGATGGACGGCGCGTGCGCACTGCTGGTTGTGGGTGTCAACGGCGTCGGCAAAACAACGGCTATCGGCAAACTGGCGCATTATTATATTGTCCGCGGCAAAATCGTGCTGCTTGCGGCGGCGGATACCTTTCGTGCGGCGGCGGCCGAGCAGCTATCGCGCTGGGGCGAGCGCACAGGCGCGCGTGTCGTCAAATACGGCGAGGGTGCCGATCCGGCGGCGGTGGTTTATGATGCGGTGGATTCGGCGCGTCACAGGAATATTGATGTGCTGATATGCGATACGGCCGGAAGGCTGCACAACAAAAAGCATCTGATGGACGAGCTTAAAAAGATCAATAAGGTTTTGGAAAAGGCGTATGATGAGGCGCACCGGCGCACATATCTGGTTGTGGATGCCACGACAGGCCAGAACGCTGTGTCTCAGGCGCGTGAATTCTCTCTCGCAACACCGCTTGACGGGCTGATTCTGACCAAGATAGACGGCACTGCCAAGGGCGGCATCGTTTGCGCGATCGCACAAGAGCTCAGGCTGCCGGTCGTGTTTTTGGGTGTGGGCGAGGGCATCGAGGATTTGCAGCCGTTTGACGCGCAGGCGTTTGCGCAAAGTCTGTTTGAGTAAAATGAGAAATCCATGGCAGAGTGTGCCGCTTGAAACCTACGAGGCGCATATGGCGCTTTCACAAGTCGGTCAGCAGCAGGCGCTCAACGATATCACAAAGCAGCAGATAAACGATTATTCGGAGGAGACAATCGCCATACTCGGTGTTGCAGGCGGCAACGGCCTTGAGCATATCTCTCCTTCAACCAAGGTTTATGGCATTGATGTGAGTGAGGCGTACCTTAAAGCCTGCGCGCGGCGCTTTGCGCATAGGGGTGAGAGTCTCGTGCTGATTCAGGCGGATTTGTCGGATGAGGCAGCGTGTCTGCCGCCAGCCCGCTTGGTAATCGCGAATCTGTTTATCGAATATGTGGGCATTAACTGCTTTGCGCGGTTGATTAAAACGGCATCACCACGCTATGTATCCTGCGTGGTACAGAACAGCGGTGCGGATAGCTTTGTTTCAAGCTCACCGTATTCACAAGCTTTTGCTGAAATCGCTTTGATACACCATGATATAGACGTGCAGTGCCTTGAGACAGCCATGAAGGATGCGGGATACGTGCGCATAAAAAAAACGAAAACCATGCTGCCCAATGATAAAAGTTTTCTCAGGCTTGATTTTTGCAAAGAAGGAAAACTGCCATGAAATATTACGTTGTGGACGCTTTCGCGGATAAATTGTTTGCAGGCAACCCCGCAGGTGTTTGTATGCCGAACAAAGCGCTCAGTGAGGCGCAAATGCAAAGCATCGCGTTTGAGAACAATCTGGCCGAAACGGCTTTTCTGTCAAAGCGCGATGATGGTTATAATCTGCGCTGGTTCACGCCCAAAACCGAGATCGATCTGTGCGGCCACGCCACGCTCGCATGCGCTTTTGTGTTGATGACAACAGGCCAAGCCGATACGCACCAGATTGCGTTTCATACGCAAAGCGGTGTTTTGCGTGTTTCACGAGACGGCGATATCTATACGCTCGATTTCCCGAGCCGCCCGCCGGTGGCCTGCGCTGTGCCGGAAGGGCTGCGGGAAGCCTTGGGTGCGCGTGTGATTGAAACGCACAAATCGCGCGATTTGGTAGTGGTGCTCGAATCCGAAGCGGTTGTGGCGGCGCTGCGTCCCGATTTTGCGCTGCTTGGCAGGCTTGATATGGGTTTTGCGGTGATAGTGACCGCAAGAGGGGAAAAGCATGATTTTGTATCGCGCTTTTTCGCGCCCGGTGCGGGCATCGATGAAGACCCGGTCACCGGCTCGTCGCACTGCACGCTGATACCGTTTTGGAGCCAAAGGCTTGGCAAAAGGCACATGAGTGCGGCGCAGCTCTCGCAGCGGGGCGGCGTGCTCTACTGCGCTGACGAAGGTGAGCGTGTCAAGATAGGCGGCAAGGCCGTGCTATACTTGAGCGGTGAGATACAGATGGAAGACTGATTATTTGTCATTTCGAGCGAATGCGAGAAATCCCATGCTATTGATGGCATTGAAGCATGTTCAGCACAGTTTAATCGCTCACCGTGATAGCATTCGATAATTACAGAAACCTCAACACCTCCAATTTTGCTTGACATTGCACCATAAATCCGTATAATAGCACTGTAAAGCACATCTGCTTTACAGTCATCACTCTTTCGGCGGTGTGCATGGAAAAGGATTTTGAAACGGTACTGCTGCTCGATATTTACGCGCCGTTGCTGACGGTAAAACAGCAGCGGCTGTGCGATATGTACTACAATCAGGATTATTCGCTTGCCGAGATCGCCGATATCGAGCGCACAACACGTCAGGCAGTGCGCGATGGCATCGAGAAGGCAAGAAGAAAGCTGCAAAGCTTCGAGAGCAGCCTTTGCTTCAATGCACGGCGTCAGAAAACGCTTACAGCCGCCGAGCAGGCACGCGAAGGAGCGCTGACGATTACGCAGCTGACAGATACGCTATTGGACATATGGGAGATTAGAAATGGCATTTGAAGGCCTTTCCGAAAAACTGCAGCATATATTCGCGAAGCTCAAAAGCCGGGGCAAGCTGACCGAGCTTGAAGTGAAGGCAGCGATGCGCGAGGTGAAGCTCGTGCTGCTTGAGGCCGACGTGAATTTCAAGGTCGTCAAGGGCTTTGTGCAGCGCGTGACAGAGCGTGCTGTGGGCGAAGAGGTGCTGCAAAGCTTAACGCCTGGACAGCAGGTTGTCAAGATCGTGCGTGACGAGCTTATCGCCGAGCTTGGCGAGAAGCATGCGGCTGTTCATTTTGCGGCCAATCCGCCCACAGTCGTGATGATGTGCGGCCTTCAGGGCGCCGGAAAAACAACGATGTGCGGCAAGCTTGCAAGGCTTTGGAAAAAGGACGGGCGCAGCGTGATGCTTGCGGCGCTCGATATACACCGTCCGGCGGCGATACGCCAGCTTGAAGTGGTGGCTGAGAAGGCAGGCGCGGCATTCTTTGAAAAAGGCACGCAGTATCCGGCCAAAACCGCGCAGATGGCCGTCGCCGAAGCCAAAAAGAAGCTGATCGACGTGGTGATACTCGATACGGCGGGGCGGCTGCATATTGACGATATGATGATGGAGGAAGCAGGACGCATCGCGGCGGCGGTAAAGCCAAACGAAACGCTGCTTGTTGTGGACGCGATGACAGGCCAGGATGCCGTTAACGCGGCGGCGGCTTTTAACGAAAAGCTGAAGCTGGATGGCGTGGTGATAACCAAGCTTGATGGCGATACGCGCGGCGGCGCGGCGATATCGGTGCGTGCGGTTACAGGCACGCCGATCAAATTCGCGGGCATTGGTGAAAAGCTCGAAGACGTGGAAGCGTTTCATCCCGACCGCATGGCGAACCGTATACTCGGCATGGGCGATGTGCTCTCGCTGATTGAGAAGGCAGAGCAGAGCTTTGAGGCCGATAAAGCCGCGGAGCTTGAGAAAAAGCTGAAAAAGGCAGAATTCACGCTGGAAGATTTTCTCGATCAGATGTCGCAGCTTAAAAAAATGGGCGGTATCGGCGATATGCTTGCGATGCTGCCGGGCGGCAGCAAGCTATCCGGCGCGGAGCTTGACGAAAAGCAGATGGCGCGTACCGAAGCCATCATCAAATCGATGACGCCTGAGGAGCGGCGTCGGCCGACGATCATCGGTGGCAGCCGTAAAAAACGCATCGCCGCGGGCAGCGGCACCAAGGTGCAGGATGTCAACCGTCTGCTTTCACAGTTTGAGCAAATGCTTAAGATGATGAAAAGCATGAGCGGCAAAAACGCAAGAAAGGGCATGCGCGGCATGCCGTTCTGATATCAAAAAATTTGGAGGAGAACATGGCAGTTAAAATCAGACTCAAGAGAATTGGCGCGAAAAAAAACCCGTTTTACAGAATCGTTGTGGCAGATGCCAGAGCCCCGCGTGACGGCCGTTTTGTTGAAGAGATCGGCAATTACGACCCGATGAGCAAAAAGTGCGTGGTTGATGGGGAAAAGGCGCTGGACTGGATTAAAAAAGGCGCACAGCCCACCGACACCGTTCGTGCGCTGCTGAAGAAAAACGGCGTTTTAAGCTAGGTGATGATGATGCAGGATTTGGTTAAGTACATGGCCGAGTCGCTCGTTGATAAGCCGGAGGAAGTGAAGGTCAAGCAGACCGAGAGCGAAAAAACGGTGGTGATCGAGCTTTCTGTTGCGCGTGAGGACATGGGCAAAGTGATCGGCAAGCAGGGTCGCATCGCCAAGGCCATACGCGCGGTCGTCAAGGCGGCTTCAACAAAATCACGCAAGAAATATGTGGTCGAGATCGTCGAGCATGATTGAAATCGCCAAGCTGCTAAAGCCGCACGGCATAGGCGGAAGCATCAAGCTGCGGCTTTATTCAGACAACTATGAGGATTTTGCAGCGCGCGGTTATGCGTATTTGAATAAGGACGGCGACAGCCGCCGCATCGGTTATTCGGTGCTGCGCACGGCGCCGCCCTTTGTTTACGTGCAGCTTGACGGCGTCGATACGCGCACACAGGCAGAGGCGCTCTCCGGTGTGCCGCTCTTTTTGCCGCGTGAGGATTTTAACCCGCCCGATGAAGGTGAGCAGTACATTGTCGATCTGATTGGCCTCAGCGTGCTCGATGAAAACGGCGTAAAGCTTGGCGAGCTCAAAGATGTGCTGCAGCATGGCGCTGCGGACGTGTATGTGGTGGTGGGCAGCCGCGGCTTCATGTTTCCCGCAATCAAGCGCGTAATCAAAAGCGTGGATATGAGCAACAGAGAAATGCATGTGGACGGCGCGGCGCTCGGCGAGGTAGCGGTGTATGACGACGTATAATGTGCTGACGCTGTTCCCAGATATGTTCGCATCGGTGTGCGGCTCAAGCATATGGGCGCGTGCCATCGCGGCGGGGCATATTGCCGTCAACACAGTCGATATTCGCGAATACGCCACAGACAAGCACCGCCGGGCGGATGATTACCCTTTAGGCGGCGGCGCGGGCATGGTGCTAAAGCCCGAGCCCGTGGACAAGTGCTTTGCCGCGGTTAAACAGCGCAGCGAAGCGCCGAGCCTTTGTGTGTATATGTCGCCCTCAGGCAGGCCGCTTACGCACGGCCTTGTGCTGGAGCTGACCGCATACAAAACGCTCAACATTCTCTGCGGCCATTACGAGGGTGTGGACGCGCGTGCGCTGCGTCGGCACATCGATATGGAGATATCCATCGGCGATTATGTGCTGACCGGCGGTGAGCTGCCTGCGATGGTGCTCATCGACGCGTGCATACGCCATGTGGACGGCGTGCTTGGCAGCGAGGAATCGGCAAAGGACGAGTCTTTCACGCATGGTTTGCTCGAATACCCGCAGTATACGCGTCCTGCCATATACGACGGCGAAGCGGTGCCGGACGTGCTGCTCTCGGGCCACCATGCCAATGTGGCGGCATACAGGCGGCGCTCGGCGCTCGAAGAAACGGCACGCAAGCGTCCTGATTTGTTGTCAAAGGCTCGGCTCTCAAAGAATGATTTACAGATCATCACAGATTTCAGCGATACCGATGCTTGATAATTTTCAATGCCGATTGCTGGTATGCTTTACTGCATGCCAATCATAAAACGGAAAGCTCTGGCTCGCTGGCTTGTGCATAGTAATAACCGGATTCATCCATGGTGATCAATATGGTTTGTCTGCCGACAACGCTATCTGCGCTGATCGCTTCAATCGTTATCGCATCGGATATTGCGTGATTGGTCAAGGGTGACCAATAGATCGTCTCTCCGATGTCAATCGTGGCTGTTTGCCCTTCGGAAGACACAATACCCGTCTCTTTGTCCCATTTGTTCAGATGTCCGTTTTCCGCAGATACAATGATAGCCTCAATTCCAGTATTGCCGATACCGCTATGCAAATCAATGGTAAAGGGAAGCCCCGGTACGCTGCTCATGATCGGCGTATATTGAGCCAAAAGCACTTTCACATTAGGTGTCAGCAAAGATTTTTCAGATGTTGTCAAATAGTCGGCAGTCAGACAAAGGGCATCATCCTTTGCTGAATATGCGGTCAGAACAAAACCTTCAAATTCAATTTTCTGATCTGCAGCTGCAGGGCCGTTGCTTGAAGCAGCCTGATTCATATGTGCATGATCGGGTGTATACGGCGTGTTATTGCTGTTATCAGCAGGCTTGATAAACGTGATAACAGCTATTGCCGCCAGAATAAGAGACGCGGCCAATAAATACGCAAGCTTTGCGCCCATACCAAGATTTGTCCTTTCATGTTTGGCTTTTTGGCTTTGGACAACGGACTGATAGATCTTTTGCTTTTGTGCATCGCACGGCGAAAAAGATTCAAATATATCTTTGATATTATTATTTCTCATAATAACCTCCCATATCGATTTTCAGCATTGCGCGTCCGGCGGATAAATGATTGCGCAATGTGCTCTCATTGCGATGAAGCAGCTGCGACATTTCCCTGACAGAATAGCCTTCGACATAATGCAGATACAAGGCCGCCTTATACTTTGGCGGCAAATTTAACAACGCATCCATAAGCACACAATCATCCGCTTCAATTACAGCTGGCAGACCATCCACCTTTTGAATATCGACGCGGTTCTTTTTCCAGAACTTTTTTAATTCATCCCTGCAATAGTTCTTAGAAACACAAATGAACCAAGCTTTTTCATGATCATTGTCATGAAAGCATCTGTTTTGGTTTAAGAATTTTTCAAATATCGCTTGAGCAGCATCTTCGGCATCATGGTGACTTTTAAGATAAAGATAGCATATTTGATAGACACGCTTTATATTGCGCTCATATATTGATGCAAATTCTCCATCCGTACGCAACAAAGAATTTGGCCTCATGCTTTCACATCACCTCCTACGCTAAATAAACGATTGAAGAGAGCGATTTGTCCGGTTCCGCACTGTTTTTTTAATAAATAAAGCGTACTACAATTTTTTGTTTATGGATACGGCAAATGTGATGCGCCATCCCATTTTGTGCTATAATCAACGCAAAGGAGGCGGTTATGGCCAAATTCATTATCGTTGTGATGGACAGCGTCGGCATCGGCGCAATGCCCGATGCGGCGCTCTACGGAGACGAAGGCTCGGATACGCTGGGTTCTATCATCAAAGCTTACCCGGATATCAAAATGCCCAACCTTGCAAGGCTCGGGCTGTGCCGTATTTCGGCGCTGCCGCCAAGCGGGCGCGTCATCGGTGCGCACGGGCGTGCGGCAGAGAAGTTCGCGGGCAAGGATACCACCGGCGGCCATTTTGAGATTGCGGGACTGATAATGGAGCAGCCATTCCCCACATTTCATAACGGCTTTCCATTGGATTTTATACAGGCGTTCGAGCGTGCGACAGGCCGCGCCACCATCGGCAACATCGCGGCTTCGGGCACAGAAATCATCGAGCAGCTCGGCGAGGCGCATATGCAGACCGGCGCGCTGATCGTCTACACTTCCGCGGACAGCGTGTTCCAGATCGCCGCGCACGAGGGCGTGGTGCCGCTTGAGCAGCTGTACGCTGCCTGCCAAACGGCAAGGCAAATGCTCACAGGCCCGCTCGGCGTGGGGCGTGTGATCGCTCGGCCGTTTACCGGTGAGCCGGGCCGATTTGTGCGCACCAAAAACAGGCGTGATTATTCGTTTGAGCCGCCGGGCGAGACGATACTGACCGCCGCTGAATCCGCAGGGCTGCAGGTTGCCGGAGTGGGCAAAATAGAGGACATATTTGCGGGCGTTGGGCTGACAAAGACCAATCACACCACCGACAACGACAGCGGTGTCACCGCGACGATCGATTATATTAAGCAGGACTTTAACGGGCTGGTGTTTGCCAACCTCGTTGATTTTGATATGCTCTATGGACACCGCAACAACGTGGAAGGCTACAAAAACGCGCTGGAGGCGCTGGATGTACGCGTGCCGGAATTACTCACGGCAATGCGGCCTGATGATATCATCGTTTTCACGGCAGATCACGGCTGCGATCCGTCCACACCCAGCACTGATCACTCGCGCGAATACATACCGATACTGGCGTATGGACAAAGCGTCAAGGCCGATGTGAGTGTGGGAACGCGCGAAACGTTTGCCGATATCGCGGCCACGGCGGCTGCGTTTTTCGGCATCGACTGGCATGTTAGCCAATCGTTTTACAAACAAATCACCGGAGGTGCAAAATGACAGCAAGCAGAATCGAGAGCGCATACAGATCGATCAGCGCAGCCACGGCGCAGCGTCCCACGCTGTGCATCGTATTGGGCAGCGGATTGAATGATTACGCGAATAGTATCGAAAACGCGCAAACCATCGATTATAAGGATATTGAGGGTTTCCCCGAATCCACGGTGACCGGCCATGCGGGGCGTTTGGTGTTTGGTCAAAAGCATGGCGTTGACGTGGTTTGCATGCAGGGGCGTTTCCACTGCTACGAGGGCTACACACCGGCCGAAACGGTGATACCGCTGCGTGCACTGATACGGCTGGGTATCAGCAAGCTGCTGCTCACCAACGCGGCGGGCGGCATCAACACCGCCTTTCACGCGGGCGATATCATGCTGATACGCGATCACATCAGCTTCACGTTCTTAAACCCGCTCGAAGGGAAAAACCTGGACGACTTCGGGCCGCGCTTTCCGGATATGTCGTACGCGTACGATGTTTCACTGAATAATGCGCTCACACAAGCAGCGCAGGAAAACGGCATAGCGCTGCAACAAGGCGTTTATGCGATGATGAAAGGGCCTTCGTTCGAGACGCCAGCCGAAATTAAAGCGCTGCGTCTGCTTGGTGCGGATGCGGTGGGTATGTCCACCGTGCCCGAGATTATAGCGGCGGCACACGCGGGTGTGCATTCAGCCGCGCTCTCTTGCATCACCAACATGGCGGCAGGCATACTCGATCAGCCGCTCACGCACGAAGAGGTGCTCGAAACCGGACGCATAGCCGCAGGGCGCATGCAACAGCTGATTGATGGCTTTATACTGAGGATCGCTTAAATTGAAAAAAGTATTAGCGGGGTTTGAATATTCAACAGTGTTGAGTGATAAAATATCCACACTGACTACGATCTGTGATTATCAAATAATTGACTATGAACAGATAGCAGAGCATGGAAGGGCATATTATTATGGTAAAGATTTTGAGCTTGTGGATGAAGATTTTAATATGATTTATGAACGGTTGGTTGACTATTATTCCGTATTAGGCTTTGAATGCTATGAAGTATAATGAAATGCGCTATCCACGATACACGATAACCTCTACGCAGTGTCATCTTCTACAACTGCGACATGTGCGGCAGGCCCGTGGACATAGCCTCTAATAGAAATTAGGAACGAATACTCTAATACCATATTTGAGGTATGATTATGATTAAGAAAATATTGCTCGATATGCTTGCAGCGATGTTATTGCTAATCACAATAGGGTGCGGTGATGATAGTTTACCTGTTTATGAGATGACGGAGGATAGTGAGAAAGGAATGTGCGTCATTATTGATGGCGTACAGTATCAGATGTACCCAGAAACAAAATGGCATGCAAGTCAAATTGACTATCAAGTCATAGGGTATGCCGGATCAAAGAGAACAAAAATAATTGGAGTATTAGGAGACGTCAATCGGAATTTTATCCTACTTGATGAACCCGGGTTCTGGGACAAGCAATATCCGTTTTTATATCGTGCAGATATACCAGAACCCTCTGCTTTGTCAGTTGACGAAGTATTCTACAGAGAGCAGGATTTTAGAGGTGAAGAAGCTCATAGATACAGCGCGACCACAAGAGATAAGGAAATAATAGAAAGCGTTTTTGAAATTTTAGATAGTCAAGAGAAAACAAAAGAAGTTTCCAGTTTGCTCGGGCCATCGATATCACTTTCATGTTTATCTGATGATTTGCCTGGTGTTGCATATATTCTTGGCTTTCGAATCAAGAATGGGAAATTAATGTGCGGGAATTATCATGAAGGCTATGTTGAATTTCCAAGAAAATTATTAGAAGAAATAGCAGGGCGAACTGTAGATATATATGGATGAAATGATTTTGTGATGATAAATAGTAAAAAGCGCGTTATTATTGGTAATTATTGTGGAAATCATCTGCATTGCGGCTTGTGACAATCCAGAAAGTGGAGGTCGCTGTCGGTAAATATTAGGGGTAGTCGATATCATTATTGGGGCACCAATATGATCGGTTATAATATGTCTGGGGAACGCAAGACCTATAACATATCTGCTTAATAACACCAGAAGATGATGCATGGTCGTATAAGCATATAGATATAGTGAAATACTTGCGTAAGTGAGAGGAAAGATATTATGAAGTGTGTTGTTATCCTGCTTTTATTATTATGCCTTGTGGGCTGCAGTTACACGAATCAAGAGCCAATGGAGACGTCTGCAAGCAGCCCAGCAGAACCAACATTAAGCCATTTATCGACTCAGAGTAATATAGATTTTTTCGAAACACTGGAAGGGGCAACACATGCCAATCTGTTAAACGGCGGATACTCCGTATCATACAAGGGTGCCATTTATTATAGAAATGGAACTGATTTCACGGATAATAATCTTTACAGGATGTCATTAGAGGATGGATCGGTGACGCTGATTAGTAACAAAAAGTGCTCATTTCTAAGCATTGCTGATGATTATATATATTTTATTAATGATGACGACTCAGATGCCGATGAATACTTTTTATGCAAAATGAATTTAGAAGGCGCTGATTACTACAGATATCCAGTTAAATGCAGAGAAATCAATGTGACGGAACACAGTATCTTTTACATTGATGACGAGGATGAGAATATCTATAAAATGAATCGCGATGGTTCGAACAAGGTTAAGATAACAAACGATAAAAGATGTTTCAATCTAATGGTATACAATAACTGGGTGTATTATATTGATGCATCAGATTTTAAAGGGTTAGGTGATAAATTGCCGCTGTTGAGGCTAAATTTATCTACACCATATGAAGAGCAGGTTTTAATTGATGATTGCATCGAGGCATTCATATATGAAGACAAGATATACTATACCAACTATTCAGAGGATAACGCTTCTGTGACAGGGCTTTTTAGAATAAATCTGGATGGAACTAATAAAGATCAAATATCGCCTTATGATGCTTACTCTGTGAATGCTTATAACGGATATATAGTCTTTTATATAGAGGATGAAGATAAATCTGATTCTTTATTATACAGATGTCTTTTTGATGGTTCGGATTTGATGCTGATCACGGATGAGTATAGAGTCAATAGCATGCATATTCATGACGATAAGATAATATTTGAGAGACTATATGCGGAACACTGCGAACCCTGTATGATAAACATTGATGGAACCGGATATCAAGAGCTGGATTTATTATCAGAATAACCAGTTTGCATCAAGCCATGGGATATATTTTCTTGTATTACCTTTGCACCAAAGCGTGGTCCAATCCTATACACAATATGATTGGCAGGATAGAAAATAAAGATATTTCTAATTTTTTGAGGGATAATAATATGATAAAACAATTGATATTATCGTATAAAAACAAATATGATAAGCTCTCAGAAAAGCTCTATAAGAGATACTTGAAAGAAGATAGTGAAAACGCAAGCATTAAAAAGCTAGATGCCAAGAAGCTTTCGATAAATATTGCATTCATACAGTCGTCCTATTAATTCAGTAATATTTTTAGTACTAATGATATTGTATGCATTTAACATTATGATTGCTAGCGTAGAGGCTAATATTATATATTATCTTTCTGATAATATATAATGTATCGATGAGGATTTCTTATAAAAAATACTAGAAAAACTAATAGAGATTGATAAAAGAAGGGATGTACAATAACCATATTGATGCAGATAGTCCACGAATATATTTATCACACGAGTGATAGTGTCAAGAATTTTGTGTATTCTCCAAATGCAAAGCAAACATAGGTTATCTAAACATGAGGCAACTTCACACAAGCCCAAGCAGCCGCGCCGCATTGGCCACGATAAAGCAGAAAGTCAGGCCCGATACCGTGGGTACGATGACAGAAATTGCTGTCCACTTAAGGCTCTGCGTTTCCTTCTTGATCGTCATACACGTTGTGCCGCAAGGCCAGTGCATCAGCGAGAACAGCATCACGCAAAGCGCCGTCACCCACGTCCAGCCATTGGCGACGAGCAATTCTTTGAGCTGCTCGAGTGAATCGAGCTCGATCATGCTGCCCGTTGCCAGATAGCTCATGATGATGATGGGCACAACGATCTCATTAGCCGGAAAGCCCAGTATAAACGCCATCAGTATCACGCCGTCCATACCAAACAGCCGCGCAAAAGGATCGAAAAACCCGGTGCAGTGCGAAAGCAGGCTTATGCCATCCACATGAACATTTGCCATCAGCCAGATCACAAGCCCGGCAGGCGCGGCCACCACCACCGCACGGCCTAGCACGAACAGCGTTCTGTCAAGCAGTGACCGAACGATGATTTTGCCGATTTGCGGCTTGCGGTAGGGGGGCAGCTCCAGCGCGAACGAGGAGGGCAGCCCCTTAAGCAGCGTCTTGGACAGCAATTTGGATACCAGCAGCGTCATCATGATGCCCAGCAGTATCATGCCCACCAGCATCAGCGCGGAAGCGGCAGATTCAAGCGGCCCCGCCATGAAGCCGACAAAGAACATCGTGATGATGGCGATCAGTATCGGGAAACGGCCGTTGCAGGGGACGAAGCTGTTGGTGATCGTGGCAATCAGCCTCTCGCGCGGCGAATCGATGATACGGCAGCCAATCACGCCCGCGGCGTTGCACCCAAAGCCCATGCACATCGTTAAAGATTGCTTGCCGTGCGCGCACGCTTTCTTGAAATACTTATCGAGGTTAAATGCCACTCTTGGCAGATAGCCCAAATCCTCCAGCAGCGTGAAAAGCGGAAAGAATATCGCCATCGGCGGCAGCATCACCGATGCCACCCATGCCAGTGTTCGGTAAATACCATGCACAACAATGCCCATCAGCCACGGCGGTGCGCCCAGCGAGGTAAACAGCGCGCCCAGCTGATCTTCTATATAGAACAGCCCGTCGGCCAGCAGCTGCGAGGGGTAATTCGAGCCTGTGATCGTCAGCCAGAAGATAAGCCCCAAAAGCGCGAGCATGATCGGCAGCCCAAACGCTTTGGATGTCAGCACCTTATCGATTTTGCGATCCAGCTGATTGTATCTTTCGAATTCTATTGTCACAACGTCACGGCTTAAATTTTCGGCAGTTGATACGATGGCCGACACGATGCCGTCACGAAAATCGCCGTTTTCCAGAAGAGCCGCTCTGGCCTGCGTAACAGCGCCAGCAACGGCCTCATCGCCCATCAGATCAAAGCCGATATAATCTCTGATGGCGCTAAGCAGCGTTTCTTCCGCATCGATCAGCTTCAGCGCCGTCCAGCGGCTGTTGAGCCTGTCGCCAAGCAGCGGACGCAAACGCGGCGCGATGGCATCAACCGCCGCTTCAACCTCGCTGTGATATGTGACTTGAAGCGGTTTTGCTTTCTTATGCCCAAAAGCCACATCATAAACGGCATCCTTGAGCTCAGATATACCCTTGCCGCTTCGTGCGCTTGTGCCCACGACGGGCACGCCAAGCCTGCGGGAGAGTGCCTTTGTGTCGATGCGTATTTTTTTGCGCTTGGCTTCGTCCATCAGATTCACGCACACCACCACGCGGTCTGTGATCTCAAGCGTTTGCAGCACGAGGTTTAAGTTGCGCTCAAGGCATGTGGCATCAGCAACCACCACGGTCACATCCGGCTCGCCAAAGCAGATAAAATTGCGGGCGACCTCCTCCTCGGCCGAGTTGGCCATCAGTGAATATGTACCGGG
>OBJA01000420.1_pt1 | contig 37817 bp, 29 predicted proteins | sample 1519751 | NCBI WGS metagenome assembly OBJA01 (sample SAMEA3881238, study PRJEB22517) | soil metagenome | biome: lake sediment; feature: soda lake sediment; material: sediment, water from around vicinity | place: India | collected 2013-12-23 | depth 3 m
AGGTATTAATTGTTATATATCTTCGCGTCCTTAGCGATCTTGGCGAGAAATAAAAGGACCCCAGCGGCTTGAGAGAAGGCCTTTGGGGGAAGGGAACGGTGTTCTCTCGCAAAGGCGCAAAGGGTGGAAGTGGATCTGTTGGGTGTTAATTGTTATATATCTTCGCGTCCTTAGCGATCTTGGCGAGAAATAAAAAGACCCCAGCGGCTTGAGAGAGGGCCTTTGCGGGAGAATAAAAGGCGTCCTTGAATCGACGTATAACTGTTCCGGAGCATTCTGAATACTGGCTCCTGTCTTCTGACTACAATCTTGCTGAATCAACTTTATAATCATATAAATAGAAAACCCAAAGGACGCCGAAAGGCGTTTTTTATATAAGAGCGAGAGCCTGAGTGATTTATTGCCTGTAGGGGCAATAAATCTGATTTTGGAAATATGTTGGAATTAGGAGGTTTTTTTTGCACAATGTCGAAAAAATGCAGATATTGTCATTGAATATTCTTCCGGCAGCAGGAGTAAGGAAGGTGCCCTGATGGGTTCATCGCAGGAAGACACCCGTAGATTAAAAAAACAATATCCCAATGCATTGCCTAACTTTATGTTAACTGATAACGATCTATTCTATCAATATACGGAGATGGCCGATGAGGCCGTTTGGGTATTGGACTGTGATGGGAGAATTGTTTACGCCAATCGGAACATGGGAGAGCTTTTGGGTTGTCTTCCCGAAGAGATCATCGGAGAAATTTACAATGAATTCTCCAGCGATAAGCAGTCCTGTCCTGCGCTACAAGATATAGATGATGCGTCGCAACAGGAAGATGGCGTGTTTCAAGTACGGATACGCCGCAAAGATGGCACGTGGATTCAAGCTCAATCTCGAACAAGGCTCATTTATAATGCAGAGGGAGAACTCCAAGGGAGCTTTGGGGTGTTTTCCGATGAAAACAAGAGTTTGCTTGTGGAAAATCGACTTCGCCAAAAAAACCGTTCGCTTAGGATTTTAAGCGAATCCAATCAGGCTTTGATCCGTGCCACAGAGGAACAAGGATTCCTCCAAGAGATATGCGGTATCTTGGTTGAGGCTGCCGAGTATGACATGGCATGGGTAGGTTACCCTTTTCATAGGGTCGAACAATGGCGGATTGCGGCGTTTTCAGGTTCTGCTAGGGAGGCGGTCAATAAGAAGCTGAGATCGTTGGTGCTACAAGGTAAAGAGGACATATTCTTCCGACTTAACGATGGTGGAGAGCCGTTTATCATTGATAAACTAAAAGAAAGCCCATGGAACTCTATGATGGGATTTGACGTCGATACATTGGGCTTGAATTGCGCCATTATGATGCCGCTTTTCGATGCTGAGCAGATTATTGGATTATTGGCGGTTTTCTCCTGTGACGAGAGACCGTTCAATGTTGAAGAGGTAGACCTTCTATCGAAATTGGCCAAAGATTTGACCTACGGCATATTGTCATTACGAGCCAAAGAAGAACGGAAAAAGGCCCGCGAAGCGTTGCGTTTTACCCAATTCTCCATCGATCACGCGACGGATCCCATCTACTGGGTGGGTAACTATGGACGGATAACCGATGTAAACGCCGCCGCCTGCAAAGCTCTGGGATATACTCAGGAAGAGCTGCTCAAAATGACGGTATATGAGATCGATCCAAAGTATTCAAAGGAAATTTGGTTAGAACAATGGGCGAAGATCAAAGAAAGCGGTTCATTAACCTTTGAATCTACGCACCAACGAAAGGATGGAACGGTCTTTCCAGTCGAGATCACCAGCAATTACCTGGAGTATAACGGGAAATACTTCACCTGTTCGTTTGTGCGTGATATCACAGAGCGAAAACGTGTCGAAACGGCGCTACGTGAAAGCGAAGAAAAATTTCGGAGTTTAGTGGAGAGTACCAATGACTGGTTTTGGGAGGTTGATGAACAGTTTCGATATTCCTATGTAAGTCCCCGAATCACCGAGTTGCTGGGATATACGTCTGTTGAGGTAATAAAGAAGCAACCCTTTGATTTCATGCCGTTGGGCGAAGCAAAAAAGATCGAGAAACTGTTCCTGAATTATGTTAAAAATAGAGAAGCTTTTTCGTGTCTAGAAAATGTGTTAATCCATCGTGATGGGCATCATATTGTTGTGGAGACGAGTGGCACTCCCATCATTGATGGAGAGGGCCAATTTAGAGGTTATCGTGGAATTGATCGCGATGTTACGGTGCGAAGGGCCTCTGAACATAAGTTAACGCTGAGTTTGGAGAAACTACGGCGATCCATTGAGGGCGCTATTGAAGCCATGGCTCTGACGGTGGAGATGAAGGATCCATACACTGCAGGACATCAGCGGCGCGTCTCCCAATTGGCATGTGCGATCGGCAAGGGAATGGGTTTATCCGAGCATAAGGTGGAAGGAATCCGCTTGGCCGCGATGGTGCATGATATCGGGAAGATCTATGTTCCTGCTGAGATCTTAAGTAAACCCGGAAGGATCTCGGAGATAGAATTTAGCCTCATTCAGACCCATTCAAAAGTTGGGTTCGATGTGTTAAAGACCATTGAGTTTCCATGGCCCATTGAACAAATCGTGCTTCAGCATCATGAACGCCTCAATGGGAAAGGATACCCGGCGGGTCTAGTGGGAGAGGAGATCCTTCTTGAGGCCAAAATTATTTGTGTAGCCGATGTGGTCGAAGCCATGTCCTCACATCGTCCCTACCGTCCTGCTGTGGGGATCGAGCATGCGTTAAACGAAATTCTGGAACAGCGTGGTCTATTATACGACCCGGATGTGGTCGATGTTTGCCTCGATCTCTTCGTGAAACAAGATTTTAGCTTTGAACAATTTTCAAGTCCAGTTTAATCAGGCCATTGTCGTTAAGTGTCGGCCACCCCAACGACTTGCCACTCGCTACCCGTCACTCGTAACTATTTTCGCCTCTGATTCAAGTTATTTGGATTCCCTAAGGACACCGATAGGTGCCTTTATTTTTTATTAAAATAACTCTATAATTGATTTGGAATCGGAAGTCAGTACTCAGAATTTAGAAGGCAACACGAACCTTATACCCGAGTGTTCGGACTCCTGGCTCCTGTCTTCTGACGCCAAGCTTGTTGAATCAACTTCATTATCACATGAACAGTGGGGAGAGGAAAACATGTGCAATTTGCCCTTCTATATTCTGGATGTCTTCGCTGAGGAGAAATATGCCGGCAATCAGTTGGCTGTGGTCTGCAATGCTGATGAATTAGATGCCATAACGATGCAGCGTATCGCCCAAGAGATGAATTATTCCGAGACAACTTTTATAGGTTCCGAGCCAACGGGGGATGGATATAACGTACGTATCTTTACCCCTGCTGAAGAGCTGCCTTTTGCAGGCCATCCAACACTTGGGACGGCTTATATCATTCGCAGAGAGCTTCTAAAGGAGCCGGTTACCCAAGTTAAACTAAACTTAAAGGTTGGGACGATTCCTGTTACTTTTGAAGAGGGACCTCATGCCGCACTTTGGATGCGCCAAAACCCGCCGGTTTTTGGAGAAACTTTGGATAGCCATGGACTGGCGGATGCATTGGGGATTGATCATACACAGTTCATGGATTACCCTATTCAGGAGGTCTCTACAGGACTGCCGTTTTTCATTGCTCCTTTAAAGAATATTGCGGCTGTTAAAGCCTGTCGAATACGTCAAGATCTTCTATGGAGTTTGACAAGGGAGACAAAGGCCAAGGCAATAATGGTCTTTTGCCCAGAGACGGAAAATCCGGAGAATCATCTGCATGCTCGAGTCTTTGTGGATTGTTATGGCATTCCGGAGGATCCGGCGACAGGAAGCGCCAATGGATGTCTCGCGGCTTATCTTTCCCGTTATCAATTCTTTGGAGAAAATAATGTCAATGCCCGGGTTGAACAGGGATACGAGATTGACCGACCATCGCTGATTATGATTCGCGCAGAATCAGGCAATGAAACGATCCGGATCGACGTTGGAGGATATGTAGTTATGGTGGCAAAAGGAGAACTTCTTTGACGCATGAAAGGCTCAATCACTCCCATATATTCCTAGAGAAAGGAGTGGTATGGATGGCCCATCGTGAAGTACGGAACTTAGCATCGGAGATACGTCGGGAGATCATCAGTGAACTGCAAGCCATCAATGATTATGATGAATATGTGGAACAGATCGCCAACAACGAGGTTAAGAATGTTTTTCGACAAATCGCCGATGATGAACGGCGTCATTCCATGGAGCTCTTAAAGTTATTGCTCCGCATTGACCCTGGACAGTGCCGCGCATTCCTAGGAGAATTTGGGCGCTTGCAAAACGAAAGAGAGTCCTTTTAGAGTTGCTGTGTTGATTTAAGCTGCCGTTTCCTTTTCTGATAAACGTGGCGAGATTCAATATAACTTCGGATAGGTGTGAATTTATAAGATGTTATTATCCAATGGATGGAAGATTTTCTTGGCTCTTCTCCCCCTTATCCTAATCATATTAGGTTTGGGATGGAAGCGGTGGCGGTCCTCGGTGGTAACCCCTTTAGCCTTATCCGCAACCCTTATTGTGGCTGGTTTATTTTGGAATCAACCGCTTTCCGTTCTTGTTCGTTCGATGCTTGAAGGCGCTACTTTGGCTTTTTGGCCCATTCTTACGACGATCTTCGCTGCGGTTTTCACCTATAAGATTGGAGTTGCCACAGGGGCAATGGGGGAGATGCAAAGAACGCTCCTGAAAGTCTCTCCGGACCATCGGATTCAGGCCATTCTTATTGCATTTACATTGGGTGGCTTTTTAGAGGCGATGGCTGGTTTCGGTTCCGCGGTGGCTATACCTACTGGTATATTGATGGCATTAGGTTTTCAGCCGTTTTCTGCAGCCATTATCAGCCTAGTGGCCAATACGGTTCCTGTTGCATTTGGCGCATTAGGCATTCCCGTCCTTACTTTGGCTCAAATTACAGATCTGCCTTTGAATAAAGTTACCTTTATGATTACACTTCAGTTGTTACCGTTAGTGACTTTGCTGCCATTGTTCCTGGTTTGGATGGCCACAGAAACGGGGAAAGGGGTGCGGGGAGTCATCCCCATTGCCTTGATTGCCGGATTGGCTTTTGGATTGGGACAGATGGGCGTAGGAGCCTTTCTAGGCCCTGAATTGGCAGCCATTGGAGGATCTGTGGCTTCGTTTTTTGTTGTGTTTCTATGGTTGAGAAGGTGCCCCGTGGGAAATGTTTGGTGTGTGAGAGGGAGCTCCGGCGAATCGGGGTCTGCGATGATTGCCATTGGATTAAAGCCTGGACTGCGTCCATGGTGGCCGTACATCTTTGCGCTTGCTTTTGTTATGCTAACTAGGTTGATCCCGGCACTGCATTTCTTGCGCAGCACTCCATTTGCCACCGAGATACGCTTCTTTGCAGGTACAAAACCGTTAACGATCGATTGGTTTACTTCCCCAGGCACGCTGCTTTTTCTCTCTGCGATAATCGGAGGAAAGCTTCAAGGGGCCAACATGGGAATATTTATCCAGTCATTTCGTGAGACCTTCAAAGCAATGCGGCCAACCTTTATCACTGTAATATCCATTGTAGCTTTGGCTAAAGTTATGGGATATTCGGGGATGGTGACAACGATTGCTGCGGCTGTTGCTGGTACGACTGGCATGCTTTTTCCTGTTTTCTCACCACTTCTCGGCGCGTTGGGCACGTTTATTACTGGGAGCGATACTTCCGCCAATATTCTCTTTGGTCAGCTTCAAAAGGAGACGGCGCTTCGCTTAAATGTATCGCCCGCCTGGTTAGCAGCGGCCAATACCAGTGGAGCGACGGCGGGGAAGATGATCTCGCCACAGAGTATTGCCATTGCTGCGGCTGCAGCTGGATTGACGGGTATGGAAGGGGCGTTATTACGGCGAACGTTGCTATACTCGCTGATTTATTCAGGATTTATTGGAGTCATTGTATGGCTTGGGACGTTATGGCTCTAAATTGCAATGTATGAGGAGTTTGCCCCAGCTCTTTGGTTTCCATTAAATCCTCATTGCCGAAAAAAGAGTGTCAACTTCCGAAGGACTCCCACGTAAGCTGATACTAGGCTTAAAGCCCAGGCTTTAAACTAAGGGATGGGGGTCTTAAAGATGCTGAAATTCATTGAACGGCTATGGAGAGAATTGAAGACGGCTATCCTTACCTTCTTGGGTTGGTTGGGCATAATCCGTCCTGTGGAAGAGCTGTTGCCAAAGCCCGAGGAGCCGCTCCCGGAGATGCCAGAGGAGCAACAACCACCAGAAGAATCTGAGAAAGAGGAATTGCCTCTGGAACCTAAGCCAGAACCGGATCCTGATCTACCCGGTCCATTGCCGGAAGAGTCCGAGACCGAGGAGGAATCTCCGGCGGATTCGCTGCCTATTGCAGGAAAAGGCATGTGGATCTGGCGCTTGGTCATGGCAGAAGACGGCAACATCGCCCGTATTATTGAACGCGCAAAGAGTACGGGTCTTCGTTGGGTAGCCATCAAGGGTGGAGATGGCTCCAGCTGGTGGAGTCAATTAACAAAGACTGTTGTACAAGAGATCCAAAACTCGGGCCTCAAGGTTTTTGGTTGGGTTTACACTTATGGGACTAATCCGGAGAATGAAGCGGCTGTGGCTATCCATGTACTGGATCTGGGATGTGACGGACTAATCGTCGATGCGGAGCGGGAGTATGAAGGTAAACCCAGAGTTGCCGAAGATTACATGAGGGTTATCCGAGCGGCGCATCCCTCTGCATTCATCGCCTATACGACATTTCCTCTGATCTCGCTTCATCCAACCTTTCCGTATATTGAGTTCGGACGATATTGCGATGCGTCAATGCCACAATGCTACTGGAAGGACATTGGTTTGGGACCGCGGGAGATGGTTCGTCGGACGCGCGAAGAGTGGACCAATTGGGCAAAAGACCTGAGGAACAGTGGTCTTGAGCAATCTGTTGTTCCCTTGTTTCCTATTGGTCAGGGGTACCGGGTAACCGGAGATGAGATTACAGAGTTTGTCGAGGCAACTGCCGGATACGCTGGTATCAGCTTATGGGTGTGGAATGAAATGACGCGGGAGATGTGGGATGCTTTTGCCGGTCGTCCCAAACGAGCGGAGTTCACAACCTCCTCGATAGATCTCTCCGAGAATAAAACAGATTCTCAGGAAGAGCAAGGCGAAGAAAAGACCTCGGAGGAAACGCCTGATGAGGTATTGATCAAGGAACCAGAGACACCTTTTGAGGATGAAACGCCAACTGAAGGTGGAACTTTGGCCGATTCAGAAGAAATTCAAATCGAAGATGAAAGTGTTAAGACGGAAGTCGAGGCTTCGAATGCGCCGGATTCCGAGGCTGAGTCCGGGGAGAACTTGAGTCCTGTAGAGGATTGGAAAAACAGCGAACTCCATGATGAAAAGCTCAATCCAATCCAGGAAGGAGATGTCGAGGAAGGTTCCAAACGAGTTGAAGAGAAAGCTCAGGACTGAATCCTGGGCTTTTCCTTTTTTAGTTTTATAAAACTATCAACTCAATCTATTCATAATAACCTGCCGGATTTTGCGGTATTGTTATTCTGGACGCTCTCCCTATTTTGTATATTTGTCATACAATGAAGGGAATTGGAGGAAGATGGCGAATAATAATAAGATATGATCGCAAACAGCGACTTCAATTAAGAGGTCGCTTTATTGTCAAAGCAAAAAGGAGGTTAATAAGTCGATGCAGGAAGAGATTCGGCAGGTGGCGGCTCGTGTTAAAGAGCTTAGGGAGTTATGCGGTTTTTCGGTAGAGTCGATCGCAAAAGAACTGGATATGGATGTTGAAGCTTATGAGAAATATGAAAGTGGATTCGCAGATATCCCGGTTGGTATATTGATGAAAATTGCCCAAAAATTCCGTGTGGAATTGGGCACATTGCTCACCGGAGAGGAGCCCAGACTTCATACATATTCTCTAACGCGCAAAGAGAAAGGTGCTTCGGTTGAACGGCGGAAGGAGTATAAATATCAGAGTCTCGCCGCGCATTTCAGCCACAAAAAAGCTGAACCTTTTCTGGTGGTCGTGGAACCTGAGGTCGAAGACGTCCCCTTTCATTTGAATAGCCATCCGGGACAGGAGTTCAATTATCTCTTAGAGGGTTCGATGAAGATCTCCATCGACGGGCACGAAGTCGTCCTTAACGAAGGAGACTCGCTCTTCTTCGATTCAGGCGCTCCCCATGGCATGAAAGCATTGAACGGGAAAAAAGCCAAGTTTTTGGCGATAATTATGTAGGACATAAAAAGAGAGGTGCTTATCGATGTTGCCTTTGGAGAAATACGTAAAAAAACGTTCATTCCAATCCTATGAGGATTTTGTGGATAACTTTAAGATTGATGTTCCCGAAGACTTTAACTTTGCCTACGATGTCGTAGATGCCATCGCCGAAGAGTACCCCGACAAGATCGCCATGGTTTGGTGCGATGATCGGGGCAACGAAGCAAAATTTACCTTTGCGGAGATGAAGCGCTATTCGGATCAGACGGCGAATTTTTTCCATTCCATTGGGGTTCGGAAGGGCGACCCTGTGATGTTGATCCTAAAACGTCGATATGAATTCTGGTTTTCGATTCTAGCTCTCCATAAGATCGGCGCGATAGGGATTCCCGCGACACATCTTTTAACGACAAAAGATATTGTCTACCGCAACAATGCGGCGGATGTTAAAATGATCGTCACGGTCAATGATGAAAAGGTCCTGCAAAGCGTCGATGAGTCTCAGGATCAATCGCCCTCCCTCCAATGGAAAGTGGTGGTTGGAGGAGAGCGGGAGGGTTGGTTCAGCTTCGATCAAGGGATGAATCAATCCTCAGTGGATTTCACCCGTCCCACCGGCTCTGAAGCAACGACCAATAAAGATATTTTGTTGCTTTACTTCACCTCCGGAACAACAGGATACCCCAAGATGGTACGGCACAATTTTGTCTATCCTTTGGGGCACATTCTTACCGCATCTTACTGGCAGAACGTTAAGAACGACGGACTTCATCTTACGGTGGCGGATACCGGGTGGGCCAAAGCGGCATGGGGCAAGATCTATGGCCAGTGGATCGCCGGATGTGCAGTTTTTGTCTATGATTACGACAAATTTGTCCCGAAAGAATTGATCGGTGTCGTAGCCAAACATGGAGTGACTTCATTCTGTGCGCCGCCGACCATCTATCGTTACATTATTAAGGAAGATCTTACCCAATTTGACCTCTCCAAGCTAGAATACTGCGTTGTGGCGGGAGAACCTTTGAATCCCGAGATCTATAATCAGTTCCTCAAAATGACCGGACTTAAGCTTTATGAGGCCTATGGTCAAACCGAGCTGACTGTCACACTAGCTACCTTTTCGTGGCTTGAGCCTCGCCCGGGTTCGATGGGCAAACCGTCTCCGGGGTATGACATCGATATCATCGACGATGCAGGGGACAGTTGCGAGGTTGGCGAGGTGGGTCAGATCATTGTTCGAACCGACCAACGACAACCCTTAGGGATGTTTGATGGATACTATCGAGATGCGGAACGTACGGAAAGCGTTTGGCATGATGATATCTATTTCACGGGCGACACTGCCTGGAGAGATGAAGAAGGCTACTTTTGGTTCGTTGGACGGACCGATGATGTGATCAAAAGTTCGGGTTACCGGATTGGTCCCTTTGAGGTGGAAAGTGCGCTATTGGAGCATCCGGCGGTCTTGGAGTGCGCAGTGACCGGTGTCCCCGACGAACTGCGGGGGGCCGTGGTTAAGGCCACGATCGTCTTGACCAAGAATTTTACTGCCAGCGAAGAGCTGGCCGTTGAGTTGCAGGAGCATGTCAAGAAAGTAACTGCTCCCTATAAATACCCAAGGATTATCGAGTTTGTCCCCGAACTTCCGAAGACGATTAGTGGTAAAATACGCAGAGTAGAGATCCGCGAAAAAGATCAACACGAATAAGAACGATTACTCGGTGCAAAGAAAGAGGCTTTCCCAGGGGAAAGCCTCTTTTCTAAATAAAATACATGGGGTCTTCGTTTGATTTTCCCGGTGCTTTATCCACGAGATCTTGCAATGTTATATGATCGAGGAAGTCATTGATTAAGCGTTCCAACTCGACCCATAACGGACGAGTAACGCATTGCTTCTCCCGTCCACAACATGTCTCTGCTTGATTTGTGCATTGGACCGGAGTGATGGGTCCTTCGAGAATGCGCAGGATGGTTCCGATGGTTATCTCCGATGCGGGTTGGTTGAGAATGTAGCCACCTTGGGCGCCGCGTAGCGCTGTTATCAGACCTGCTTTGCGAAGATTCGCGAAGACCTGCTCGAGATAGGATTCGGATACGCCTTGCCGCTCAGCGATCTCACGAAGCGCAACGGGACCGGAGTCGGCGTGAAGCGCCATATCCACCAATGCCCTCAGACCATATCGTCCTCGAGTGGAGATGCGCATATTGTGAACTCCCTTCATCAGTGCGAATTACAAACGATGAGATTAATCCCAGCAAATAACTAGGATTTTCTTCTATGGTACCATCCTCAAAGATATGTGTCAAGCGGGGAAACGCCATCCGTACCGTCGGTGGCAGGATGTCGTCCACCCCAGCGTGACTGGGGTACGTGGGCGGCATGATGGCTGTGAGGAGTCGTGCCGACTCCGGGATGAAAATGAGGCCAAACCCTCATCCCTGTCCCTTCTCCCAACACATTGGGAGAAGGGGAGCGGATCCGGGTATTGACAGGAGATGAAATCCAAGGTAAAATCAAATCATAGTAATCCGCTAGGAATAAAGGGAATAGAGGTGCAAATATGAAGAGAGCAGCCGGAAGTATTCTGGAGTTGATTGGTGGAACGCCGCTTGTACGAATTAACCGTATGGGGCAGGGATTAGGCGCCGAAGTTTTTGCTAAGATGGAATCGTTTAATCCTGGAGGCAGTGTTAAGGATCGTATCGCCAAAGCCATGTTGGAGGCGGCAGAGCAGGCGGGCGTTCTCAGCGAAGATACAGTAATCATCGAACCGACCAGTGGAAATACTGGAATTGGATTGGCCATGGCGTCTGCAGCTAAAGGCTATCGCCTTATCCTGACGATGCCGGAGACGATGAGCATTGAACGACGAAAGCTCTTAGCAGCTTATGGAGCGGAGATCGTTTTGACGCCTGGAACAGAGGGTATGGCCGGTGCAATCCGGCGGGCTGAAGAGCTGGCTTCAGAGTTTTCCCATGCCTTTATTCCTCAACAATTTAAAAATAAATCCAATCCTGAGATCCACCGACATACGACAGCAGAAGAGATTTGGCGGGATACCGATGGCGCCGTTGATATCTTCGTGTCGGGTGTGGGAACCGGTGGAACCATCACTGGAGTCTCCGAGGTCTTGAAGAAACGAAAACCTAAGATGAAAACGATCGCCGTGGAACCTGCGGATTCACCGGTTCTGTCGGAAGGTCGAAAAGGTCCGCATAAGATCCAGGGAATCGGTGCGGGATTTGTCCCTGATATTTTAAACCGGGATATTATCGATGAGATCGTGACGGTAACGGCGGATGAAGCCTTTGAGGCTGCGCGGCGGTTAGCTCGAGAAGAGGGTATTCTTGCAGGCATTTCTTCAGGAGCCGCTTTGCATGTTGCCCTTAAAACAGCGGCAAGGAAAGAAAATCTGGGAAAGGTTATTGTGGTTATCCTTCCGGATACGGGCGAACGTTATTTGAGTACGGCGCTTTTTGAGTGAACTAATTCGCTTGGGAGAAGGCCTTTGTGGGAGGGGGGACGGGTTCTCTCGCAAAGACGCAAAGAACGCAAAGGGTGGAAGAGGGTCTGTGAGAAAATAATTATATAAATTTTTAGCGAGTAATAAATTCTTCAGCGACATGAGAAGGAGGGAACGGGTATGGCGGATCAGAGTGTTGTTTTTACCGTGGAAGGGATGTCATGCATGCATTGTGTAAAAAGCATTGAAGCAGCTCTTGGAGAACTCCGCGGCGTTGAGAAGGTCATTGTCGATCTGAAGGATCGAAAGGTCACTGTAGATTTTGATTCCAACACGGTTAATCCATCAAAACTTCGGGATGTGATTGAAGAGCAAGGTTATAAGGTTCAATAAGAATAATAAGTTACGAAAACGAAGAACGAAATGATGGATAAAAAGGCCATTCCTCTGGGGAGCGGCCTTTTTATATTCGATTAAATCTGAAAAAATAAGATTTTACCAATCGTGGGAAATAAAATAATAAAACCAGAAGGAAATAATGGGAATCTATAAAAAATGTATTTCATACGAACTAAATATAATAATATGGCAAATATGTGTGCAGGCGGTGAAGATATATTGCGACGGACCGTCTATTGGCTTTTGGGAATCTTCGTTGTCCTCCATGGGCTGCTTGGGACAGTCTCCGCAGCTGTTGATTTCAAGACAGACCTGGGTTTTGGCGGGTATGTCGTACCAGGGCGCTGTACGCCTTTGAGAATAAGTATCGATGGGTTTAAAGGATCCGCTCGTGTCGAGTTGGAGGAGATGGATCAAAGAAGAAGCATCCGCACAAGTTGCCCGATTGTTGCGTCTGGCGAGCGTACGAACTTGGAGATTCCTATCTACGCAAGGGAGACCGGAAGTCGTTATCGGATCCAATTGGTGAAGGACGACAAAGTCGTCACTTCAACAAACGTTGACACCAGTCAACGAATCTTCCCTGGGCATCTTATTCTGGAATACGGTCTATCGCCGAAAACGAGACAGACGCTGGAGAATATTTTGAGTCCTGAAGAGCCGGTGCTGGTTGTTGGAGTGGAGGCCGCCGATCTGCCAAAAACTGTTCCAGGTTACGATGGAGTGTCTGCTGTGGTTATTCGTGACACCGGCCCGGTTTTGAATCCATCGCAAATCCAAGCGCTACGCGTATGGTTGAGCGGTGGAGGACGGTTAGTAGTCTTTGCGCAACGACCTTTTGAGGATAGTTTATTATTCGGATTGATCTCCGAACCGATGAACCCTCGAGAATCTATTGAAATGGGCCTGGGACGGATCGTTGCTTTGGATAATCCGCTTTCATCTGAGAATATAGAGGGTGTTCAATTCTGGAGTAAGCTTTTGGCGCTTAAACCCTTCACGGAATCTAAACGCCTGAGTATCCTTTCGGCATTTCAGAGACGAAAGACGCACTTGATTCCCCACGTCTTTAGTTGGTGGATTGTACTATTCTTTGGGGCATGGGTTAGCGGCACGATTCTGATACGTCGGTTTCAGCAAAGAGCATCACTCGGGTTGCTGGTGTTATTTGTTGTTATGACCCTTATATCCATACCACTAGCTCGCGGGTTAGCACGAGAGTGGCATCGTGGAACCCATATTCATCTGCGCGTGCTAGCACTCCCCGACGGAGACGGACTGTTCTTTGAGAAACATATCCGAACAAGACGCAGAGGAGTATGGCGAGGTATGATGGGATATCGGCCTTCTCCATGGCAGACTGTCATTGCTCAGCGGTATGGCGGCGGGGTCATTGGGGAAGGTCGCCATGGCCATGTGGTATGGAATCACAGGGTTAGAGCGCCCCAACAATTAAATTTGCCAACAGAAGAGGGATTGCATGGAGTCGGCTGGATGCCTTTTAGCATAAAGGGTAACGAAGAGAAGATCCAGGCCTTTCTTGTCGGTTCTTTGGCCGCAGGCATTTGGGAGAAAGGCCAGTGTCAAGTCTTGCAGCGAAACGAAGACGGGTCCACAATGTGGGTTTCCAGCAGTGACTTGCCGAAGATGCTACAGGAGGAAGCCGATTGGTACGAAAGCTTAACGACGTTCGATTCGGAAAGACGATGGGTCTTTGGATACGGCGTAATTCCCGAGTTCGATCTTTCTGTCCAAAGGAGCTCTGCCACAGAGGGGTTTTGGGCCATTCCCATCGATGGGGGTGAGGAGCAATGATCGCTGTGTTCTGGACAGAACTAATGGATTGGTTTGAACGTTTCTCCTCATGGTCTCTGGGGGCCGTTGTGCTCTGTTTGGCGGTAAGCGGAACACTGACAATGCTTTGCCCAGAGTTTGTCTTGGAGGTTGCCGCCTTGGGTTTTATGGGATTTGGATTATTGGCCGGAATGGGAATCTGGTTGAGGGTTAAGCCCTGGGAGTGGGTGGCCCGAGCATCGTTGCATCCATTTGCTGTCATGGCGGGGAGAACCTTTGCTATTATCGTTATTATCGGCCTTCATTTACTCGCCATTGCACCCGTCTGGGTCCTTATGAATGCTGTTTGGGGAGTTCCTATAACGTTGGTGTTGCCGTTTATTGTTATCGTAATCATCTCCACGATGATCGCTACATTTCTGGGGATGATCGGTTTCTATTTCAATAATAGCAACGGGGTCGTTGCCACCCTCTTTGTCGGTGGATGGTTTGCCGTGACGGGTATGGTTCCTTCATATCGATTATTGAACCCGGCGTATCTTGTCTGGAATTTGTTGTCGCCTGGATATCGAAGCCTCTTTTACCGAGGTGCTATGGCAAATCTCGTGGTGCTCGGCTCCCTGATTGTTCTATTTGGGCTAATTCTCTTTAGAGAGAGGAGGGCAAGCCATGGATACGGTGGAGATTCATCGGCTTTTAGAGCGTGAAAATCGGCGACTAAATCGAATGATATTCATCTCAGAGTCCATGCGAGGGCTCGCCTGTGCGAGTGGGGGAATAGGTGTAATTATCCTCATCATTCGCGGGCTCGGTGCGCCGTTACGGGATACGATATGGATTTGGTTAGGGTTTTCTTTGTTAGGCGCAGCAATTGGTTTCATCATTGGCTGGATTCATCGACTGAATATCAACGATACGGCCCGATGGTTGGATCGCCGCCTTAGAACAGGCGAAGCTTTCAGCGCGGCCTTGACATGTCTCCACCGTCCATCATCAGGACCCTTCGATGCCGCCATCATTGAACGGGCTAAAGTCTTAGCCGGCCAGGTCGACCAAGTTCAATGGCCCATGCTTTATTTAAAGCGTTGGAGCGGATTGTCTTTGGGTGCGCTGCTGGCCGGGATGATATTGGTACAGATAAGCATTAATCTTCAACGAACCCATCGAATTACAGCATTACCCGAAGCAAAGCGTGTTCAAACCATATTGTCGTCCACAACGACTGCGTTGGAGAAACTGCCACCGACAAAACCTAAGGAGGTAGCCAAGGCTATTCTTGCTAGAAACCCGGAGTTGGCACGGCAAATGGAAGAAGCGCTTCGCTCGGGTGACACCCGATTGTTGGAGCAACTTCTTCAAAGCGCTGAACTCTATGGCAATGATCGGCGTGTTACGGTTGGGGACTCCTCAGAGAATAGCGGTAAAGGACAGAAGTTCACCGGGTTTAATCTTCCCGATAATAAAAATACAGGGAGGAATAACAAGGTCAATGCTGGACAAGTCAATGCTGATGGCAATGGCGAAAGACAGTTTGGTACTGAGAAGGATTCGAAACGACGCGGAGAAAAAAGCCAGCGGGATCCACGGGAGAAGACTCCCTCCCAAAGTGAGAACAACGATGAAGCGAAGCGATCGTCTACTCGGAATCCTTCGTCAAACAAGAACAATGAGCAAAACCGTGAAGGGCACCAAGCCGGTCAAGACCCGGGAGGGAAGAACAAGCATTGGGGCGACTTAAATACAAATAATCCCGGGAAGCGAGTGGTTTTAAAAGAGACAAAGGATGGTCCGATGTTTGAATACATACTGCCGGACAAGAACATAAGCGTGCCGTTGTCACATGTGCTTCCGAGTTCTCAAAGAGCTGCGGAGGCTTCATTAAACCGTCGAGGTGTTCCTGGAGAGTACCAAGAATATGTTCAAGCCTATTTCTTAGCATTGGCGAAAGAATCGGCAAACACTGCGCAAAGTCAGGGTAAGGAGTGAATTGAAATGAATTCAATCATAGAAAAGAGCGTTGAAGGTTTACAGCACGTCCGTGAGCAAATCGGGCAGGTTATCGTAGGACAGAGTCGGGTGATCGAGGAAGTTATCATTGCATTGCTCTGTGAGGGTCACGTTCTGCTTGAAGGTGTGCCAGGATTGGGAAAGACCATGCTTGTCCGCTCATTGGCTGATTCACTCTCCCTGTCATTTTCGAGAATTCAATTTACTCCGGATCTTATGCCAACGGATATCCTCGGGGCCACAATAGTTAATCAAAACGAAGGCGGCCGATTTGACATGCAATTTGAGAAGGGTCCTGTCTTTGCTCATCTGGTATTGGCCGATGAGATCAACCGGGCGTCGCCCAAGACCCAGTCAGCGCTGCTCGAAGCGATGCAGGAACGCTCGATAACCATGAGAGGAGTAGGGCATCTTCTCCCACGGCCTTTCCAGGTTCTTGCGACGCAAAATCCTTTGGAGATGGAAGGGACTTATCCTCTGCCTGAGGCACAGATCGATCGTTTTCTCTTCAAAACCCTCGTTGATTCGCCGAGTGAAGAGGAGTTGGTTGCGATTTTGGAGCGAACCGTTGGCTCGTATGTGCCAATGTGTAGACCTGTGCTCGACGTTGAGGGGCTGTTAACCCTTCAGCGGGTTGTGCGCGACGTGGTTATTCCTCCTCATGTTATGAACTATGCGGCTCGGCTAACTATGGCCACCCAACCTCAGGCTGATCTAGCTCCGGCTCGGATCAAGAAGTATATTCGTTATGGGGCTGGGCCACGGGGAGCACAATCGCTTACCTTGGCCAGTAAAGCGCGGGCCTTAACCCAAGGCCGGTTCAGTGTTGGTCTTGAAGATATTCATTGGGTTTGTTTACCTTCGCTTCGCCACCGTGTGGTCTTAAACTTCGATGGTTTGAGTGAAGGGGTGCGTGTTGAGACGCTTTTAAAGGAAGTCATCGAAACCCTCCCCTTCGAGAAGACCGGGCGCGCTTCGGTGGTCCAAAATCTGAGCGATTCCAGCGTTCCGAGCGGAGCGTGATGGAATGGAACCTTTATTAACCGCTGAGGAGTTACAGTTGATTAGCGAGTTTAATTTGGCGGCCAAACGACGGGTTGCGGGACTGGTCATGGGAGAACAACGCAGTCCGATCCATGGCGGAGGCATTGAATTTGCCGATTATCGTCCGTATATGCCCGGTGATGATATTCGCCGCATTGACTGGATGGTCTTTTTGCGACTCCGACGCTTAATGGTTCGGTTATGCGCCGAAGAGAAAGAGTTGACGCTAATGCTGGTCATCGATACAAGCCGATCAATGGGCTTTGGCGAACCCCAAAAACTTCGAACTGCTCTGCGGATGGCGGCGGTATTATCGGGGATTGCTTTGCGCGGCGGAAACCGTGTCGGTATTCTTGCCATGGGATCCCGCTTACGCATTGTTTTGCCGCCACAAGAAAGCCATGCCTCCATTACCCAAGTCTGCCATGGGTTATCCGGAATTAAAGCCGATGAATCATGTGATCCCCTGGGATGCATGCGGCAGTTTGCCGTACGATATGGGAAACGAAGCATGGTTATCTTTCTCACCGATCTCCTTTATGAAGAATGGCCGGAGACCATTCAGGGGTTGGCGGTTAGCGGTTCGGAAGGGCATGTCATACAAATGTTATCCGCCGAAGAGATGCATCCCCCTTTTCTAGGCGAAGTGACGCTCATTGATTCGGAAGGGTATGGAGAGATTCCACTCCATATTGGAGAAGCGGAAAGCGAAGCTTATCAGCGGGAATTGACTGGTTTTCTTAAAGCGTCCCGCCAGGCTTGTCATGGTTATGGTCTTGGGCATGTATTCATGACGTCGGATATGCCGTTGCCGCAAGTTTTCCATACCGCAATGCGTCGGGAGGGTGTCCTATGTTAACGTGGGGTTTCTCCGGTGCAATTTGGGTATTGATGGCGATTCCGCCCATTGTTCTCTTCTATTATTTACGTCGAAGATTTCGCGGCCAAACCATCTCTTCCATTTATCTATGGGCGCGTTTGAAGCTTCCCTCGCAGGGGGCGTCACGGATCAAACGGAGAAACGCGTGGCTTTTGATCTTACAACTCCTTGTGGTTTTGACTGCTGGCGCCGCCTTGGCACGACCGGCATGGTTCTTTGCGCGCTCTAATCGGCCGGGGATTCTCGTGCTGATGGATGTCTCAGCTAGCATGACCGCGGAGGAAGACGGAAGATCCCGCTGGGAACAGGCGGTGGATTGGCTTGAGCGAGAGATCGAGCGATTGCCGTCCGACCGGGATTTGGCCGTTCTATTATGTGCAGCGGGGTCTAAACCGTTGGAAGAAGGGGGAAGTTACCGCCGAAAAAACACCGTTCGGCGTTTACGGGCCATCAAACCCCAAGGCGTTCGATTTGACGAGGAACGCGTTCGGCAAGATCTTCAAGCATGGTTAACAGTGCAAGGACGGTCTTGGGAGACGTGGCTTGTAACCGATGGCGGTTTAGATATGGGCGGTCAGGAACTCAATAATCTTCTTAAGGGAACGGTAAAGATTCATTATGTCGGTAAAGATCTACCGAATATCGGTCTATATGGGTTGAGGATCCTCCCTGGAGGAAAGGCAGAGTTTTCGACCTACAATAGCTGGACAGCGCCTCATTCGATCGATCTGAGGATAACTCGGAATCAGAAGCAGCTTACTCAATGGAATTTAAGAATATCTCCAGGAGTTAATCGATATTCCGTAGAGTGGAATGAAGAAAACCTCGAGGACGGCCTCTACCAAATCGAGATCGTTAATCCACAGGATGGATATTCTCTGGATGACAAAGCATATTTTGCAGTGAATCCTTTGCGAAAAGTTCGGGTTTTGTTGGTGGGTCCCATCGATCCATTTCTTAGAGCAGCCTTTCGAATGCCGGGTCTGGAAGTTACTGAAATGGCGGATTGGACTTCACCCAAGGAGGCGGCGAATTCCTGGGATGTAATTATTTCCAATGGTCGCCGTTTGCCCATAGATTTAGAGACGCATATCGTTTGTTTTGGGAATATACAGGAAAATGCTGGCGTAAGCCCAGGCACAAGTATTACGGGGGCTTTAAATGTAATGAATTCAAGCCACCCTTTGCTGCGCTATGTTGATTGGGAGAATATCACTGTGGCAAAGGGGTTCTCCTTGATGATGGACCAACAGACATTGCCTCTTGCTGCAATTGATGACCAACCCGTTCTTGCTGTATGGGAAGAAAAGGGATGGACCCGTGTGGTCTGTGGATTTACGCTTGGCGATACGAATCTGGGGCTCTCCGGCTCATTTCCGATCTTTTTCCACAATTTAATCCAGCAGTGTGTGCCGCAGATGAACAATCCCTACGCTTATACATTGACGGCAGGCATTCCTGCGGGTCACGTTGTCTCGGACGATTGGAAGATTATGAACCCGGGCGAGATACGGATGAAGCGGATGGGAAGGCGTGTTCATCTGGAAGCGCTAAATCCTGGCGGGTTTACATGGCGGGAAGGGCGTCGGCAAGGTGTAATCGCTGCTAATCTTCCCGTCTCCGAGCTGGATCTATCCATCCGCCGAATACTGCCTTTTTCCGAGAAAGTACATGGATTAACCGGTGAACAACCTCGTTCGTTATCCTTAGCGGATTGGGCAATTGGATTGTTGATCGTTTTTATCGTTTTGGAATGGATCGGCTGGCGGGGTTGGACTCAGCGGCGGATGAAGGGGGATGACCATGGGATTCGATAACCCTTGGGCTTTAGCGGGTCTCTTAATGGCTCTGCTCATCTGGCGCTGGATGGGTGTCCGATGGACACCGGGCAGTTTGCCGAGGACAGGGGCTCCCGTCTCCCTCCAATTAAAATTCCTAGCTGGACTGCGAACGATCATGGTCGTAGTGGCCGTTCTTGCTTTGGCGGGAATGTCGCTGCAATGGCCGACCCGGAATCGCCGGATCATCATGCTCTTTGATGTTTCGGAGAGTATCGCCGGTCATCAAGTGGACCAATCCCGCAAAGCCGCGATTGGTCTTCTAGATAAATTACGGCCGGACGATACCGTTGGTATTTTAGCTTTTGCAGGTAGCACCCGCTTGATTTCTCGCATGACATCGCCGGATGAAGCCAAAGCGCTCCTGGAATCCTCCGATTTAACCACAGATCAGACCGGCGCTACGAATCTTCATGCTGCTTTGCGTGCAGCGGCTGAACTCTTCAAGGAACCCCGCGGCAATCGTTCGATCATTCTCTTCTCTGACGGTAGGATTACCTCGGGCATCGAAGATAGCGGCGCTTTGAAAGAAGCGGCCAACACACCGGTTTTTGCTGTTCCTATCGGCGTGCCCAATGTTGATTTAACAACGATGGATCTGGCATTGCCCGAGGGATTGCGGGCAGGAGAGACTGGCGCGGTTCATTGGACGGCTTGGTCCATTACCCAACGACAAGTCGATGTTCGGTTAAAAACAGGGGATAAAATGTTAGTTGGGCGGAGGATCGAACTTCAGAATGGAATGGGACGCTACTCGTTGGCGATGCCTCCCATGGCCCCTGGTGTTTACCCCATTGCGTTTGAGGTCGTAGATCCTTTGACTGGTCGAAACCTGCCGTCAGCTGCTTCAGGTGGAGTTTTGGCAGTGGATGGGCACGCAAAGGTTCTGGTGGTGAGCGATCCGCGAAATCCTTCGCTGCTAACAAGGGTCTTAAGAATTCAAGAGTTTTCGATTGTTGAAGAATCGCCGGAGCACCTTCCTGAGATGCCAGGCGGACTCTCACCCTATGCTGCGGTGGTCTTTGATAATATCTCCGCGCGACGATTAACCGAAAGACAGATTGCGGAGTTGCAAGACTATGTGATAAGTGGTGGAGGGTTTCTCGTTGTAGGCGGTGACACATCTTTAGGACGCGGTGAATACTTTCAAACAACACTGGAGGAGATTTTGCCGGTTCATACCGACACACGACAACGCCTGCGCTTTTCCCGGTCTAGCATCCTTTTTGTTATTGATACGTCTGGAAGTATGTCGGAGCCAATTAACGGCATTCCAAAACAACTGGCTGCAATGAAAGGCATTTTGGCCGCCGTTGATGAACTGAATCCCAAAGATGAAGTGGGAATCCTCGCTTTTAGCGATGCCCCTTCGTGGGTGCTCCCTTTTACGCCAGTTGCGGAGCGGGAAACCATCGAAAAGGCCATTGGCAATATGGAAAGAGGCGGAGGAACAGATATGGCGGCTGCTTTGGAAGAGGCGACGCGTGGTTTCTCCGGACGAGGACCGTTTCGCCGCCATGTTGTGTTAATTAGTGATGGAATTGCCGATACGGCCGATCTGAAGAAGTTCAGCGAACAACTGAAAGCCATGGGAGCGACCATCACAACGATTGGGGTTGGAGATGAGGTCAACGAACCATTGCTCAAGTCGGTGGCTCAATGGGGAGAAGGCGGATACTATCGGGCTGAATTTGAGGAGATTCCTCAAGTCTTAGTAAAGGAAACGGCCAAGTTAACAAGGGTTTTAGTCCAAGAAGGGAACTTTCAACCCAAGTTCACCGGGGACGAAGCCGCAGTTATGGGCCTTGATTACTTGCCGCCGCCGATCAAGGGTTATCTTGTGACAAAGCCAAAGGCGATGGCGTCGGTGCCGATGACGGTTGGCAATGGAGATCCACTCTTTGCTTCATGGCGATATGGGAGTGGCCGTGTTGCTGTTTTTGCCAGCGATTCAGGGAGACGCTGGCTAAGCTCTTGGTTGACTGAACCGATTTATAACCAGTTTTGGGGTAATGTTGTTCGTTCGATTCAACGAAACCAACCCGATGAAGGCTTGCGGCTTGAAGCGAAGGCTGAAGGCGATTTTGGGCGCATTATTGTTGAAGCGACCAATACCGACGGTAGACTCCGCCAGGGATTGACCCTCATTGGGCGTCTGAGGGACGGTTCGGGCAAGAGCTTTTATTTGGAGGAGAAACTCCCCGGGAGATATGAGGCAAAGGTTGCCTTGGCTGGAAAGGGGTATCATCTCTTTGAAGTTCGCGGGTTGCCTGCAGGTAATTGGAAGAGTGGGGGAATTTGGGTTCCTGCCAGTCAAGAATTGATGACGACGGGTCCGGATATGGTCAGTTTATTAGGGTTGGTAACGGATGACGGCATCATGACGATGGAAACGTTAAGGCCGCCACCTCCCGCATGGGCGTGGGAACGTATCCCGCTCCGAGCGCATTTGCTGATGGCAGTCGTATTGATCTTCCTATTTGAATTGGGTTTGCGTAGCCTAACGTTGGGTCAGATGAAGGGAATACGCGAAGCCATAAACGAGTGGAGAAAAAAAGTGGTTCAACAGATGGAAGCGGTTCGACGGCATCGTGAACAGGAACGGTTCGTCTCCAATCGGAACGATGACTCTGCAGCGCGGCGTTATTTAGCGGAGCGGATGAAGAGGCGAAGTAGGGAGCAAGAAGATAGGATGGAACAATAAGCGTTCTAAAGAGGATATTTTCAATCCTGACAATGGTTCATTCCGTCAAGAGGATCCTCTTGACACCGGAAGACAAGTGTGGTAAATTCTATTAGTGACTTAATTCTCGGGGTCTATTTTTTTCTGTCATTCCATGGGGAGGTGAACGCGTTGCGAGAGGGAATTACCCTGGCATGCATTGAGTGCAAAAACCGGAATTATCGATCAAACAAGAATAAAAAGAACAATCCGGAGCGGTTGGAGCTGAAGAAGTACTGTAAGTTCTGCCGTCAGGAGACCGTTCACCGCGAAACCCGATAAGTAGGGGGAGATTAATGATGGCGGAGAAAAAAGGCGGCCGTGATTTTTTTGGGAAAATTTCCAAATTTTTCCGCAGTGTCATGGCTGAACTTAAAAAAGTCGCCTGGCCCACACAAAGAGAGACGTCAGTCTATACAACTGTGGTCATTGCGACAGTCATCGTTGTAGCGCTAATTATCGGTTTTCTTGATGTGATCTTATCAGCGCTCCAGCGGTTGGTTTATAACGTTTAAGGGCGAGGCGCGATGGAAACTAAATGGTATGTCATTCATACGTATTCCGGGTATGAGAATAAGGTAAAAGCCAACTTGGAAAGCCGGATCGAATCCATGGGAATGGAGGACAAGATCTTTCGGGTTCTTGTTCCTATGGAAGAAGAGATGGAATATAAGGATGGCAAGCGAAAGATCACCAAGAAAAAGATCTATCCCGGCTACGTCATTGTCGAAATGATTATGACCGATGATTCTTGGTATGTTGTCAGGAACACACCAGGAGTTACCGGTTTTGTTGGTACGGGTTCTAAGCCCATTCCTCTGTTGGAGAATGAGATCAATCTGATTCTACACCAGATGGGGATGGAAGAGCCCAAAATTCGATTGGACTATGAAGTCGGCGAACCGGTTCGCGTCATTCGGGGACCGTTCGAGAATTTTTCTGGACATATCGAAGAGATCCATCCCGAGAAGGGGAAGTTGCGTGTTATGGTCTCCATGTTTGGTCGAGAAACCCCTGTTGAACTAGACTATGGTCAAGTGGAGAAGCTATAACATCGAAGCTCCGCGGTTTGTGGGAGGGGGAAACCCCGCTATAACCACTATATATTAAAGGAGGTGGAGGGCAATGGCCAAGAAGATTACGGGTATGATCAAGTTGCAGGTTCCGGCCGGTAAGGCGAATCCTGCGCCTCCCGTTGGCCCAGCCCTGGGACAACACGGTGTCAATATCATGGAGTTTTGTAAAACGTTCAACGAGCGGACGGCAAATCAGGCGGGCATGATTATTCCTGTCGTGATCACTGTTTATGAAGATCGTTCGTTTACGTTTATTACCAAAACACCGCCCGTTCCTGTTTTGCTTAAGAAGGCTATTGGTTTGGAGCACGGCTCCGGCGTTCCCAACAAAGAAAAAGTCGGGAAGATCACCATGGACAAGGTACGGGAGATCGCCGAGCTGAAGATGCAGGATATGAACGCGGCAAATGTCGAAGCTGCTGTTTCCATGGTGGCGGGTACAGCTCGTAGCATGGGAATCGTCGTTGAGGGATAAACACGACCGGTAGCGCGTGGGAGGAGTCACTCCGCTAATACCACAGGTAAAGGAGAGATTGGTAATGCCGAAACATGGCAAGAAATATAACGAGTCGGCTGCAGCCATTGACCATAATAAGCTGTATGAGACCGACGAAGCGTTGAATCTGGTTAAGACCTTAGCTAAGGCTAAGTTCGACGAGACCGTTGAAGTCTCCATTCGTCTGGGTGTCGACCCACGCCATGCGGATCAACAAATCCGTGGCGCGGTGGTTCTCCCTCACGGAACGGGCCGCACGGTTCGGGTGCTTGTCTTTGCGAAGGGTGAGAAAGCCAAAGAAGCTGAAGAAGCTGGCGCGGATCGTGTGGGCGCTGAAGAGCTCATCGAAGAGATTCAAAAGGGTTGGCTCGATTTTGATGTGGCTGTTGCAACGCCAGATTTGATGGGTGCTGTCGGTCGTTTGGGTAAGATCCTTGGTCCTAAAGGCCTGATGCCTAACCCGAAGACCGGTACTGTTACGTTTGATGTTGGCAAAGCGGTTAAGGAGATCAAAGCCGGTAAAGTGGAGTACCGTGTTGATAAGACCGGTATTGTCCATGTTCCCATCGGAAAAGTCTCATTTGAGCCCGATGCATTGTTGAAAAACTTCCGTACACTGATGGATGTCATTATTAAAGCGAAACCCTCGGGGGCCAAAGGAACTTACGTTAAGAGCGTCGCGGTCTCCTCAACGATGGGTCCCGGGGTTCGTATTGCTCCGCAGGCTGCCGTTCAATCAGCTGCAAAAGAGCATTAATCAATTGGGATAGAAGAACAGTCGTCGTTGTGTCTGCCCATGCAGATAAACGGCTATCTAAAAATCTCATGCCATAGACAGCAGGCGCCCTATCCTGGGCATAATGAAATCTCACCTGCCGAGGCTGAAAACCCGTTTAACGAGGGTTTTTCCGTCTTGTCTTTGGCGGAAAAACCCTTTTTGTCTTCTATAATGTTGAGTTAAGGAGGTGTAAAGATATGGCTCGACCAGAAAAAGTGGCTGTTGTTGCGGAGATTCAAGAGAAGCTTTCCCGTTCTCAAGGGGTGGTACTTGTTGACTACCGTGGTTTGAATGTTGAGGAAGTCACCGAACTCCGCAAAAAGTTGAGAGAAGCTGGCGTTGAATACCGAGTAGAGAAGAACACTCTGGTAACACTGGCAGCCCGCGGTGCCGAAGTCGAGGGTCTCGAGGAGTACTTGGCAGGACCGACGGCATTGGCCTTTGGGTACAACGATCCTGTGACACCGGCGAAAATTCTTTCGAATTTTGCCAAAGACCACAAAAAGATGGAGCTTAAAGGTGGTATTCTCGAAGGTAAAGCCATCGACAAAGATCAGGTTAAGGCATTAGCCGATCTTCCTTCCCGGGAGGCTCTCTTGGGTCAAGTGGCTGGCATGCTCCAAGCTCCGATGCGGGGAATGGTCACCGTTCTCTCCGGTCCGTTGCGTAACCTGGCCTATGCTGTGGAGGCCGTTCGCCGAAAGCAAGCTGGTGAGGCTTAAGACAGGTAATATCAATAGTTTAAAGAATAAAGGGAGGTTTTTATCCTATGTCTAAAGTGAATGAAGTTCTAGAGCTCGTTAAAGGTATGACTGTTTTAGAGTTGAACGAATTGGTTAAGGCATTCGAAGAAGAGTTTGGCGTTTCTGCTGCTGCACCCGTCGCGATGGCTGCCGCTGCTCCTGCTGCTGCTGCTGCTCCCGCTGAAGAGAAGACCGAGTTTGATGTCATTCTCGCTTCTGCTGGCGACAAGAAGATCCAAGTTATCAAAGTGGTTCGCGAAGCTACCGGTCTCGGCTTGAAAGAAGCCAAAGACCTGGTCGATGGCGCTCCGAAAGCCGTCAAGGAAGGCATTAGCAAGAGTGATGCCGAAGCCCTCAAAGCACAGCTTGAAGAGGCTGGCGGTACTGTCGAACTGAAGTAAGACATCACTGTTTTTTAAAAGAACGCCTCGCTTCATGCGAGGTGTTCTTTTTTAATAATTATTTTCGGATGCGTTCCAGAGGCATTTTCTAGGTAGTCGGCCACGTCAACAACCATTGACGCAAGCGAAGGGATGAAAATTTTATGTTGACGTGGACGACAAGGGGCATTTTCTAGGTAGTCGGCCACCCCAGCAAGGCTGGGGCACGTGAAAGGATGAAAAAATAGCACCGTTGGGGGAACTCGCCCCGATCCCCCCTCTCTTTTCTCAAAGAGAGGGGGGACATAGTCCAACAATAATGGCTTCAATGGAAGTTGTTTAAATGACGGGCCGCTAAGGTAATCACGGGGGGATAAAGAGGAAAGAATTCGTGATACTGAACTAATGGCCAAAACACTGTCGCAGGCTCTCGTATTTTGGCCGCTAAGGTAATCACGGGGAAATAAAGAGGAAAGAATTCGTGATACTGAACTAATGGCCAAAACACTGTCGCAAGCTCTCGTATTTTGGCCGCTAAGGTAATCACGAGGGGAAATAAAGAGGAAAGAATTCGTGATACTGAACTAATAGCCAAAACACTGTCGTGAACTCTCGTGATTTTGGCCGCTAAGGTAATCACGGGGGGGATAAAGAGGAAAGAATTCGTGATACTGAACTAATAGCCAAAACACTGTCGTGAACTCTCGTGATTTTGGCCGCTAAGGTAATCACGAATTCTTGGCTTGACAATAGTAAGCTGCTGTGATATCATGTTAAAATGCTGAAATCATCTACAATAGTGAATTCAGCTTAATCGATAGATGCGTCCGAGCATCGGAGATGATATGATCCAAAAAGGGGAGAACGCTGGGGGAATCCAAGCGAGGATAACATGGGTTAGCCTTGCTTTTCTCTGTTTTTTTGATCGCATAGTTCCGTTCGGACCGAAATCTGAGGGAGAGGTGAGGTAGTTTTGCCGGAGGCTGTCGCCAAACGCAGACAACGTGTCAGTTATGGAAAGATCGAAGAGATCTTGGAGATGCCTAACCTCATTGAGATCCAGCAAAAATCCTACAACTGGTTCTTAGAGGAAGGACTCCGGGAGATGTTTCGGGATATCTCGCCGATCCAAGACTTTACCGGGGGTTTGGTTCTGGAGTTTATCGACTATTCCCTAGGCGAACCCAAGTATGAGGTGGACGAGTGTAAGGAGAGGGATGCGAATTACGCAGCTCCGCTCCGCGTTAGGGTGCGTTTGATTAACAAGGAAACCGGTGAGGTTAAGGAACAAGAAGTCTTCATGGGCGATTTTCCATTGATGACCGATAAAGGAACCTTTATTATCAACGGCGCTGAACGTGTCATCGTATCCCAATTGGTGCGATCACCGGGCGTCTATTTTGGCAAGACGATTGATACCAGCGGTAAGACGCTCTTTTCCTCGAGCGTTATTCCGAATCGTGGCGCTTGGTTGGAGATGGAGTATGACACCAACGATGTACTGCATGTCCGTATCGATCGCACACGAAAACTACCTGTGACCATCTTACTTAAGGCGTTGGGATTGGGGAATGGCCCTCAGCTCATCGAGCGTTTTAATGGTTCCGATATCATTCGGAATACATTGGACAGAGATAATACGCAGACGGAAGAAGATGCGCTCATCGAGATCTACAAGCGTTTGCGGCCGGGCGAACCTCCGACGGTGGACAGCGCTCGAACGCTCTTTGAAGCCCTCTTCACTGATCCGCGTCGATATGACCTTGCCTCTGTGGGACGACATAAGGTCAATAAAAAACTGGGATTGACCTACCCTGCCAAAAACGGTGATATATTTGTTAAACAAGATAACGAGGGGAACCTTGCGTTGCAAAGCAAGACATCTTCGTTTAACGATGGGGATATCATTGGCCAAGTTACACTTTGGGGCCAACAAGGAGAGATCAACGTTCCTTGGGAGATGACGTTCCGCACTGAGTACGGCGAAGTATCAGTGGAGCTAACTCGGTACGACGAACGCGGAACCGAGGGAGAAATGGTTCTTAGCGGTACGTCCATTGGGAAAGTAAAGTTGGAGATCTCCGGCGATAAAGCGCTGATCCAACAGATCAATCTCCGTGCGGTTAAAACCCTGGGTTCAAAGGATGTCGAAGCCGTTGTCCAAAGGATGCTAGAGCTCCTGGAGGGCGACGGAGAAGTCGATGACATCGATCATCTAGGCAATCGGCGCCTGAAATCCGTGGGAGAGTTATTGCAGAATCAGTTCCGCATCGGTTTGTCCCGAATGGAGCGGGTTGTCCGGGAACGGATGACGATTCAAGATGTGGAGGTCATTACGCCACAAGCTTTGATCAATATTCGCCCTGTGGTAGCTGCGATCAAAGAGTTCTTTGGTTCGAGTCAATTGTCGCAGTTTATGGATCAGACCAATCCCCTTGCGGAACTGACCCATAAACGCCGCTTATCGGCTCTTGGCCCAGGCGGTCTCTCACGGGAACGGGCTGGATTTGAAGTCCGTGACGTTCATCACTCCCATTACGGCCGGATGTGCCCGATTGAGACGCCTGAAGGTCCAAACATTGGTTTAATTGGTTCGTTGACAACTTATGCCCGGATCAACGAGTATGGCTTCATTGAGACTCCCTATCGAAAGGTGAGTAACGGCAAGGTCCTCAACGAGATCGTTTATATGACCGCCGACGAAGAAGATAAGTACATCGTGGCTCAGGCCAACGAACCGTTTGATTCCGAAACCCGAGAATTTCTCCATGCCAAAGTCTCTGCCCGTTATAAAGAGGCCATCTTGGTTGTGCCAAAAGAGCAAGTCAATCTGATGGATGTTTCCCCGAAACAATTGGTCAGCATTGCGACGGCTCTCATTCCGTTCCTGGAGAACGATGATGCGAACCGGGCTTTAATGGGTTCCAACATGCAGCGGCAAGCGGTTCCTTTGTTGCGAACACAAGCGCCTTTGGTGGGAACGGGTATGGAATATAAGGCGGCTGTGGACTCCGGTGTCGTTGCTGTAGCCAGAAATAACGGAGTTATTGAGCACGCTTCCGCCGATGAGATTTTGGTTCGTACAGACGATGGTAAGCTCGAACGCCACAAACTTTTAAAGTTTAAACGTTCCAACCAAGGAACCTGTATCAATCAGAAGACCATTGTTCACCAAGGAGAACGGGTTGAAGCAGGTCAAGTTATTGCGGACGGTCCTTCGACGGACATGGGCGAGCTTGCTTTGGGACGAAATGTCCTCGTCGCCTTTATGCCGTGGGAAGGATATAACTACGAAGACGCCATCTTGATCAGTGAAAAACTGGTTATGGAAGATGTATTTACCTCCATTCATATTGAGGAGTATGAGTGTGAAGCCCGGGACACCAAACTCGGTCCCGAAGAGATCACACGGGACATCCCCAATGTGGCTGAAGGTTCGTTGGATGATCTGGATGATCGGGGCATTATTCGTATCGGCGCCGAAGTCCGTCCGGGAGATATTCTCGTTGGTAAGGTTACGCCGAAGGGTGAAACCGAGCTGACCGCGGAGGAACGCCTTTTACGGGCGATCTTCGGTGAAAAAGCCCGGGAAGTTCGGGATACTTCCCTCAAAGTTCCTCATGGAGAATCTGGAAAGATCGTGGATGTTAAGGTCTTTACCCGCGAGAACGGCGATGAACTGTCTCCGGGGGTCAATCAATTAGTGAGGGTTTACATCGCTCAAAAGCGGAAGATCTCCGAAGGCGATAAAATGGCGGGACGCCATGGCAACAAGGGTGTTATCTCCAAGATTCTACCCATCGAAGATATGCCATTTCTTCCCGACGGTACCCCGGTGGAGATCGTCCTTAATCCGTTGGGCGTTCCATCCCGAATGAATATTGGTCAGGTGTTGGAGACCCACTTGGGTTGGGCCGCTAGAGCCCTCGGTATCCATGTGGCGACTCCTGTTTTTAACGGCGCTTCAGAGAATGAAGTCCTCGACGAACTGAAAAGAGCAGGTTTGCCCAAGACAGGAAAGACAACACTTTATGATGGTCGTACAGGAGAACCCTTTGATCGTTCCATTACCGTTGGTTTTGTCTATATGCTAAAACTGGCTCACTTGGTTGACGATAAGATTCATGCGCGGTCGACCGGCCCCTATTCCTTAGTAACGCAGCAGCCTCTTGGCGGTAAGGCGCAATTTGGCGGCCAGCGTTTCGGAGAGATGGAGGTTTGGGCGTTGGAAGCCTATGGAGCGGCTTATACCCTTCAAGAGCTTTTGACGGTCAAATCCGACGACGTGGTGGGTCGTGTTAAAACCTATGAAGCCATCGTGAAAGGTGAGAACATTCCCGAACCCGGTGTTCCGGAATCCTTTAAGGTCTTGATTAAAGAGCTTCAAAGTCTTGGTTTGGATGTGAAGGTACTATCCGAAGGCCAGGAAGAGATCGTCATCCGTGATGAGGATGAAGATGTCCGGGAGATGGCTAAGGAACTTGGACTGGAGATTGAAGGACGCAATGAAGGTGGCGCTGTTCCTGCGGGTTTTGAAGAAGAAGCCGTCGGCGGGGATGAGGAATTTAACTCCGAAGACCTTGAGGAAGAGAATCTTGATGCGATGGATGATATCGAACCTGAGCAGAATGGGGAATTCTCCGATGAAGAAGAGGGTCTTGACGAGGAAGAACTCTAAGTGTTCGTTCCAATGATTCTCGAGATGTGATCGGAGCGTAAGAAGAACGCCGACAAACTGTTCGGGTTTACGGCGAAGACTCCAGAGGCTATTTTCGAAGTTGAGGTGAATGTGCTTGCTGGACGCGAATAATTTTGATGCGTTGAAGATCGGTTTGGCGTCTCCGGAGCAGATCCGGAATTGGTCCAGTGGTGAAGTGAAGAAACCCGAAACCATCAATTATCGCACCCTCAAGCCCGAGCGGGAAGGTCTCTTTTGCGAAAAGATCTTCGGCCCGCAAAGGGATTGGGAATGTCACTGCGGTAAATATAAACGGGTTCGCTACAAGGGGATCGTTTGTGACCGGTGTGGCGTAGAGGTCACACGTTCAAAAGTTCGCCGCGAGCGATTGGGCCATATTGAGTTGGCGGCTCCGGTCTCCCATATCTGGTACTTTAAAGGAATTCCCAGTCGGATGGGGCTGCTGTTGGACATGTCCCCCCGAGCGCTGGAGAAGGTTCTCTATTTTGCTTCCTATGTCGTGTATGATACGGGTGACACGCCGCTGATGAAGCGTCAACTGTTAACGGAGAATGAGTATCGCGAAGCACGCGACCGTTACGGTATGGGCTTTAAAGCCTTGATGGGCGCTGAAGGCATAAAAAAACTCTTAGAAGAGATCGAGCTAGAGCAACTAGCCGGTGAATTACGGAAAGAAGTTCGGGAAGTCAGCGGTCAACGCCGAATTCGTGCCATTCGCCGGTTGGAAGTCGTCGAAGCCTTTCGACGTTCGAATAACCGGCCGGAATGGATGATTATGGATGTGGTTCCCGTCATCCCTCCCGAGCTTCGACCCATGGTTCAACTGGATGGCGGTCGTTTTGCCACTTCGGATCTGAACGACCTTTACCGTCGGGTGATCAACCGTAATAACCGTTTAAAGCGTCTATTAGAGCTTGGAGCACCGGATATTATCGTTCGTAACGAGAAACGGATGCTGCAAGAGGCTGTCGATGCGCTGATCGACAATGGACGGCGCGGACGTCCGGTAACCGGACCAGGCAATCGTCCTCTAAAATCACTCAGCGATATGTTGAAGGGTAAACAAGGTCGTTTCCGCCAGAATCTCCTAGGAAAACGCGTGGACTACTCAGGGCGTTCAGTTATTGTTGTTGGCCCAGAACTTAAGATCCACCAATGCGGGCTACCCAAGGAGATGGCGCTGGAGCTCTTTAAACCCTTTGTCATGAAACGATTGGTGGACAAGGGATTTGTCCACAACATCAAATCTGCCAAACGCTTGGTGGAAAGGGCCCGTTCAGAGGTGTGGGATGTTCTTGAAGAGGTCATTCGGGAGCACCCTGTCCTCCTAAACCGCGCCCCGACGCTGCATCGTTTAGGTATTCAAGCCTTTGAACCCGTATTGGTGGAGGGTCGTGCGATTCAAATCCATCCCTTGGTTTGTACCGCATACAATGCAGACTTTGACGGCGACCAAATGGCCGTCCACGTCCCATTGTCCGCGGAAGCCCAGACCGAGGCACGAGTATTGATGTTATCGGCTCATAATATTCTTTCGCCGGCGCATGGAAAGCCCATCTCCACACCGACGCAGGACATGGTCTTAGGCGTCTTCTACTTGACCATCGTTCGGAATAAAGAGAAGGGCGAAGGAATGATCTTTGGTTCCATCGATGAAGCGCTCTTGGCCTATCATGAAGGCTTGGTTACGCTTCAAGCCAAGATTAAAATTCGTAAGAACGATCAGATTCTCGATATGACCGTGGGTCGATTGATCTTCAAGGATCGGGTTCAGATCGACGAAGCGATCATTGATGATATCTTTGCACAAATCGGCGATAAGGGTATCGGTAAAAAAGAATTGGGCAAGATCGTTGCTGCCTGCGTCCGACGGTATGGTACTGATCAGACAGCGATGATTCTCGACCAGATCAAGCGGATGGGTTTCCGTTTTGCCACTCAATCCGGTACCACCATCGCTGTGACGGATATCACAGTTCCTCAGGAAAAACCGGTTATTCTAGAGGATGCCGAGAAACTGGTTGAACAGGTTGAGATGCAGTATCGTCGGGGTCTTATTACCGCCGATGAACGGTATCAACGGTTCATTGATATCTGGACCAAGGCTAAAGAAGATGTATCCAATGCTATGCTTAATAACTTAGACAGAGTCAATCCCGTCTATATGATGGCCATCTCCGGCGCCCGCGGTAACGTTTCTCAGCTTTCGCAGTTGGCTGGTATGCGCGGACTCATGACGGATCCATCGGGACGAATTATTGACTTGCCGATTAAGGCGAATTTCCGAGAAGGCCTTACGGTGTTGGAGTTCTTCATCTCTACCCACGGTGCACGAAAAGGTTTGGCCGACACAGCGCTTCGTACCGCGGACTCCGGATATCTTACCCGTCGTTTGGTGGACGTGGCGCAAGACGTGATTATCCGAGAAGATGATTGCGGCACCCCCGAGGGATTACTGGTCACTCCCATTACTGAGGGAGGGGAAGTCATCGAACCGCTTCGTGAGCGGATTACAGGACGAACCAGCGTTGACGATATTGTTCATCCCCAAACCCAAGAGGTTATCGTGCAACGTAATGAAGAGATTTCTGAAGAAATTGCGAATACCATTGAAAAAGCCGGGATCGATCAGGTCAGTATCCGTTCGGTTCTTACGTGCCACGCACGTCATGGAGTCTGTGCCCTTTGTTATGGCCGGAATCTAGCTACCGGACGAATGGTGGAGGTCGGTGAAGCCGTCGGTATCATCGCAGCTCAATCCATTGGTGAACCTGGAACCCAGTTGACGATGCGGACCTTCCATACCGGCGGTGTGGCGGGTGACGATATTACGCAGGGTCTTCCCCGTGTCGAAGAGCTTTTTGAGGCCCGTAAACCCAAAGGTCAGGCCATCATCACCGAGATCGACGGAACCGTTCGAATCGTTGAGGTAAAGGGAATTCGTCGTGTGAGCGTTATCTCGGCTGATGGAGAGGAACGTCTGTACCAAATCCCCTATGGTTCAAGACTTCGGGTTAAAGACGGTTCCCAAGTTGAAGCGGGCGACCGCCTCACGGAAGGGTCCGCCAATCCCCATGATATCTTGAAGGTTAAGGGGATCCATGGTGTCACCATGTATCTTGTTCAAGAGGTTCAAGATGTCTATCGTTCTCAAGGCGTTGAGATCAACGATCGCCATATTGAGGTCGTTGTCCGTCAGATGTTGCGGAAGCGCAAGATCGAAACCTCGGGAGACACTTCATTCCTTCCCGGAGGTTTGGTGGATGTCTTCGAGCTTGAAACAGAGAATGAAATGGTGGAGCGGGAAGGCGGTATGCCAGCGACGGCGCGTCCAGTGCTACTAGGGATAACGAAAGCATCTTTGGCCACCGACAGTTTCTTGTCCGCTGCTTCGTTCCAGGAGACAACGCGAGTGCTGACCGAAGCTTCGATCAAAGGCAAACACGATCCGCTCCTCGGCTTGAAAGAGAACGTTATCATCGGTAAGCTGGTGCCAGCGGGTACGGGAATGCAAAAGTACCGCAGCGTTGGAATCCAAATGGCTGGTGAGACGGATCTTGACCAAGAGGGATATGTCTACGATGAGGATATTGATCTGGTGACGGAAGCCGGCGAGGTATTGTCGGAGGAAGCACCTATCATATAAATCCTTGAAAACGCTTGGTCCCAGGTTCATTGGACCTGGGACCAAATTATTCTTGACACTTATTTTCACTAGTGTTAAAATATAAAAGTCTGGAAACCTGAAATGTTACATTTTTGGTTTCCTACATTATTGAAGGGATTCGATGGTGATGGTTCAAGAGGTCCTGGACGGCGCCGATAAAGTAATCGGCCTCAAGCAAACACTTCGTGCGTTGCAACAAGGCCAGGTTGAAAAGGTATATTATGCGTCGGATACAGAGGAACACTTGATCCAAAAGATCGCTCCGCTATGTCGGGAGAATAACGTTCCGCTTCTTCCCCTCCGAACAGGAAAAAAAGAATTGGGAAAGTTATGTCGGATTGAGGTTGGAGCTGCCATCGTTGCTATTGTTCGCAATTAGGAAGGAGGTGCGGTGATGCCGACCATTAACCAATTGGTGAAGAAAGGCCGGGAAAAAGCTGCTACAAAGAGTACTGCTCCGGCTTTGAGTTGGTCTTATAACACCAATAACGAAGAGATGTTCCAAGCAAAAAACGGTAGCCCGCAAAAACGCGGTGTATGTACCCGTGTTTCTACGGTAACTCCGAAGAAACCTAACTCTGCTTTACGTAAAGTGGCCAGGGTTCGGTTGACCAATCGTATGGAGGTTACTGCATACATTCCGGGTGAAGGCCATAACTTACAAGAGCACTCCGTTGTCTTGATTCGCGGGGGCCGGGTTAAGGATCTTCCGGGTGTGCGCTACCACATTATCCGCGGTACATTGGATACTGCTGGTGTTCAAAACCGTCGTCAGGGTCGTTCCAAGTATGGCGCGAAACGACCGAAGGCGGCAGCGGCCAAGAAGTAAGGAGGGTTAGCCTTGCCACGTCGTGGATCAGTTCCCAAACGTGAAATCCTGCAGGATCCCGTTTATGGAAATAAGCAGGTAACTCAGTTCATTAGCAAAATCATGTATTCCGGCAAACGTGGAGTTGCCGAATCCGCATTTTACGGCGCGTTGGATATTATTGCCGAGAAAACCGGCAAAGATCCGTTGGAAGTCTTCCAGCAAGCGTTGAAGAATGTCATGCCGGTTCTTGAGGTTAAACCCCGTCGTGTGGGTGGCGCCACTTACCAGGTTCCGGTGGAAGTTCGTGCGGACCGTCGCTTATCGTTGGCCATGCGTTGGTTAACCAATAACTCGCGGGCCCGCGCCGAAAAGACCATGCGCGAGAAGCTTGCTGCCGAGTTTATGGATGCCGCCCAGGGTATTGGCGCTTCCATCAAGAAGAAAGAGGATACTCATAAGATGGCCGAGGCAAATAAGGCGTTTGCGCATTATCGGTGGTAATCGGCTGTCATCGAGTCCTGTTATGGAGGTAACATTTCATTGGCTAGGTCTTTTTCATTAGATAAAATTCGTAATATCGGTATCATGGCCCATATCGACGCCGGTAAAACCACGACCACGGAGCGGATTCTCTTCTATACGGGGAAAGTCCACCGGATGGGTGAGGTTCACGATGGTGCGGCGACCATGGATTGGATGGTTCAGGAGCAAGAGCGGGGTATTACTATTACATCCGCTGCTACCACCTGTCAATGGAGAGGGCATCAGATCAATATCATAGACACACCCGGACACGTGGACTTTACCGTTGAGGTGGAACGTTCATTACGTGTTTTGGATGGCGCTGTAGCGGTTTTCTGTTCGGTGGGTGGTGTTGAACCCCAATCGGAGACGGTGTGGCGTCAAGCAGACAAATACGGAGTTCCCCGCATTGCATTCATTAATAAAATGGACCGTATCGGAGCAGACTTCTTCCGCGGTATCAACATGATGAAAGAGCGCCTAGGAGCCAATCCCGTTCCTGTGCAGCTCCCCATCGGTGCGGAGGATCGCTTCAAAGGCCTTATCGATCTGGTTACGGGTAAAGCTGTATTTTATACGGATGATCTCGGGACCAAAAGCGAGGCGACGGATGTCCCTGAAGACATGAAGGACTTGGTTGCCGAGTATCGAGAGAAGCTTCTGGAATCCCTGGCGGATTTCGATGAAGAACTGATGACGAAGTACCTTGATGGTGAAGAGATTCCGGAAGAAGAAATTCGAGCCGCCCTGCGAAAGGGAACCCTCTCTGCCACCATTACTCCGGTGCTCTGCGGGTCTTCGTTCAAGAACAAAGGTGTCCAGATGCTTTTGGACGCGGTTGTGGATCTCATGCCTTCTCCGGTGGATCTGCCGCCGACGAATGGAATGAATCTTGACAAAACCAAAGAGATGGAGCGTCAATCCAGCGATGACGAACCCTTTGCGGCATTGGCCTTTAAGATTATGGCCGATCCTTATGTGGGTAAGCTGGCGTTCTTCCGGGTGTACTCCGGTACGCTAAAGACCGGCTCCTATATTTTGAACTCAACCAAAGGGAAGCGGGAACGTGTCGGTCGTATCCTGAGGATGCATGCCAATCATCGGGAAGAGATCGATGAAGTGCGAGCCGGAGATATCGCGGCAGCTGTTGGCTGGAGAGATACCACCACTGGCGATACCATCTGCGATGAGAAAAACCCAATCATTTTGGAATCGATGGAGTTTCCGGATCCCGTCATCAATATCGCCATCGAGCCCAAGACCAAAGCAGACCAGGATAAACTGGGACTTTCCTTGGCGAGATTGGCGGAAGAGGATCCGACATTCCGAGTTCATACGGATCCCGAAACAGGGCAGACCATCATCGAAGGCATGGGCGAGCTTCATTTGGAGATCATCGTCGATCGTCTTCTAAGAGAATTCAAGGTTGAGGCCAATGTTGGTAAGCCTCAGGTCGCTTACAGAGAGACGATTCGCCAAAATGTCAAGATCGAAGGGAAGTTTGTCCGGCAATCCGGTGGCCGTGGCCAGTTTGGTCATGTTTGGTTGGAACTTCAACCGTTGGAACCGGGTTCGGGCTTCCAATTTGAGAACAAGATCGTCGGTGGCGTGGTGCCCCGTGAATACATCGCTCCGGTGGAAGCAGGAATCAAAGAAGCTTCGCAAACCGGTGTCCTGGCCGGATTCCCGGTGGTGGATTTCAAGGCGATTCTGTTTGATGGATCGTACCACGATGTAGACTCTTCGGAGATGGCGTTTAAGGTTGCTGCATCCATGGCGTTCAAAGATGGTTGCGCCAAGGCTAAACCGGTAATTCTCGAACCCATTATGAAGGTGGAGATCGTAACTCCGGAAGAGTATATGGGCGATATCATGGGTGACTTCAACTCCCGTCGAGGTCGAATCGAAGGAATGGAGATGAAGACGGGGGCTCAAATCATCCGAGGTTTCGTCCCCTTGAGTGAAATGTTTGGTTACGCTACGACATTACGCTCCAGTTCCCAGGGCCGAGCCACCTACTCTATGCATTTCTCACATTATGATGAGGTACCGAAGAACATTGCGGAGACCATCGTTACCAAGTAATCTCCCATGTTATCTGGAGCCATCAGCAAATTGCTGAATAATAGATTGATTCGAATGCCAAAGGAGGAACAATAATGGCTAAGCAAAAGTTTGAACGAACGAAGCCCCACGTTAATGTTGGAACCATCGGTCACG
>OBJA01000421.1_pt1 | contig 37810 bp, 38 predicted proteins | sample 1519751 | NCBI WGS metagenome assembly OBJA01 (sample SAMEA3881238, study PRJEB22517) | soil metagenome | biome: lake sediment; feature: soda lake sediment; material: sediment, water from around vicinity | place: India | collected 2013-12-23 | depth 3 m
CGAGTGTTGGATCATTTTTTTCTTCTTCATGAAATTTTAAGTAGAGTTTTTGAAGTTCAGTAATCGGATCTTTTCGAACGAGTGCTTCATTACCCCATTTTTCATAAGCAACGATCATCTTACCAAATTGGGTTCCCCAATCACCTAAATGATTGATAGCGACCACATGATAACCACATTTCTTATAAATATGTTTAAGTGCATTTCCAATCATGGTTGAGCGAAGATGTCCAACAGAAAAACTTTTTGCAATGTTTGGTGAAGAATAATCCATAGCAACCGTTTCTATCTTATCTAAAACGTGACGACCATAGTTGCTTTTTTGTTCATAGACTTCCTTTAAGACAGTTTTTGAAAATGCTTTTCTTTCAATAAATAGATTTAAAAAGCCATTCATGAACTCAAAAGCTATGATTTCTTTGACTTCACCTTTTATGACGTCTTCAAACTCATTAGCAATCGCAAGAGGTGATTTTTTTAGTGTTTTAGCAAACGCAAACAAAGGAATTGACAAATCAGCAAATCCTTTTTTAGGTTCTTCAACAACAACATCATCTAATGATAAGTTTTTTTGAAGTGCATGTTTTATGTTTTGTTTAATCAAATCGAGCATACTTCACTTCCTAGTAAAAAAAAGCACGTGGTGCTTTTTAATCTGATTTTAATTCTGTGTCTAACGTACGGTAGAAATTCAACACATTATTATTGATTGATCCGAGTGTTGAAGTAAAGGTATATGTTTTGATAACTTCACCATTTTGAAAAACAATCAGTTGTGGTGTACCAGAGATAATTGCGAAATGATTTTCAAAAAGTTCTCTAAATCCAGCTTTTTCCGTTTCTGAATTTAAGTAATAAATCTGTTTGAAGTAATCACTCATGTCATATCCACGATCAGTTGCATCAAAATAATAAGCAAATGCGCCAATGCTACTCACACAAGCAGGACAATCTGGATGACCAATATAGACAATGACTAACTCTTGATCTTTAATAATATCTTTTAATCCTTTATCAAAAAGTGAAGATTTATATTTGACTTGGTTAAAAGGATGATCTTTGGTGAAGAATGTTAAATCAATACCTTCACGATTTGCATACGCATTATAGATTTTTTGTTTTTCAGTTGGCATGAATAAAAAGATTAATCCAATGATAACAAGAATAAAACCTAAGATGCCTGCATACGTTAAGGGATGTACTTTAGGTGTAATTTTACGATATTTATCTGACATGAATAAATCCTCCTCGATTGACTGAATATGATTATAGCATAAAAAAGCACTATTATCAATTCATATTACGGTATTTTTCTTAACTTATTTAAAAACTTTTAAATAGATTTGATCAACATATCTTAAGTATGTTTGCTCATTAAAGATGCGTGTTATATCATCTTTATGTAAATATGATAAAATCCATGAATCGCTAACTAACAAGTCGTAAAAGGATGTTTTTTCATCAAGAGCTTGAAAAGCAATCTGTTGAATGACCTGATAAGCCTCTTCACGATCTGCATGTCGTTTGATGAGTTCACTCAAGATAGATTGCGTATGAACTACACCATAGGTTAATGTGATGTTATCTTTAATTTTATGCTCATGAACCATTAATTGATCAAGTGTTTGTGTATACCGTTTGAGCATATAATCAACAAGTGTGGTTGCATCAGCTAAGATAATGCGTTCAGCTGATGAATGAGAAATATCCCGCTCATGCCAAAGTGCAATGTTTTCATATGCCGTTAACATGTAACCTCTTAAAACACGAGATAACCCAGATATGTTTTCACTTGCAATTGGATTTCTTTTATGTGGCATGGCTGAAGAGCCTTTTTGATATTTATTAAAAAATTCTGATACTTCATTGACTTCTGTTCGCGATAAATGTCTAATCTCAACCGCAATCTTATCCAGTTCTGCACCGATTAAAGCTAAAACAGAAAGATAATGTGCATGGCGATCACGTTGTAGTGTTTGTGTTGTAATGGTTGATGAAGAAAGTTTTAATGTTTTAGAGACAAACGTTTGAAGTTCAGGTGTATTTGCACTAAAGTTACCCACAGCACCAGATAATTTAACAACTTCAACTGCTTTTGAAGCCTCTTTAAACAGTTTGAAAATGCGTTTCATGTCTTCATACCATAATGTAAACTTAAGACCAAAGCTCGTAATTTCAGCATGAATACCGTGTGTACGTCCAATCGTCGGTAGATTTTTATATTGAAATGCTTTTTTCTTTAACACATCCATAAAGTTAATGAGATCTTTTTTAATGATTTTATTAACATCTCTTAAAATCAGTGATTGAGCTGTATCGACAACGTCCGTTGATGTGAGTCCATAATGAAACCATTTTTTCTCATCACCTAAGTGCAATGTGCATGCTTTCGTAAAAGCAATCACATCATGTTTCGTTTCTTGTTCAAAGCGCAAAATATCTTTAACATTAAAACTTGCTTTTGATAGCTTTTGATACGTTTCTTCATCAAATAAACCAAGTGTCATCCAACCCTTACTTGCAGCGAGCTCAACTTTTAAAAAGGAATTGAATTTATGCTGATCTGACCATAATCTTTTAAGAACAGGTGTTTGATAGCGCTCAATCATATTAACCTCCTAGAACACATCTTTCATCGAAATGGTTTGGTTGCGATCGGGTCCCACTGAAAAAATCGCAATCTCCACTCCAACTAAATGTGATAATTGATTTAAATAATGCTTTGCTGCATCAGGTAACTCATCAAACGATGTGACACCTGTAATATCTTCATGCCAACCCGGCATATCGATCGTTATGGGTTTACAGCTTTCAAAATCTTCTATGTCAGAAGGAATGTAATCAATGATTTCTCCTTCAAATTCATAATGTGTCACAATCTTCAATGTATCGACACCTGATAAAATATCAAGCAAAGTTACAGCAAGATACGTTAAACCAGAGACACGCTTTGTATGTCTTAAAATGACTGTATCAAGCCATCCGATGCGTCTTGGTCTTCCTGTTGTTGTCCCAAACTCATTACCTTTTATACGAATAGAGTGTGCTAGTTCACCAAAGATTTCACTTGGCATCGGACCTTCTCCAACACGTGTTGTATATGCTTTTGTGACACCAATTGCACCATCAATTAACCATGGAGCAACACCTGTATTGACAGGTACAGATGCTGCAGTCGGTGAACTTGATGTGACATAAGGATAGGTGCCATGATCTAAGCAAAGTAATACCCCTTGTGCACCTTCAAATAGAATTTTTTGATCATCATTAATAGCTTGATTGAGTAATACTGAGGTATCTATTACATAAGGTGCCATGACTTTAGCATATGCTTGATACTCATCATAAATGCTTTGACCATCTAAAAGTGGACAACCAAAAGCATGTAGTTCTTCATTCTTTTGTTCAACCATTTTCATAAGCTTCTCATAAAAACGTTCAGGATGAACAAATGTTGATACACGCATACCAATGCGCGCAGCTTTATCGGTATAAGCGGGTCCAATCCCTTTATGAGTTGTTCCTATTTTATGTTCTTTCTTAGATTCGTAAGCTTTATCTAATTCACTATGAAACGGTAAAACAACATGCGCACGATTAGAAATTGCAAGTTTAAAATCATCAATTTTTTTAATTTCGTCAACAAAAGCCTTAGGATTAATGACCATCCCGTTTGCCATCACGTTGGTAATCTTAGGGTTTAAAATTCCTGAAGGTAGTAAATGTAAGCTGTGTTTCTTCTGATCGAAAATGACGGTATGCCCTGCATTATTTCCACCTTGATAGCGACATACTACATCGACTTTTTGAGCTAAATAATCAGTGATTTTACCTTTACCTTCATCACCCCATTGTGTACCTACTATGACAATTCTTTTCATGGCTACCCCTCGTCTTCTAAAAATTCGTTTATAAATAAAAATAGGTTTTAGAAACCATCACAATTTTAGCATAAAAACTAAAGATTAGTCAATGAAACCAATGATAATGATTGAAGAAATTCCAATGAAAAGTTAGTTTATATTGTAGAACACTTTTCAAACATGTATAATTGAAATAGGTGATGAAATGAAGATACTCTTTTGTAGTGGTGAAGCATACCCCTATTCAAAAACAGGAGGGCTTGCTGATGTATCAGCTGCTTTACCAAAAACGCTTAACAAAAAAGGACATGAAGTAAAAATCATAACGCCTTTATATCAATCAGTAAAGCCTTTTTTAAGTCAAATGAAGTTGATTGGATACCAAAACATCAATATGTCAGCTTATGAAAAAAAAGCTTTATACTATGAAATCAATTATCAAGGTACTGATTATCTTTTTATTGAAAACGACGAGTTATTTGATCGTCCTAAATTATATGGATATGAAGATGACGCGATTCGTTTTACTTTTTTTAACTTCGCTATCTTAGAATACATCAAACTAACAAGTGATTTCCCAGATATTATTCATGTTAATGATTGGCAAACAGGGATGGTTCCTTTCTTACTTGATGCAAGATATCGACATCATTTTAGAGGTTTTCTACATATTAAAACACTTTTATCCATACATAATCTAGAAAAACAAGGTTCATATCCGATTGATACAGAAAAATTGTTTGGAAACAAAAATTTTACATATATTCATGATGATCGTGTAAACTTTTTGAAATCAGGCATCATGCGCGCACATGCTATCAATACCGTTTCTGAAAACTATAAACTTGAAATATTGACACGTTTTTACGGGTTTACACTTGATTTCGCATTACGTTCAAGAGCCTCTGATCTTTATGGCATATTAAACGGTTTGGATCAAGAACTCTATAACCCTAAAACAAGCCCTCATTTGATTCAAAATTATGATAAAGATTCTTTTATAGAAGGTAAGTTAGCTAACAAAAAAGAACTGATTAAACAGCTTGGCTTTGAAGAAGATTTGACACGTCCATTAGTGATTTTTCATAGTCGATTTGCACGTCAAAAAGGTATTGACCTACTGATGAATGTACTTGAAGATTACTTGAAACCTAAAGACTTCTATTTTGTTGCGATGGGTTCAGGGGATTTACTTTATGAATCATTTTTTAAAGAAATGAGCTATCAATATCCTCAACATGTCGCCTATAAACCAGGCTTTGATCACGCATTCTCAGATTTGCTTTACGCTGCATCAGATATTTATATCTTGCCTTCACTCTTTGAGCCATGTGGTCTTAATCACATGATTGCCATGCGTTATGGATCACTTCCATTAGTTAGAGAAACAGGTGGATTAAAAGATATTGTTACTAACTACAATAAATTTACCCATGTAGGTGTTGGTTTTACATTTAAAAACTATGATTATGTCGAGTTAAATGAAACCATAAAACTGGCTTTAGATACTTATCATGATGACCAAGAGGCATGGCATGCACTCATCAAACAAGCAATGCATGTCAATCATTCTGTCGAGAAGATGGCAAAACAATACGAAGAATTATATGAGCTTTTAATGAAAAACAAGACCTAGCTAAACAGGTCTTGTTGTTTTTTAGTATCGAGTGGTTCTATACATGATAAATGGTCTTCTTTGACTGAATTTACTACTTTTGAAACAGGATACATATCCATATCTTCTGCAACATAAGGTTTTAATAAAGGTTTTAAGATAGATTCATCTTTAATCGATGGATTTAACCAGATGTGTTCTGATGCTTTCGTTAAGATCACAGGCATCCGCTCATGTATATCTTTCATCAACTCATTAGCCTCAGTTGTTAAAATCGTTACCGTATGGATCTTTGTACCATCATCTTTTTTATATGTTGTCCAAAGCCCTGCCATCGCAAACAGTTTTTGATGTTTCAAATAGATTCGCATAGGCATTTTACTATCTTTATGCCATTCATAAAAACTATCAGCTAAGACGACACAACGTCGATGTCGTGCAGCATCCATAAAAGATTTCTTTTCAAAAATGGTTTCAGATTTTGCATTTATGAGTGAAAATTCGATGTTATCATTCTTCGAAAAAGGACGGATAAACCCCCATTTGAGATAACCTGCTCGATATTTTGCACCATCACTTAAAACTGAAATAATCTCTTGACTAGGCGCAACATTATATCTAGGCAAATCAAAAAGTGAGACATCTTCAATCTCATAATGGGAGGACAGATGTTCAACTAATTCATCATAAGAAACGGTTATAGTAAATCGACCACACATATTATCACCTTCATGTTCATTATACAAAAAGATGTGCATGATGACACATCTTTTATCTATTATGCCTTTTTTTGATGTTTTATAATTCTATACCAAATCACACTTAAATCAATGACTACAAGCACCGTCATCAGTGAGACGAGAGAACGAAATCCGACTTGAAATCCTCGCTCAATTCGACTTGCTTCTAATTCAAGAAGATTACCCATTTCTTGAAAAAATGCTGGTAGGATAAGTTCTGATGATGTTAAGAAAATGATTAATAAAATGAGACTTCCCAGTTCATAACATGTATAACTGATCGCAACACGTTTAGTCCATCGTCCATCTCTTAGTTTTAGAACACCAACACTTAGTCCAACAACTAACATAATGATAAAGAGTGGAACGAAAGGTTTGATCCAATCTGGATTAAAAAATGGAGCAAGCATCACAGATTCATGATAAATACCAATATAGGTATGGTATTCAGCTAAAATCATGATGAAGATAATACCAAATGTCATCGAAAAGATAATGGATACAACAGTGGCTGTACGAGAAATTTTCACTTTGTTTTCCTTTGGTAAATCAGGAAGATCTTTGATTTTCCATGTTTTATCTTTTTGCTTGAGTTGAACATTTTCAATGATGACAAAGATAAGTGTCACTATAGCAAACGATGTAAAGATGCTTTCAACGCCATTAGAAATGACAGAACCGATGATTTTCCCTACGATTTCAAAAAATTGAGTCGATGCATTATTGATAATGGTATCCATAATACCAAATGCTACAGAAACTAACACCAAAATAATCGTTACAATCTTTAAAACATGGATATAGTCATAGAAATAACGCGGTGAGATGAGATAACGCTCTTTTGGTTGATATTTAATCGCCATATCTCTTGGATTACCCAGTTCGATTAATAACTTTTCGATATCTTGATCTCTTGCTTGTTCGGGTAACATATCGTAGATATGACCTCTTAATTCATTTTTTACTTCTTCTTGGATGTTTTCTGGTAATCTTCTTACCACGGCGTAGATATAACGTTCAACCATTTCTTTCATCGTTCGTCCTCCTTGAATAATTCATTCATTTCCTTATTAATTTTGATCCATTCTTTTTTTAATGCATCATAAAGTTCTAAACCATCATCTGATAACATGTAATACTTTCTAGGTCTTGATTCGCTAGTGTCCCATTCGCTCATTAGGATGCCTTGAGACTCCAATCTTCTGAGTAAGGGATAGAGAGTGCCTGCTTCAATGTTAATTTTTCTTTCTTCTAAAGACTGTAGTAGCGAATAGCCATATTGTGTGTTTTTAAGTTGTGATAAGACTTGAAGTATTTGGGTACCTCTTTTTAATTCAACCAATAGATTTGCATAGATCGAATCATCAATCATGGGAATCACCTCACCTTCATTATACTGTATGTCATACACTATTGTCAATATATTAATATTAATTTTTTGAAATAAAAAACACTCTCTTAGAGAGTGCTTATGGTATTATATCTTGTTTTTAATACGATCAACAAGATTTGGATCAAATATTCGGCTCTTAATCATCTGAATTTCTTCAAGATAAGGCGCTTTTCCTTCAATATAAGGTGTTTCTAAAATTTTTGGTATGTGCATGAAATCAGGATGATAAATGATATAAGTAAGCGCATCAAATCCTAAATAGCCAAATCCAATGTTTTCGTGACGATCTTTGGAAGCACCTATGGGATTTTTTGAATCATTGATGTGAAACACTGAAATATATGATTTACCTATGATGTCATCAAATGCTTTTATCACATCATCAAAATGTTCTTTCACATCATAACCTGCATCATGTGTATGACATGTATCAAAACAGACGCTAATTCTTGTTTTATCATGAACTAAATCAATGATACGTTTTAGTTCTTCAAATGTCTTTCCAACTTCGTTACCTTTTCCAGCCATGGTTTCAAGTGCAATTCTTACAGAAGACCCTTTGGTGTTTTCAATGACACAATTGATACCTTCTGCTATCCACAGGATGGCTTGATCACGATCTTTTCCTACTGCACTACCTGGGTGTAGAACAATTTGTGAGACATGCATCTGATCAGTTCGCTTGACTTCTTCTGTCAAAAAAGAAATCGCGAATGCTCTTTTTTCTGGATCTGGATTGGCAAGGTTAATGATATAAGGCGCATGAACAACAACATGTTCACATGATAAATTAGACATCTTCATAAGTGCTACTGCTTCACCTATTTTTAACTCTGATATGTTTTTTCGAATCGTGTTTTGTGGCGCACCGGTATAAATCATAAATGCATTTGCTTGATAGGATAAAGCTTCTTTCACAGAACCTACATACATGTCATCGCCTGACATGGAAACATGGCTACCTATTTTTAACATAGTCTTCACTCCTTACGGCTTGTTTTGCTTTTTTGATCTTGATTTTATTCTTCTTTTTGTAGTTTGGACTAACTCTTTTCGGTTTCTTTATTTTTCGAATCGCTTCAACTTCTTTTTCCGATAAACCTTTTCGTTTTATTAAAACTTTAGTTAATCCTTGTTCAGTCAGTTGGTAATTAACAAAAGGAATACCTTTTTGTTTGAGTTTTTCAATCTTTCGGTGATCATCAACGGTCATAAAGGTAATGACAATACCACTATCATACATACGTCCTGTGCGACCACTTCTGTGCATGAAAAATTCCAACATATGGGGTAAATCATAATGAATAACATGTGAAATCTTAAAATCAAGTCCACGTGCAGCTAAATCGGATGTGACAACATACTGATATTTTAACCCTTTAATGTCATCAATGAGTTTGTTTCTTTTTTTAACACCAATGGATGCGTTTAGGTTAACGACATTTAACCCTTGATTAACTAATGCTTCATAAACAGGATCTTGATTTTCTTTCTTACTAACAAAGATAAAGCACAAATATGGATTAATATGCTTAATAAGATGTGTTAATGCATCTAATCTGGATTGATATTTAATGTTAATCAATTGATATTCGATGTCTAAATCGTGATGTTTGGTTGTATCAATGAAATCAAATTGGCCAAAATATGTCTTAATAAAAGGTTCCATGCTAGGTGCTATGGTTGCTGAAAAAAGCATGTATTTGGCGTTTGGCATGGCTGATAGCAGAGGATCAACCATCGATAAAAAGTCATAATCAAACATCATATCAGCTTCATCCATAACAAAATAACGTGCGGTTTGAATCTTTAACACATTGTGTTCAACAACAAACTCATGAAGTCTTTTCGGTGTTGCAATGACCAGTTGTGGTTGATATTTTAAAAGCCAGTCCATTTCTCTTTTTTTATCTGAACTGCCAATATATGATTTGACTTTAACTTCTTTGTCAACTTGGGTTAACATCTGTTCAACTTGATTAACGAGTTCATTCGTTGGAACTAAAATGACAGCTTGAACTTCTTGAAGATTTCGATTAATTCGTTCTAATATTGGTAACAGATAAGCATGTGTTTTACCCGTTCCAGTAGGTGCTAATCCCACCAGATGTTTTCTTGATTGCATATGTTTAAAAACACCATCTTGAATAGGTGTTGTTTGCGTAAAACCTAATTGTTCTAATTTTTCTTTAATATACATAAAATCACCATTGACATTATATCATTAAATGTATGAAAAGAGTAAAAAAAGGAAACCTATCTGTGAATTACGGTATAATGAAAATGGTGATGACAATGAAAGTAATTGATTTGACCCCAAGAGGATATTGCCATGGTGTTTTAAATGCATTAGCCATGGTAAAAAAAGTCATTAAGACGCCTTCTTATCCAAGACCTATTTATGTTTTAGGACAAATTGTTCATAACAAAAAAATAACAGAAGCTTTTGAAGCCTATGATGTGATTAGTTTAGACCATAAAGGTAAAACCAGATTAGACATGCTTGATGAAATCCAGTCAGGCACTGTTATTTTTACCGCACATGGTGTATCAAAGCAAGCCATTGAAAAAGCTAAAGATAAAGGTTTAACCATTTTAAATGCGACTTGTCGTGATGTTATGAAGGTTCATCTTGCAGTTGAACAAAAGTTAAACGAAGGTTATCAAATTGTTTATATTGGCCATAAAAATCATCCAGAACCTGAAGCTATTTTAGCGATGAGTCCTGAAATCTATTTTGTTGAAAGTGAAAAAGATGCAATGATGCTACCTCTTTCACTAGCACATGAAAAACTGTTTGTGACCAATCAAACAACATTATCTTTATATGATATTGAATCTGTATTAGATATAATTAAAACAAAGTTTCCTCATTATGTTTTCGATAATGAGATATGCAATGCAACAACGGTCAGACAAGATGCTGTGATGAAACAAGAAAAAGTTGATTTAATGCTAGTTGTTGGTGATACCATGAGTTCTAATTCGAACAAACTTGCATTTGTTGGTAACTATTATCAAAAAATCCCCTCAAAACTTATTGCAGGTGTTGAAGACATTGATTTAGAATGGCTAAACAATATTACATCTGTCAGTGTAACATCTGGTGCATCAACACCAACTAAAGTAACTGAAGAAGTTATTACTTTTTTAAAACAGTATAACAAAAATGACCCCAACACATGGGATCATACTTCAAAGCTCGAACTAATTGACATCTTATGATGTCTTTTTTTCTTTTTGATAGAGATGTTCTTCTCGCTTAGATAACTCTTGATAATTGAAGAGATTCACATCAATCTTCAAATCCTTCTTTAAAATAACCTGGTTGAAAAAAATGCCGATTAAACGAAGTGGTGATTGATCATAATGCGTTTCAAACAAATGTTCGATAGCATCACTTATGTCTTGAAAATTATCGGTATGGAAGTTAAATGTTAAACTTCGGTTAATGTTTTCAAAGTTATCATTTCTAAGCTTAATACCTACTGTTTTTGTGACAAGTTCTTCCTTTATCAAGCGATGATGCGTATGTTCTAAAAGTTCAATGAGAATGGGAAGAATAGCATCACTTGAGTCCATCTGATAATTGAGTGTGGTTTCATTGCTAATTGATTTGGGTATGGCGTAACGCTTAGGATCAATGACATCACTGCTATGTCCCATAATATGCTCTAGATACGATTGATAAGATGATTCGCTCATGACAGTTAAAATGTCATCCCTAAAGTCTTTTTTCGTAAAATCACCGATGGTCTTAATGCCTAATACTTCTAATCTTGGATATGTTTTCTTACCAATGCCATACATGTCTTTGATGGGTAGTGGGAAAAGCTTTGACACAATGTCCTTTTTTCTTAATACAGTGATTCCTAATGGTTTTTGCATATCAGATGCCATTTTTGCTAAAAAGAGCGTAGATGCAATACCGATTGAACAGGGAAGTTGATGTTTCTCTAACAATGTTGTTTGAATCTCTTTCGCGAGTTCTAAAGGATGTCTTGTTTTTGATGCTTCTGTCATATCAACATAAGCTTCATCAATTGAACCTTCTAAAACAATTTTAGAATAAGATTTTAAATGATTAAAAAAGATTTGTGAATATTTGTGATAAAGTGAGAAATCGGTAGGAACTACAACGAGTTTTGGATAGATTGAAAAACAATCGTTAATACTCATGGCACTATGTATCCCTAGTTTGCGTGCTTGATAAGACGCAGTCGATACAACACCACGTCTAGAAAGAGATGAACCACCCACAACAAAGACCTTATCTTTTAAATAAGGCTCTTTGATGACAGCACAACTTGCAAAGAAGGCATTTAAGTCAATGTGAAAGATGATTTTAATATCCTTTTTCATCAAAACACTTCCTTTAAACGGCATTTTATAGTATAATACTTATGATTTCAAAAACGAGGTGATATTATGGCAAAAAAAGTAACAAATCAAAATAAGAAACCTGAAAAAAAACATTTCGTTACACCGACTGAAACATGGTGGGGTAAAGCGATTGTTTGGGCGCTGTTTATCGGTATGGTAGGGTTTGTTGTTATTGGACTCATTGCAGTTTTAATTGATGGTAATGCCTAATAAGAAAAGCGAAACGCTTTTTTTATTTTCTAAGAAGCATTTTCGCTTGTTCGATTGCAAAATGAGATAGTTTTTCATCAGATAACATATAAGCGATCATCTCAATTCGTTCATCATCATTGAGCTTAAGAATGCGTGTAACCATGCGTTCTTTTTCTTTTAATTTTGATATGCCATAGTGATGATTTGCCCGTGCAGCAACTTGTGGTAAATGCGTAATGACGATGAGTTGCATCTGTTGTGATAAATCTTGCATTTTAGTTGCAACTTTTGCAGCAGTTTTTCCACTAATACCAATATCAATTTCATCTAAGATAAGCATGGAAAGATGATTTGCTTTTGCATAAATACTACGTAATGCAAACATAAAACGTGCACGTTCTCCACCACTTGCAACTTTGGATAATGGCTTAATGGGCTCACCTTCATTAAGTGAAATGAAAAACTCAATTTGATCGATACCTTGTTCTTGAAGCGCTTGTTCGTTCGCATCAATTGAATCAAAAGATATCTCAAATTTAGCTTTATCTAAATCAAGATCTTTAAGTTCAACAATCAAGTCCTTTTCGAGTTTCTTTGCACATGTTTTTCGATGGTTAGAAAGTTTTAACCCTGCATCATATGCTGCTTGAAAAGCTTGATCTAAGTCCTTTTTCGCCTGTTCTATATAATGATCATAATCTGTGATGAGCATGAGTTCCTCTTCAATCTCTTTCAAATAGACGATTAGCTCTTCAGCGGTTTTATGATACTTTTGTTCACTCTTGATGATCTCATAAACACGTTCTTGCATATGATTAAAAAGTTCTTCGTTAAAATCAAGTGATTCTATCATATTAAAAACGGTTGATTTCACGTCATCAACTTCATAAAAAGCAGATGCTAAACGCTCACTCATGTGTGCATAGTTTTGATCTAAATGACTAATTTTTTCAAGCGATTTTGACGCATCATATAAATGATCAATCATCATGCTTTCGTCACTTAATAGCGTATAAGCATTTTTGAGTTGATTCATGATTTTGTCATAATTTTTAGATTTTTCAATCGCTTCTTCCAAATCTTCCTTTTCGTTAGGTAACAACCTTAAGTTTTTGAGTTCTTGAACTTGATATTCTAAAAAAGATTGCTTTTCTACACTTTGATTTTTTTTATGTTTTAAGCTTTCTACATGTTTCTTCTTCTCAAGATACGCACTTCGTTTAAGTAAATACTTATTTAAAAAATCATCTGTTTTTTGTTGGTCAACTTGATCAACAAACGAAAGATAATATCCACGATCAACAAGCGTCATCGTATCATTTTGAGAATGTATATGACCAATCATACTCATGATTTCTCTGAGCTTAGCCAGTGTAATAAGCTGTTGATTTAATCGCATTTGATGACGACCATCACTATCAATTTCACGTTCAACTTCGATAATATCAGGTAAATCTAGAACTTCCATTTGCTGTTTTGTTAGTTTAAAAACACCAAAAACAACTGCTTTTGATTGACCATGACGAATCATTTGTGCATCAGATCGTTTACCAAATAGCAGGTGAAGTGATTCTAAAATAATCGATTTCCCAGCACCTGTTTCACCAGTCATGGCTGTTAATCCTTCTTCAAATGTCATTTCTAGATCATCAATTAATGCGAAATGTGAGACTTTTAGTTTTAAAATCATATGACACTTCCTATTAAAACATTTGTATTAATATGGTTTGCTTGTTTCTTGATATGAATAAGATACTCTTGATTCCCTTGTTTACCAAGAAGTTGTGATTTTTTTAAGTCATAAACATAAAAACCTAAACGCATCACATGCGATATGATGTCTTCTAAGATAGCTTTATGCTTCTTCTTATCTTTTAGAACCCCTTGTTTAAAGGTAATATGTCCTGCTTCAAATTGAGGTTTAATGAGACCAACGATTTCAACTGTCATATCTTTGATATGGGTTATAATCGGCTTAATGGATGTAAAGGATACATCAATCAACGCTAAATCATGTTTAGGTAAGGTGACATCTAGAATATTGGTTTGCTCATACAGACTAATTCGATGATCTGCTTTTAGACTTTTATCCATTTGCTCATAACCTACATCATAGGCATAAACATGTTTTGCTCCATGTTTTAATGCACAATCCGTAAAACCACCCGTTGATGAGCCAATGTCAACAACTATCTTATCATGAAAATCCAGTCTAAAATCAACGATTGCTTGTAGCAACTTTTCTCCAGAACGACTAACAAAACGTGATATTTCAAGTATTTTTACTGTTTGTGTATGAACTTCATAACCGGTTTTTGTAACCATTTCGCCATCAACTGTAACTAATCCTCTTCGAATAAGGTCTTGTCCTTGGCTTCGTGATTTAACAAGATGATGCTCAACTAAAAATTGATCGAGTCTCATATTAAAAATGATTTTAACCTTTCAATAATTGCATGTTCATCCATTTTTAGTATCGTTAAAATATCTTTATAATGACCATGTTCAACGACTTGATCAGTAATTGACATGGATGTAATTGCGTTTTTATACTGATGTTCAGCCATATATTTCAATATTTGAGGATATAAAGAACCTGCATTTGATGCTTCTTCATAAACAAAGATATAATCATGTGATTGGATCACGTCGTCTAATGTCTTTAAGTCCATCGGTTTAATAAAGCGTGCATTGACAATGGTTGCATCCAGCCCCATGGTTTGACATGCTTTTCTTAATAGATCCAGACTTGGACCATAACCAATCATTGCTATGTTTTGACCCTTTTGCAAATAGGTCCATGTAGGTTCTATCGCTTCAAAAACATGATTAATGGGATCTTCTTTGATTTGTACAAGACCTCTAGGATAACGAATGACAAAAGGATTTTTCTGCTTCATAAAGCCATAATAAAGAAGATTAGCTGCTTCATAAGCATCATATGGCATTGTAATGACGACATTAGGCATTAAATAAAACATCGAGACATCATATAATCCTTGATGTGTTGATCCATCTTCACCAACCAGCCCAGCACGATCAATCCCAAAAACAACATGATGATTGCTTCGAGAAATATCATTTAAGATTTGATCAAATGCACGTTGTGCAAATGTTGCATATAAAGGTAAAAAGACTTTGATGCCTTGATGTGCTAAACTTGCTGCCATCGTTGCTGCATGTTCTTCAGCAATACCAACATCAAGGTAACGGTCTTTATATTTCTTTTCAAACTCAATAAACTGTGCGCCAACAGTCATGGCTGGCATCACAACAAACGTTTCTTGATGTTTTTGTAGCGCATCAAGTGACCTCGATATGACTTCACTCCATGTCATACCTTCTTTAGCGATTTTAGAAACTTTCGAAACCCCATGATATGTACCAACACGGTCTTGTTCTGCTTCAACATGTCCTTTTCCCTTTTCGGTAATAATATGGAAAACAACAGATTTTTTGACTTTACGAATTCTTTTTAAATTATAAATTAAACTTTTGATATCGTGTCCATCAAATGGACCAACATACATATAACCTAAATCTTCAAAAATATTTTGTCTTTGAAAAAATCCTCGAAGACCACGTTTAACACGACCTAAAAATCTTAATACAAATTCGGGTAAAACAAGTTGCCAGAATCGTTTAACCTTAAAGAAAAACTTCATCGATCTAAATTTGGTCAATGCTTTCGATATCGATCCAACACTTTTAGAAATACTCATTTCATTATCATTTAAAACAATGATGCCTTTCGCTTTCTGATCACTACCTAAAAGGTTTAATGCTTCAAAGCTCATCCCATTGGTAATCGATGCATCCCCAACAATCGCAACCCCTTCGCCTTCCTCATTTTTAAGTTTTTTTGCATATAATAAACCTGTCAATGCAGAAAGTGCGGTACCTGCATGGCCTGATTCCCATTGATCATGAGGAGATTCTTGATAATGAATATAACCTGATAAACCATGTGTTTGTCTTAATGTATCAAACTCATGGATTCTTCCTGTTAAAATTTTATGTGTATAAGCTTGATGGCCTACATCAAAAATAAAAGCATCCTTTGGACTATCAAAAACGTAATGTAGTGCAATAATTAACTCAACCGTTCCTAAATTTGAACTTAAATGACCTCCGGTCTTAGGAATTTGCTCAACTAAAAAAGAACGTATGTCACACGCTAATTGTTTTAGCTCTTTATAGGATAATTCTTTTAGAAAGCTAGGGTCTTTGATGTCATAAAGATTCATTATGCTTTAATTTCCTTGACGACCAATTTTTCTGCTTCCTCAAGCATTTGATAACATGCTTTGGAAAGCTCTAATCCTAACTGATATTTCTTGACCGCTTCATCTAAAGGAATATCTTTACTTTCTAAGTCTTTAACAAGTTGTTCAAGTTCCTTAAGTAATGCTTCAAAAGATTTCTTTTCCATTTTAATTCTCCTTTTGTTCTTTAACAATAGCTTTCATACGACCATCTTTTAATCGAATATTGATTTCATCATCGATCTTAACATCTTTAATGGATGTAATAACGTGCTGATCTTTTTCAATGACCGCAAAACCTTTATCCATCAGTTTAAGTGGATTCATCGCTTCTAATGTTGATGTTTGAACGTGAAATTGATACATCTTGCGATCAATTGTGCTTTGCATGTTATCTCTTAATCGCTCGGTAAGCACTAATCTTTTTTCCATAAGCTGGCTAATACGATCTAATGGGCTTTTTAAACTTCGACTTAAGTTATCTACTTTTTGTTTTCCTTGTTCTAATTGATAATGAAAAACTTTGGATAAATCATTTGTCAGTCGATCTAAATCGTTATGCAACTCATCAAGTTTTTGATGTGGTGTCACACGATCCATACGTTGATCTAAATAGAGTAACTCACGCTTTTTATGCTCAAAGGATTGTATGATCTTATAACGCATATCTGAGATGAGTTTATCGATATTGTCGATTAAATCATCTTGATTCGGTGTAGCAAGCTCAGCTGCTGCAGTTGGTGTTGGTGCTCTTAAATCAGATACAAAATCAGAAATGGTGAAATCTGTTTCATGCCCAATGGCTGTAATAATGGGAATATTAGATTGATAGATAGCCTCGATAACTGGCATTTCATTAAATGCCCATAAGTCTTCGATTGAGCCTCCACCACGTCCTACGATGAGCACATCTGCTGTTTTCAGTTGATTTGCTAAAAGAATCTGACTTCGAATACTTTCTGCACTGTTTTCACCTTGTACAAGCGCAGGATAGAGATGAATTTCTGTTAAGCGATAACGTCTTGACACAGTGTTTTTAATATCTTCTATCACTGCACCAGTTGGTGAAGTGATGACACCTATCACTTTAGGGAATTTGGGAATGCTTCGCTTTCTTTCAATCCTAAAATAGCCTTTTTCATCTAACTCTTTTTTGAGTGCCTCATATTTTTGATAGAGTTCACCAATACCATCAAGTTCCATTTTGACAACTTGAATGCTATAAGTTCCACTAGGCTCATATACTGAGATACGACCTTGAACCAAAACATGGTCACCTTCTTTAGGCTGAAACGTGATTTTATCTGCATCTCTTGAAAACATAATAGCTGAAATTTGTGCTTGTTCATCTTTTAAGGTGAAATATAAATGTCCACGACTATGACGTTTAAAGTTTGATATCTCTCCTTTTAGTAAAATGGAAAAAAGGTGTTTGTCACCTTCAAGTTTCGCTTTGATATATTTCGTTAAGGCAGATACAGTTAAATACGGTTGATTCATGCAATCATCCCTTGATGGTTTTTGCGATATTATCTAAAACACGATTGGTAAATTTATGTTGTTTTGCATCATCTAAATTGGAATAAATTTTTGTTATCTCTACAGCCTCATTTATGATGATTTGTTTAGCTAAATCTGTATATTTCAATTCATATACAGCAAGTCTGATAATGGCACGATCGACATAAGCTAATCGTGCTAAAGAATAATCAAACAAATGGTCTTCAATCGTCTGATCAATATCATTTAAGTGACCTGTTATATTATCAAAAATAGCTTGAGATTCGTCTTGTTCAAAAATGGGTTTAAAATCAATGGTTAACGAATGCATCATATCGTATTGATAAAGAGCGTTCATTAATTCGATGCGTATATTTCTTTTATCATGTATCATTTCAAATTACCTCGTATGTATTGTATCATATTTTTAATCTTTTAAAAATAAACATGAAAAAAAATAAACCCAATTTGAGAACTGGGTTTATCTAGAAATGTGATTATTAAAGCATTTTACGTTTACGTTTAATAATAGCAAATACGAATGATGAAGACACTAAGACAATAACGATACCAATCGCTAAATATGCCCCAAGGCCTAAACCGTCTTCGCCATATCCTTTACTTGCAAGGATTTGTTGCCACTCTGTGTCCATTTGACGTTTAAGTGTTGAATTATAACGGTATACCGTATCATTTTCATTAATTCGAACATTATATGACGCAGCAAACTCTTCAAATGTTCCACCAGCTTCAAGCATCTCTTCAAAGACATCTTTACGTGGTGTTGAATAGCCCACATACTCAGTATTTTGAAGTGCACTATCATAGCTCATCATGAAGTTGATAAATGCATATGCCATCTCTAAATTTGCATTATTTGGAATTACAAAAGCATCAACCCAAACGTTTGTGCCTTCTTCCGGAACAAAAAAGTCTAAGTTTTCATTTTCCATCATCAAATAATTTGCATCACCAGAATATGCAACCGCCATATCGTAACGTGCAGGATGCAGCATGTGTTCAAAAATTTCATCAGTAATGACTTTTGTTTGAATCGTTAATGCGTCTGTTAACCATTGTTTTGCATTTATCATTTCTTGATTTGTCGGATGATTAATATCAGCACCTATTGCATTGAGTGCAATCATGTAAGAATCACGTGCACTGTTATAAAATGCAATACGATAATTGGTGTTTGTTAATGCATTCCATCCTGTTAAATCAGCTGTATTTACTGTTGTTTTGTCATATAAAATACCAACATTTCCCCAAAAATAAGGGACAGCATATTCAAGCAAATCAAACGCTTCAGCACCTGTATTGAGTTGTGCTAAGATGTCTGCTAAGCCATCTGCAAGGTCTAGTTGTTTATCAAAGGTTGTAATTAAACTCCAGTCAATCGGTTGAATCAAATGTTCAATAGCAAGTTGTTCAATCGCATAGTCACTTGGAATGACTAAATCATATTGATTACCTGCCTTAATTTGTGTAATAGCAACTTCATTGGAATCAAATGCGATCTGTTTCACTTTATAGCCGCTTTCTGCTTCAAATGCTGCAACCAAATCGTCATCAATATACTCGCCCCAATTGTAGAGCTTAAGTACATTTTCGTTCGAACCACCACAAGCTTGTAGCACTAAACCAAAAGCTAATAGCAATCCTAAAATCATGTATTTTTTCATTCTATTTCCTCCATTTTCTTTCCTGATTTAAAATAATCATATGTTATTTTTAATCCAATAACCAATAAGATAATCGTTGACAATGCATTAATGATTGGTTTTGGACTTAAACGATTCGTATATAAATAAATCGATATGTTTTTGTCACCGCTTGCTCCTGCTACGAAATATGAAATGATAAAATCATCAAATGACATGGTAAATGCAATCGCAGCTCCTGCAATAATTGCTACTTTGATTTGAGGCAAAATAACTTTATATAAGGCTTTAATTGGTGATGCACCTAAATCATAGGCAGCATCTGCTATGTTTGGATCCAAACTTTTTACTTTGGGGTAAACAGTAATTAATACATAAGGTGTACTAAAAGCGATATGGGCTAGTAACATGGTGTTATAACTAGGAGCAATTTGTAAGGCTCCAAATAAGACTAACAGTGATACTGCAGTAATAATCTCAGGGCTGACTATAGGGATATTATTAGCAGTCATCGTTAAATCTCTAATAGATTTTTTAGTTTGTGTAAGTGCAATGGCTGCAAGTGTTCCAATAATCGTTGATACGAGTGTTGAAACAATTGCGATAAAGATTGTCATGAAGATAATACCTTCTGTCGGGTTTTGCAAGTTGAAGAGTTCACGATCTTTAAAGAGTTCAACATAACGATCAAACGTAAATCCTGACCATCTGGTCAATGAATTAGCTTCATTAAATGAAAAGACAGCAATCGAAATAATAGGTGCATAAATGAATAAAAAGACAAGAAGTAAAAAGATAATGGATGTCGGATTAATACGCTTCTTTTTCATTGCTATTAACCCCCTTATAACGATCAAGTTTTTTAATGTAGTAGATAATGCCTAAAATCACAATCGATAAGACAATCGCTACTGCTGATGAATAAGCGATACGACCATTGTTGATAATACTTTTTTCAATCAATGTACCAATCATATAGATGTTTTGACTTGGTGCTAAATATTGAGGAATGATGATGGTTGTTGCTGCTGGTAAAAAAACCATTAAGATACCTGATAATACGCCAGATAGTGATAAAGGAACAACAACCTTAAAAATGGTTTGAAACTTATTTGCTCCTAAATCAGCTGATGATTCTAATAGATTATGATCTATTTTAGAAAGTACAGCATAAATTGGCAAAACCATAAAGGGTAAATACACATATACAAGACCTGTTACAACTCCTGGAACGGTATCAATTAATGCTGGAAAAAACATTCGCATAATTTGTTCTAGTGCTCTAACACGTAGTAACATATTAATCCACATAGGTGCATTAATAAGTAAAAGTAATGTGATTTGAGTTCGCTGTTTCATTTTTGTTAATAAATAGGCAAGTGGATAACCGATTAGTAAAGTTGCAACTGTTGTAGCTGCTGCTATCCATAGTGAAGATGTCATCGATCGCACAAATACTTGTGTTCTTAAAAAGTCTTGATAATGTGTTAATGTGAAACTGATCGAAAAGATACTTGATGAGTATTCATCTTGAAATGAAGAAATAACCATTAAAAAGATGGGAATAACAACTAATATGATTAACACAGCAAAATAAGGTATACCTAAGTAATGTTCTATTTTGCGTTTAGGCTTTGCCCGTGTTTTGATGTCATGGTTTTGCATTACCATTTCTCCATGACATGTATATCTTCAGGTCCAAATTTGATATCGACTTTTGATCCTTCTTTAGCATAATCTGTGGTATGGATTGTATAAATGCGATGTTCTGTTTTCACATCTATTTCATAGTGAACCCCTTTAAAAGCAACACTATCAACGACACCTGTAATTAATCCTTCACCTTCAGCAACAATATCAATATCTTCAGGGCGTATAACGATGTCGACTTCCTCATGTCGTGCGAAGCCTTTATCAACGCAGATATAGTCTTTTCCATCAAATGAAACTAAGAAGTCATCAATCATGGTTCCTGAGATGATATTAGACTCACCAATAAACTTTGCAACAAACGTGTTTGCAGGTTCATTATAAATATCTTCTGGTGTACCAATTTGATAGATTTCACCTTGATTCATAACGACTATCTTATCACTCATGGTTAATGCTTCTTCTTGATCATGAGTAACAAACAAGAATGTAATTCCAGCATTACGTTGAATTTCTTTAAGTTCATATTGCATTTCTTGTCTAAGTTTCAAATCAAGTGCAGCGAGTGGCTCATCAAGAAGTAAGACTTTAGGTTCATTGATTAAAGCTCGTGCGATAGCAACTCTTTGTTGCTGACCTCCAGAGAGTTTATGTACAGGTCTTGTCTCATAGCCTTCAAGACCTACCATTTTCAAATATTTCTGAACTTTTTCACGAATCTCTTTTTCTTTTGTCTTTCTCGTGAGAAATGACTGTTTAATCAATACTATCTGTTCTTTAATATTGATGATGTCTTGCTCATCTTTTGTTTCTTTCAATTGACGTGTTAAACCTTCAATTTGCTTTTTCTTATCACTATTAGGATCTCTTAATACTTTGACTTCTTCGAGGTAGTTTCTTCGAAGCTCTTTTTGTTCATGTCGATCTTTTGTTTTTCTCATTTTTTCTTGATAGATGTCAGAAAGTTCTTTAATGCTTTCCAAAGTCTTTAAAGAGTCGTTTTTAACGCGTAATCCAAATGCAACATTCTCAAAAACATCTAAATGTGGGAATAATGCATATCGTTGAAAAACGGTATTCGTTGGTCTTTTGTGTGCAGGAACATCCAAGATGCTTCTTCCATCAAAAAGGACCTCCCCAGCGCTAGGTTCAACAAAACCGCCAATAATCCTTAGCGTTGTTGTCTTTCCACACCCAGAGGGCCCTAATAGAGTTACAAACTCATTTTGTTCAATTGTAAGGTCAATGCCACGCAGTACAACCTGCCCATTAAACTCTTTGGTTACATCTTTTAATTCAATCAACGCAGCCATTGCATAACCCTATTTATGTGACTTAAAGCATATCACATAATCCTTTCGATGAAAATGTTAGCATGTTTATATTTTTTTAAAAAAATCATATCCTTTTCTTTTAGAAAATTTTAATTGACTATATCATCATATCAAAATTTGATGTGTAAATCAATTGTTTCATTTGATATATATCAAATATGTCACAAATCCTACTTTTTAGCAATGCATTTTCACATAGAAATAACCATAAAAATGTTAAAATATAAACAAACGAAAGAGGGATATCATGATTGAGCAAGCACTACACTTACAAAAAACAAGAAAATATATCATTCAAGGTTTACTTTTTTTTACATTTTTTATGATGATTTATTTCATCGTTGATTACTTAAACATGAGTTATGCTGAGATGATTAAAACCTTTGGTTTATATCTTGTCATCATCAATGTTATATTGAATGTCGTCATGAGTTTAGCATCTTCTCTGCTCATGAACTTGAGTACAGCAATGGTCACTTTGAAAGGAAAAGAAGGCGTTGCGTCAAATCTTGGATTTTTCTCTGTTCTCTTTGGCATATTAACCTATGGTTGTACATCATGTGTGATTGCCTTTTTAGCTGCAGTAGGTATTACTTTTTCTGTGGTCGTTCTTCCACTGGCAGGCTTACCATATAAGCTATTTGCCTTACTCTTGATTTTCATCGGTCTTTTTTGGATAACAAAAGAGATCAAGCATGGTACATGCAAAGTTAAATAATCTTGAATTCTTTTATACACTATTTTATAATATAAGTGTAGGTGTGTGAGAGCGAGAGTGATATCGATGTCGAAAAAAATAATCATCGAAAAAAACGGCGTACGCCGAGAGTTTGGCGCAGGTTTTGGACGTCATTTTAACATGCTAAAAAACAGACATTATCATGTCGAAAATGAGGTCAAATTGTTTACAGATAAAACAGCAATGGTTGAATATGTCAATCAGCTAACTGGTATTGAAAATGTCGAAGTCTTTAAGATAGAAGATAATCTTTATAAAGTTCTTGTTGCTAAAAAGGTCATGCACCAAGAAGATAGTGATGAAAACCAAAAAGATAGTGGTTGTTGTCATGAAGAAGAAAATAAAGGCGAAGACAAATCTTAGTTAAAATTAAAAAAAACACCTACAAAAGAGGATGAGCAATCGTCCTCTTTCTTATTGACAAAAATAGAAAATTAGCTTAAGATGTAATTATGACAAGGTTGTCATGTGAGGTAAATGATGCCGAAAAATACATTCTTTAATCTTAATAAAGAAAAGCAAGAACGTATCATGGATGCTATTTTAAACGAAATGAGCGTGCATGCTTATGAACATATTAATATCAACAATATTATTCGAGAAGCAAACATTCCCAGAGGATCTTTTTATCAGTATTTTCAAGATAAGGATGATATGTTCAGTTTTTTTTACACCTATATTGCTGAAAAGAAGTTTGCATATTGGGGTAATCTGCTTAACTTCGAGGATGACATGCCCTTTTTAAAACGTTTTTATTTAATCTATGAAAAAGGTCTTCATTTCATGAAAGATTACCCTAAGCTCGTTCAAGTAGGAAAAAAAATACTCACATCTGAGTATTTAACACAAAGTGAACACTATAAACAATCGATGGAGATGGCGATTAATCTCTATGCAAAATACATCGAAATCGATCAACAAAAAGGACGGATAAGGGCTGATATTGATCCCATCTTTCTATCAACCATCATGATAGAAATGCTTAACCGTTTAACTATTAACGAATACATTAAAGACAACATTTCAGAAGATAACATTGGAAAGCATGTCAATCAAGTTATTGACATTTTCGAGAAAGGAATACGATAACATGTTTGCAGTTAAAGATTTAAGATTCACCTATCCAAAAAATAAGGAAGAAACCATAAAAGGTATCACATTTGATATTGCAAAAGGTGAAATCTTTGGATTTCTAGGGCCTAGTGGCGCGGGGAAGAGCACAACACAGAAATTGTTGATTAAAATTCTAGATCAATACAAAGGTATCATCAGTTATAGTGGTACAAACATTAGTGAACTCGATGATTCGTTCTTTGAGCATATCGGTGTTAGTTTTGAAATGCCCATCCATTTTTCAAAAATGACTGCGATGGAAAACATTAGCTTCTTTTTAAAATTATATAAGAAAAACGCAGATGTGAAAGAGCTTATGACAGCTGTTGGATTATGGGAAGATCGTGACAAGATGGTTTCTGAATATTCTAAAGGTATGAAAATAAGACTAAATTTTGTACGTGCAATGTTAAATGATCCTGAAATGCTGTTTTTAGATGAACCAACGAATGGACTTGACCCAACCAATGCAATGATTTTAAAAGACTTAATCCGTGCTTTCAAAAAAAGAGGAGGGACTGTGTTTATCACCTCACACATCATGAATGATATTGATCAATTATGCGACAGGGTTGCTTTTATCGTTGATGGTGAAATCAAGGAAATGGATACACCAAGAAATTTAAAGATTAAGTATGGAAAACGTTCAATCAAAGTTGAATATAAAGAAAACAAGCAAATCATGACACAGGAGTTTCCGATGGAAGAGATTGGTCAAAATCAAGACTTCATGACTTTGCTTAAAACAAAAGACATTGAAACAATTCATAGTGGAGAGACAACACTCGAAGAAATTTTTATTAAAGTTACAGGTGTTGAACTAAAAGATCATGCGTAGATTACTTATTTTGATACAAGGTGAGTTACAGAGACTTACAAAATATCATGTCACAACCGTAAGTTTTGCTGTTGCAATCATTTGGTTTCTTCTTCTTTTCTTCATTGATGATGCTGATTTGCTGATGTCGCTACTTCCATTTGTTATTATGATTGATGCAACCATGATGAGTATCATTTTCATTGGCGCTATTATGTTCTTTGAAAAAACGGAACAAACATTTTCTACCATGCTCGTCACACCTGTAAAAAACAGCGAACTTATTTTATCAAAGACAATTGCAAACACGATTCACACTCTTTTTTCATCAATGCTCATTATCACTGTTTTCTATTTTGTTAAAGGTGTTGAAGTGAACTGGTTTTACATTGTGATTGCACTTATTGTTTCTATTTTCCTACATAGCCTTTTAGGTTTTGTGTTCTCTTTTCACAGTAAAGACTTTACGTCGATGCTTGTTAATGTAATGATTTATGCTTTTCTATTTACCATTCCACCTGTTTTATACGCTTTTGAACTTGTTTTTAGAGGCAAAGCGTGGGAGTTTATCTTGTTAATCTCTCCAACACATGCTGCAACTCAACTCATTAGTGTTGGATTTGGTGCATCGCTTTCGATTCATTACTTTATGAGCTTAAGTCTTTTAATTCTTATCAGCATACTGGGTTACTTCCTTTATATCAAACCCAATTTTAAAAAGTATGCTGTTAAGCAAAGTGGGGTGTAATGATGTTTAAACGTATATTACTTCATGAAATCAAAAATATTAGACGTGATAAAATGTACACATTCTTTGCTGTTTATGCATTCATGATGATAGTTGCTGCATATTTCTTAATCCCATATTTAGTCGAATCAGAGTCTAAACTCGCAGCAGATATAGTCACACTTGTATTTATCCTAATGATTAGTTTTCTATTTGGTGCAGTAACTGGTTTCACCTTACTAGATGATCAGGATGACAACGTTTTATTGTCGCTAAAGATTACACCAATCTCTGTCAAAAAATACATACTAACAAAGCTCATCATTAGTTATATATTTGGAGTGATTGCAACAATCATTTTAATTGCAGTCACTAATTTACCAAAGTCTGCATCATTTGAAAACCTGTTGATGATTTCCATTTTATCACCCATGCAAGCACCTATTATTGCGCTTTTAATCAATATGTTTGCAAGTAATAAAGTCGAAGGTTTTGTCATTATGAAACTATCAGGTATCATATTACTCGTCCCCATTGCTGCACTCTTTCTAACAAATTGGACTGAAGTGTTCTTAATGATTCTACCTGGCTTTTGGCCAGCAAGGTTGATTGCAATGGAACTTATTCCCATCAATTACTTCATCAACATACCATTGGTTTATTTTGCAATAGGAATCATCGTTAATTTATTGATTATGTTTTTGTTTTTTCAAGTTTATAAAAAAAGAGTAAGAATTTAGGGAGGTAACAAAATGGACATCATTGGCATTATTTTAATAGTGTATGGAGCATTACTTTTATTTGGCTTTATCATGCAATTTCCGTTTTTCTATAACAACCCCAAATCAAAGGCAATCATTAAGATGATGGGTAGGACAGGTTATAACATTTTACTGATTCTACTAGGTTCTGGTTGTTTAATTGCAGGTATTTTAATCTTAAATTAATGATAAGAAGGTTTACTCAGTAACATCTGAATAAACCTTCTTTTTTTAATATTTACTGACTGTATAAGTTGATCCTGAGAATCGTACTGCAAAAACTTTATCAGTACCACTAGCAACCAATTGATTATGGATATATAATTCTATCCTCTTCCGACTGATGTTGGTGACATCAAAGAAGAAAAATGAAGCGGCTGTATTGACATCAGAAAGATAAAACCTATAGACTGCCCCATTGCCATCATAAGCAAGTCTTGCATTAACTACAAGTCGCTGATTAAGTCCTAGATAATAATCATAATAAATATCAGAGTTGATATAGTTTTCATTTTCTAAGACTTCATTGACATTGTTAATAATATCAATATCATAAAGGGCTGCAAACTCATCTGCTGATGCAGGTACATATCTAAAAGATGCACTGTTAACGGTGGACTGTTGACTATTAGAAATACCTAACAAGAAAACATAATAATCAGGAATTGTTGTATTAGGATTGATGACACGTAAATCACCATTAGGTTCTTCTACAACAGCAGCAAATGCGCGTCCAATATTGATGTTTTGAGTCGTACCTGGCGCACCAAACATGATAAGATCGTTTTTATTTCTCCATCGCTTGTTTTCTTCATATATAAATCCTGTCGATTGTGAGACATCTGGTACAAAACTTTGAATAAAGGATAATTCTGCATTATTTGCAAAGGTAGCAGATGCTTGACCAAGATTTGCATCACCAGTTGCTCTAACATAAAGAACGATTGTGTTACGATAGAGTCTAGCGTTAAATATTGTATTATAGTATGGTGATCTAAAAAGACCATATGTCGCTGCAAATGTGAATGTGTTTTGTGAGTTGCTAATCGTTGTCCCACCGATGACATCAATGTTTCGTCGGCTATAGTTTGCTCCTGCACTTGGTGTAATATAGTCAAGTTCTACAAGTAAGTCATATAAATAAACTGGATCTGAGAAGCTACTATTATATGACACTTTAAGCGTAGAAATCGAATAATAATTGTCATTATATGTATTATTTGTTATCACAGCATTACTACCCGAAACGGATAAAACAGTTCCTAGTCTGTTACCTGTTTCAACATAAAGTGGTGTGGTTGCATCCAATAATAAAGCTTGTGTGACAAAATTATAAGCCCAGTTTGCTGTGAGTTCAAAGTAATAAGCATTACTTAAACCACCATCATCACTGGATGCATTTTCAGTAACATAACCGATAAGTCCATATTTTGAACCATTCACATATTCATTACTTGCACTGTTGATTGTCGGCTCGATGACATAAACTTTCTCTAAAATTGCAGAGGTTAAGATATGACCTGCAATAACACCTGTAGCATAGCTATCAGCATCTAATACCCCATGTTCATGAAAACCGTCACGACTATCAGAAATAAGCGGATTACTGAAGATTGTTGGTTTATCTAAGAAAAACTCTCTTACTTCTGCTTCTTCACCAATAAAACCAAAAAAACCAATGTCTTGTTTCAAAGAACCATTAATGTTCACATTTTTTATAATCGAATAATTTCCTTCAAATACACCTAAAAAAGGATAAATATGATCACCAATTGGCTTAAAAAGCGTATTGTATGATAGTGGTAATGATGAACTTGCAAAATCAATTGTCACTGGGTCACCTGTGATAGGATCTGCAACTTTATAGTAATATTTTTGTGTCATGAGTCCGACTTCATGTAATCGTGATAAGCTATAGAGATGCTCAGCTTCAGAGATAATGAAAGGATCTTGTTCAGTGCCTGTACCTGCTGCAAAATATTGATTCTTTGACATACCGACTGTGTCAATCGTATAGCTTAGTGAACGTTCAAACCATGCATAGGTCATAAATGATAGTGCTAAAACATGCAATAATAATGTCATCACGATGAGTAAGGGTCTAATTTTCATTAATTAAAACCTCCTCTATAAGCTATATAAATATCTTTGAAGAATAAGATGCTTGGTAAATTAGTGATTTCGTAATTTGCTATTTCAAATTCTTGACTAAAAAATTGTGATAATCTTGCTTCATCATAAGAAATATTATAATAATAACGGACCATGGATTGACTTTCAATCGTTTGTGTACCAAGATTTAAACTTGGTGAATAGATACTATTTTGGTAAAAACTAAATTTTTCATAGACGTCATTGTTTGCTTGATCTTTTGTATTAAATTCAGTTGTTAGCACTTCATACTTATTAAATGACTCTGCATATCCATTATAAGCATCACTGATTAACGTTTGAACATGTGCAACTTCACTCATATAGTATGGACGGCTTGTGTCTAATATCAAGGATTGAACCACACCACTTGATAAGGATGGATTTGAAATCATTTGATGTGATATTTGCATCGCTGACTGATTCGTAAATTCAAAATTGATTTCGATAATCAGATTGTTTTTTTCATTATTTTCAGGAATTAAAACATCATATTTACCTACTATAACGCCTTCATACATAAAACCTGAGTTATAAGGAAGTTGACTTGGTAAAATCCAAGAGGAAGAGCTCTCATCATAAACCAACATGGCATTGCTAGTTGTATCATATTTATAGACATGATCTTTTGTATAATAATTAATCTCATAACTATATAATGCACCATCTGTCACACTAACTGAAACAGGTTGAACAACTGAACGGTTTGTATTTGTAAACCATGCATAAACAGCAGAGGAAAAAAGCATGAACGCTAAGATAACGGTTAGTGCTGATTTAATCATTGCTTTCATTTTAATTCCTCCTTTTTTTATAATAGACACTATATTTAAAACCAAAAAGCCAGTTGACCTCAAAAAAGATTGAGAGCAACTGGCTACCTATGTTTAGGCCCTATAGCTTTGCGTCACTAGATCACTCTAGTTTTGCCAATGGTTAAGATTTATAAAATTATTTTTTTAGTTTGTCAATTTCTTCTTGTTTAATCTTCTCATATGCTTCTTTTTTTAACACTTCGAGTTCATCAATAAACGCTTTCTGTTTCTCTTCAATTTTTTGTTTTTTCTCTTTATTGAACTCTTTAAAGAGATGAATCAGTTCAAAACCTAAGATAATCAAGAGTATGACAACAATCACTGGGAAAATAATGTTTCTTGATTCAATCAAAATTCTTACAATGGGTTTTAGAAACGTTACTTTTGAAGATAGTGTACCTTGATATTCTGCCTCTGTTATGGGTAAATCTGAACAAGGGTTTGTTGCATCTTGATCATTGGTGAGATTGTTATCACCTCTTGTGATAAAGCCTGTCTCATGTGTACCATCAACAATCCGGTGTATTTTTAGAACGCTAACACATCCATTTGTTGTTGATAATCTTGATTGAAAGACAATTACATCACCAATGCTTAAATCTTGATATGGTTTTCTGCGAATAATAGCCATATCATATTGATCAAGAGAATTACTGTGATTACCCACCATGGATTCAGACGGAATCAATGAAAATGATGTATCAAACATATAGAGAAGATTATTGTTTCGTTGTGCGATGGTTGCCATAAACATAATACCAATCGATACAACAAAGAATAACATTGCAATTGTGGTGATGATAATGGGTAATATCTTTTTCATGTCTAGTCCTTTGGATCAGCTTTTACTTGCTTTTTTCGCTTATCCTCATATTCCTTTTGAATATTTTCTTTAGCTTTTTGAATGCGCAATGCAGACGCCTTTTTTGTATTCTCTTTTTCTTTTTTTAGTTTTTCTCGTTGCAAACGTCTTTGTTCTTTAATCAGTTTCTCAAGTCTTTGTTTTTCTCTACGTTGTTTGGTTTGTAATGCTTTCATTTCTGCTTGATATTTTTGTTGTGCCTTCTTCTTTTCTTGTAAGATTCTTTCTTTTTCTTCTTCTTTGAGTTTTCTTGCGTTTTCTTTCAATTTTTCTTCAAATGCTTTTTGTTCATCGGCTAAAATCTTCTTTTGTTCTGAAACAATCGATAAGTAGTCGGTTAAGATACCTTGATTCTTAGCTAAGTTATCACGTTCAATGCGAATGCGCTCTTCAATGGCCATTTTCTTTGCTGTATCATGAATTTTACGCTTGTTCTCTTTGATGATTTCCTTATCAATGCGATCAATTTCTCTTAACATTCTTTTTTCTAAACGAATCGCATTGTTATAGTCAACTTCTTTTGTCTCACGGATGATCCGTGCAACTCTAGCTTTGTCTTTTGCTTTAACAAGTTCAGCATCTAAATCTTCTTTCATGAGCTGTTGGAAAAATATTTCTTCTAAGTCTTCATCATCTGTATCAAACTCAAAATAAGAATTATAAAGTGCATTGGTAATGGCTATGGTATCACGAAGTGCTTTTTTAAGTGCAACATCATAGCTTGAAGATCCTTCTAAATGTTTGTCTAAATTTTTCTTAAAGATAGCTTTGTTTTGTTCCAAATAGTATTGATTAATTTCTGTGTTTTCCACTTCAAATGGATCTGGATTTTTAACAATATCTTTTAAGTTTCGTTTGACATTTTTAATGCTTTTTTTCTTATACTCTTTAACATCAATATATTCAAAACGATCTTTAAGTTCTTTTTGATTACCTACAATCGATGTAAAAGCCATAAGAACAGACTGATTAATATTTTTTGAATATTGTTTATCCAGAGGTAAATTGGATTCATTGACTTCTAAATCAAAGTCTAGAATATTGTACTTATCCAAATATAACCATAAGATATAACAGTTGTTGTAATCAACATTCTTTAAGATAATCGATGTCTTCATAATGGGTGGAACAACAGGTTTTGCATGTTTGAGTTCTTCCATGAAAGGTGTTTCTCTTAACCCATTAATTTGTTTTAATAAGTAAGTGACACGACGCAAGAGTTCATTATTGCGTTCTTTAATGGTTTCATCATCGATTTCTTCTTTTATATTTAAATCAATATACAAATCAACTTCAGCATCTCGTATATTGAAGTTAGATTTCAAATTAAAGTGTTTCTTTTCATACGACTCAACGTTACTTTTAATAATTTGATAACGACTGTTAACAAATTTAAATAAACGTTCAATAAGTGTTTTGATAAAACGATTTTCATAGATAGCATACTCAATTTCAGCATTTGTCACTAAGATTTTTTTAGGAATCACTTGATCTTTTCTAACTTCTTTAATCAAATGTGTGTTTGCTGCTAAATGACGTACAGAATCACTATTGATTTTCTTAGCTTTTTCAATAGCTGTGACTTCTTGTTCGTATCTTAATCCTGACTTTGCATTATTTGCTATCTTGTTTAAACTTGGAAAAAACGATTCAATCGTACCGATCCAATCTTCATGAAAGTGTTTAACTTCAGATATTGACTTTTGATAAATTTCGTTTTGACCAGATAAAAAGGCTTGATAGAAAAGATTAGGAAATTCTTCTTCCATTTCTATATCATAGAAAACCTCATTCATCGTTTGTAACAATTGGGCTAGATCACTTGTTTTTTTCATCTAAACCCTCCACTAGAATTGTCGTTTGATGTTATTTAAGTATGCTTGACATTCTACAAATTGATTTTTACCAAATAAGCGATCAAGTAGAACTGATAACTCATTGATCTCATTTTGTAAAAAGGGTAGATTCAAGCTTTCAAACTTTCTGAATATTTTTCTTGCTACCATGTAGTCGAGTCCTTCGTACTCTGTTCCACCACAAGCGACATAAACAGGAACAAAGGCACGAATTTGTTTCATAATACGATTACCAAAGGTAACTTTGAAATTGGTTGTAATAAATGCATCTAGTTTTTCTAGATTCTCTAATGCTTTAATTGATAATGCATGATCTTTATTAGCAACTCTAAAGAGTTCTTGTAAGTAATCATGACTAAATGTTATACCCTCTGTTTGTGGTGCATCAATGTAACTTGCTTTTGTATTAATTTCAATCGGTGTTGCACGGTCATAGACCTTATCTGTAATGGTAAATGTTGAATCATCTTTATTTGCTGTTCCGACAAACCATACATTTTGTGGAAGTAATATTTTACCATTTTTGAAATGCTTTGGATCTCCTGGTTGATTATCAGGAACGACATCGACCCACCATTGATCAGAATCTGGCATTTCCATAAGTGATAAGAACTCTGCAAAATAATATTCAACACGTGCCAAGTTCATTTCATCTAAGACGATGATACAAATATCATCACGGTAAGTAGTCTCATAAACTGCTTTTAAGAAATCTGTTTCATTGAATTTTTTGGTGAATTCATTTAAGTATCCAACCATTTCAGCACGGTCTCTCCATGAAGGTTGAACAGGAATAATGTCAGCGTTTCTACCAAAGAACTTACCCATAGCATATGGAAGTGAAGTTTTACCGGTACCAGATATACCTTCTAAAATCATGGTCTTTGATGTTGCCATACCTGCAAAAAATGCTGAGATAATTTTTCTATCATAAAACAATCCTAATTTTGATGCTGAGAAATTAATGAAACGTTTAACTAAATCATTTAACGTAATCATGTCTTCATCACGCATGTGAATGTTTGTTATCGTGTTCTCATAATCACGATCCACATGAATAAGTTTTACAAAGCGAGAAGGACCAGTATATTTTTCTTGTGTCTTATCTTCATCTTCCTCATCACTCTTGCCTTGAGAACCTATACCAACACCTCCACCGATTTCACCAACTTTAAGTGCAAGAATTTTATTCTTTTCATCTATTAGTTCGATGGTTTTTTGGTTTAGGAATGTAATCTCTTCAAGCAGTTCATCTTTTTCGATTTCTTTTTTAGTAAATTTGATGAATCGACGCCCAACTTGATAAGCTTTTAACGACAAAAAGGCAACAAACGCGATGTTGATCAGTAGTACAATGAATGCCATAACCCAATCGAGTAAACCGAATGAACCACTAGCAACGATGAAGTTTCTGAAGTAATATCCAACATCATTAAATATTAAATCGGCAAATGCTTCAAACAATCTTTTGAAAAATTCACCGATATTCACAAATAGGTCTCTAATGAAGTTGATATAGTATCGAGCGAACTCTACCATAAGTCACCTTTAAAAAGGAAAGATTATTTTTGTTCTTTCTTTAGTTCTTCAAGAATTTGTTGTCTCATTTTTTCTTTTTCAGCTTCTAAATTAGCAAGAACGTTTTGCTGCTCAGCTTGATATTGAAGCTGCATTTTTTCACGATTAATACCCATAATATTTTTGATAAGAAGTGCTATTTGAACAATCAATAAGACAAAAACAGGAAGAATAATGTAGAGAGCAAACCCATTAGGTGTTTGCAATTCTTTCATCACTTGTCCAACATTTTTGACTTGTCCAGTATAAACAGCTATCACATCATCATAAGGAATCGCATCAAGATATGTTTCAACAAAATGTGCGTACGAAGGTGATCCTTCAGATGGCATGTTAGGCGCAGCATCACCAAGTGTTATATAAACACGTTTACCATTTAAATCTTCAGCAACATCAAAAATTCTATGCGTAATTAAACCCGGACGATTTAGTCCTTGAATGTTCGATTTAAAATAAGTAATAATATCACCAGGTTGAAGATTCATTTTTTCATTTTCAGATAATAATTTAACAAAAATTAAATCATTTGTTGAGAAAGAATCTTCCTTATCTCCATCCATGGATCCTGTAAGGACCGTTAACAAACCTCTACCACCAATATTTGCAATATCTTGTGTCGTTTTAAGTTTCGTATTCGCTATTGAAAAAAGGATTAATACTGTAATTAATGAATAAAAGACCACGTTCAAACCAATCTTAATTGATTTGATAACGATATTTGATTTGCTTTTTTCCATGGAATACCTCTTCTTCATTTCAAAAATCCTAGATGGGTGATCAGTGTGCCCTCGTGCGATGGACACACTGACCAGACTAGAATCTTGGAAAATATAATAATAATGTTAAATTATGCTTCGAATCTAAATCCTAATGTAATTGCTCTACCAAGTAGTGCGTTTAGTGCTTCTCTGTCCCATCCTTCAAACCAAACACGAATGGTAATACGTCCATAGTATTCAGTTTCATGAATCAATTCATTTCCAGTTGACATGTCTAAGACTTTAATAGATGCAACTGATGTAACTGTAGGTGCAACCGTAACGTTTTCTACACCACCAGGATAAGTGTCAGTAACACGGAAGTAGTAATCAACTGCACCGTTTCTAAATGGAGCAACGGTGAAATCTTCAGCAGTGTGCTCTCCTAGTACTGTGTTTGTGTCTGATACTGGATTTTCATAGACAGTTGTGAAAGGTGATCCAGCAATCTCGCCTGTTACAGAAATTCTCATAGCATCAGCTGCATTGACATCAAATGTATCATTGTTTGCTAATAAAACTCCTTTTGAATTCGTGAAGCCAATTGGTGTTCTCCATGATATTTCTGGCGAAGTCATTGTAACAGCTGTCCAATTAATTTCTGTTGCTGTTGCTGATCTGAAGTGGATCGGTAGTGAAAGATAGCCTGTTGTTGTTGCTGCTCCTCCCACCATCGGATCTCCAATTCCCAGTTCATTAAAAGTTGTTCCGTTTGCTGAAGTCACATGGTTAAAAGCAAATGTCCCACCATATCTAGCTTCAATATAGTTTAAGATGTCAGTTGTTGTAAGAGTTGTTTTCCAAACTAAATCTTCTGCTGGTGTTGAAAAATCTGCTAAAGCAATTTCAATACCGGCATCTGTAATCACGTTCGCACTAAAGTTTTGGATTACTGATGTATTGGTTAGTGTGAACCAAGCAAATGTTGTTGTTCCAAGTGTAACTACTGTTACAACAACAGTTAGTACTGCAAGTACTAATTTACGAGTCATTTTTGTCATTTTTTCTAGTCTCCCTAATTATTTTTTATTTTTTTATGTTAATTAACCTTCGTTAATTGAACCCTAGTTTTCAAATCTATGTGCTAATTTAAACTGTAATTGAATCTTAACGGTATCATTTTCAATGGCATCAAACGCATCTGCATCCCAACCTTCTACCCAAATGTTTATTCTCACCTTAGCTTGATAGATTATCTTGCCTTGTTGATCTGTTAACAATGTGGGTTGTAATGTAGCAATTAATGAGTTATTGTTTAATGCTTGATAAGGATTGTTAGGATCCATCTCTGTTAAACGGTAAGTTGTATCTGGTTTAACAGATGGTACATTCATGTAGATACGTGCTCTTCTAAAGAAATAATCAAATGCTCCATATGTGACACCATATCCTCTTGTTGGATCTTCTTGCGGATCAAAGATTAAACTTGCAAGTGATGTTGTGTTTGTTCGTGTGTCTAATGGATTTTCATAATCAATGAGTTCTCTAATGCCAATACGTATCGCGTGTGCTGAATAATATTTATCGATTGAACCTTTTGTGACAACATCACCTGTTGATGGCCCATTCATAAATGTTTCATTCGCCATCCAGTAAACGCCTCTCGATACAACAAATGTTCCTTGCTGAGGATTGTAGAAATCCGTTTTGCTGCTCACATTGTTGTATAAATAAACTGATCTTTCATTTCTTGTCGTTTGAAACCATAAATCAAAGGATAGATAGTGAAGGTTTTCAATAGCAACTGCTCCTCTATTTAAACCACCACGCGTGAATACAATGTTATCGGTTGTTGTCACATCGTATAAGTTAATATCTCCAAACAAATTGATAATCTCTGAAGCAGGTAAGCTATGATAGAAATTCTCTCCATCAACCGAAACCTTTAAATCTTCACCAGCCGAAGCTGTTAATCCTAAACCATCGATGTTACTAATGGTTGCTAGTGATACCCATGCATAGGCGACAACGCCTATTGTGATGACCATGAGTGTCGTTATGAATAAGGTGAGAAGAATTCTTCTTACAATTTTCATAACATCACCTAACTAAACGTATTTACTGTGAAGTTCATGGTCAATCGTATACGTCCACCAATAATTTCATCAGTTGTATCAGGATCATAACCTTCTAACCACATGATAACTGAGAATTTTTTGATTTGACCTGGTTTGAAATTGGTAAATGTTCGACGCATCACCATTTGCTGTGTTAGAAACGGTACAGATTCTGGCATGATGTCAGGATAATATGGAGGATTGCCAAATTCATCAGTACGATCAGGCATTTGATACATGGTCTGTACACCATCTTCAATCACTAAGATGCGAACGGCATGATCCAATCTTCGGTGTACTTCTGTAATTCGAATATAATAGGTGATATCAACGGTTTCATTACCACTGTTTTGTACATAAAATGTGTAAGCTAAGTAGTCATGGTCTGGATCCGTATAGTTTCCGTTGGTTGCTTCAACTTCTTCAATCTTTAACCATGAGTATGTCATATCTCTTGCTTCTTCAACAGGATTTGTCATTAATCTGGAGAGTTGCTGCTCAAATGTGGGTTCTTCAGAGATGAGAATACCTCTAATGCGAGCTGCTTCATCCACTGAGATGACGAAGTTTCCAGCATTTTGTCCATAAAATGTAATGATCGCAAATGCAACGGATAACATACCTGAGATGATAATACCGAGTGTAACGATTCGATTTCTGATTCTTCGTTTTCTAAATCCTAACACGGTAGATAGTCTCATGTCATATCCTCCTTACACGCATTTTTTACGGTTTTATTAAGAAACAAAAAGCCAGCGTCATCTACAAATGACAACTGGCTACCATTTCAGGCCCTATAGTTTTGCGTCCCTAGGTTTCCCTAAGTTTGCCTTTTACATTTAAAATTTTATTTGTTTCAAAACTTAACGTGACGAGCTTATTATCCAATTACTTGAAAATATAAAAAGCCAGCGTCATCATCAATGACAACTGGCTACCATTTCAGGCCCTATAGTTTTGCGTCCCTAGGTTTCCCT
>OBJA01000422.1_pt1 | contig 37758 bp, 22 predicted proteins | sample 1519751 | NCBI WGS metagenome assembly OBJA01 (sample SAMEA3881238, study PRJEB22517) | soil metagenome | biome: lake sediment; feature: soda lake sediment; material: sediment, water from around vicinity | place: India | collected 2013-12-23 | depth 3 m
GTATTTAAACCGTATTTGAACCGTAAATTTACGGTTCAAATACGGTTTAAATACGGTTTAAATATGGATTGATCACGGCTTTAGAAAGGCTTGATTCAGGCTATACCACCAGTTGCTCCAGATCACCTTGCTTTGAACAGCTGTTTGTAATATTTAACATGCCAAAGGGCATGGATTACCGAAACAAGCGCCATGCTTATGCCGAATTCAACGTGCAGGTCAAGAAACAAAAGGTACCAGTCACCCAGGATATTATAATTAATCTGTACCACCAGCATGAGCCCCAAAAGGCCTGAAAACAAAAAAGTGATCAGCAGCACGGTGTTCCATATTCTGCGATGGGTTATCTGCCTGATCAGGCCAAAACGCTTCATCAGATGGGTACACAGGTAGCCCCCCAGGGTGAGGGCAGTGATCAGCAAAAGATTGTAGGGTTTTGGCGCAGCTGAAGGTTGCTCTGTATCTGTTACCCCTTGAATGGTTTCCTGGATTACTTCTTCAGGAAGTGTTTCAGTTACATGCAATTCAGATTCAGGGAGTTCTTCCGGCTGCCCAACAGGATTTGTGGCTGCCGGTTTTTCCTTTTTTTCAGCAAATACCGCCAGCAAACCAGCATCAGCCTGCCTCGGCGGTTCAGCAGGGAGATTGTTTTGGGGAATTTCTGTTGAAGCAGCAGCAGGCTGTGATAATCCTCCAAGGTCGCAAAACCCATCCCCGTTTTTATCAACAAACCGTTTGCATAAGCCTATGCAGTCAATTTCGTTGCGCCGGCAATCCTGAACAGAAGGTGGATCGGCAACGAAAACAATAAAAAGAAGAAAAGCAAAAACTTTAAACATATTCTATTGAAAAAACCTGCAAAGCTAATGATAAGCTTAAAGTTGCTGAAGGGTTTTTATGTTATCATTTTCTTAAATTTTTTCCGGAAATTCACTAGCGTCCATCTTCTACTTCATTACTTATACCTGATATTCAACTCACTGATAACATGATCATTGGGTGGGTAGTTGTGAAGGATCAGCAGAATGTAGCGGATATCGACAGCAATATTTCGTGATCGATCGGGCTCATAGCGGTAATCGGAGGCCACCCCTTGCCAGATACGGTCAAAATTCAGGCCCACGAGTTCACCCCTGCCATTGATCACGGGCGATCCTGAGCTGCCGCTGGTGGTATGGGCGTTTGTCAGGAAATTAACCGGCATCTGCTTCCCCCCGATGGCATAAGGCCCGTAGTTTCGCTCAAGATGCAGTTGCTGCAACCGCCTCGGCAGATAATACTCCTCATCATCCGGGTTATTTAGAAATTTCTCCCATGCCCCGTCAAGGGTAGTGAAGGCATGATATTGCAGCCCGTCCTGGGCCAGGGTGCCTGTTACCTTGCCATAGCTGATGCGAAACGAATTGTTGGCATCCGGAAACAAAGCCCTGCCCCGGTTCATCTCAAGGAGCCCCTCCAGGTATACCGACTGCATCTCAAGAAGCTCAGCCTGCAGCTGTGATCGCTGCCGGTTGATGCGGTCAACATGGATCCGGTAAAAACCAATGGCAACCTGGTAAAGCTCATCCTGGCGAATCAGGTTTTCAATGTCACGTTCTTCACTTTCAAGCAGCTCAATAAGCCTTTCCTCACTGGTGAATACAGAATTGGCAAACAGGGTTTTGCTCAGCAGTTCAATATCTCCTTCATATTTAGAAATGACTGCTGAAAGCTCCTGGGGAATAAATTTCGGATCCACCTTCTTGTAATACCTGTATGTCAGGTTTCGAAACATGCGCCGGTCTACTTCCTCATTCCAGTTGTTGAAAAACTGACGGCTCAGGGCCACCAGTCTGATTGCCTCTGCACTGGCAGCCCGGGCATTGAAGTTTCTGCGGTTGTACATGGCCACCAGTTTCTCGAACTTCCCGATGAAGGGCACGATCTCCGATCCGTTGATGCCTGCTTCCAGGAAATAGGTATTGGCCATGTTGTAAACGGCCACTTCCTGGTAATGTTTCTCCATTCTCTCCAGGATATCCCCATAACGGTCAACCCGGGCAGGTTCTTTTTTCACCCAATCCTGGAAGGCCTTTTCTTCCTGGCGTTTCTTTTCCACAAGTCCCGAGCTGTTCACACCCATGATCTCGCCCTTCCAGCGCAGGTAATTGTTTCCAACCGTGGAAAGGCGGGTGGTGTAGCGGTACTTGTATGCAGCATCTTCCTCGATGGCCTGCTTCAGGATATTCATCTTCTCGCGGGCTATTGCCGCCTTCTCGGCCGTCTCCCCATATATGATCCTCTCAAGTGCAAAGGAAGGAACGTACTGCCGGGTAGATCCCGGGAAACCGGGAACCATCACAAAATCATTCTCCTGAACCCCCCTGGCTGAAATGGGCAGGTAATGCTTTGGGCGGTAAGGGACATTGGCGGGTGAATGATTGGCGGGCAGGTTATTCTCGTTGGCATATACCCTTAAAATTGCAAAATCGGCCGTATGCCTGGGCCAGCTGTAGTTGTCGTGGTTGCCCCCGAATTTACCCAGGGCGAAGGGAGGTGCGGCTACCATGCGGATATCGCGGTACACAATGTACACGTTCATGATATACTGGCTGTCGCCAAACAAGGCCTGCATGCGAACCTCATAGGGGGTATCACGGGTTACTTCAGCGGCAATGGCTTTGCCGTTCTCGTTGATCTTTCTTTCTCTTTCCCTTCCGCTAAGGCCCTGGGTACCCGCAAGCATCCGGTCGGTAACATCCTCCATGCGCACCAGCTGTTTGATCTGCAAACCCCGGCAAAGGGATTCTTCCGAGTGGTTGCGCGCCCAGTAGCCGTATCTTAGAAAATCATTCTCCTGGGTGGAAAACCTTTCAATGTAAGACAGTACCACATGATAATTGGTAAGGATCAGCCCATCGGCAGAGATAAAACTTGCCGTTCCGTAATTTCGCAGGTTGGCTCCCTCTCCCATCAGCCCGATAACCGCATCCTTGATGCAGGCCTGATTCACGCTGTAGATCTCTTCGGCACTCAGCCTGAGGCCCATTTTGCGCATTTCACGGAATTTCTGGTCTTTCAGCAGCAGCGGAAGCCACATTCCTTCATCGGCCCTGCTCTGAGCCGGACATAACAACACCAGGGCGATTACCGCCAGCAATATCTTTTTCATGTTTTTTCTGATTAGCCTGCCTTTTCTATCAAATCCAGCAGGAAAGAATAATGAGCTTTTGAACCGGAGGAAGTCCTCCGTTTTTTCCTCTCTAGGTACTTTTTGGTTTTCAGCAACTGGGTATATGCCGCTTCTGCAATAATGGCATCTCTTCCCGGGGCCACCAGATTGCCACCCGGCTTCAGGTTGGCAGCTGCCGCCAGATTCTGAACATAGGTGATCTGGATGTTTTTGTCGTACACCGAACTGGTGCAGAATGTCTTCCAGATCTGGGCGTCCAGGTCCGAAAGGTACTCTTCAAGGGTATACCCCTGGGGGCCGAAGGTTGTATTTGCCAGAACCCTGGGCAGGATAAAGGCGTTCAGCAGATAAGCCACTACATCCGACTGGGCTTTCAGCACATGATCGCGCTTTGAACCGATGATGGGGGTAAACTGGCTTTGATCCAGATGTACGGGTGCTTCACGTAGCTGGCGGATCACAAAATCCAGGGCTTCCTTTTGTTTTTTCTTTTCAACAGGAACCTGCCTGATGCGTTCTTCCGACAATGGGCCGTACCGGGTATAAACTCCCCCGATATATGACATTGAAAGGGAAATATACCGGAAGTACTGCCGCGACAGCGCATCGTATCGCCTGTTGATCATGGCAATATCTCCTCCCCCTTCTGTTGTCCACTCAATCAGGTTGTCGAGAATTACCCTGGTATTCAGAATGCCATAGTTCGATGAGCGGATTACATCGTTGCCCAGTGATTCGGTCTGGGCTGAAGGATCGGGTGAAACAGCCGCAGCAATAAAAGGAGCGAATTTATAAACCGGGTTACCTGCCCTTGTTGCAAACAGGGAGTCAAGTACCGGGCGCTCTTCATCCGGGGTACTTGCCCCGTGAATATACATGTACCCGTATTCGACAGAGAAGATATCAAAGGCTCCCAGATGTGGGGGAGTCAGCCTCACACCCCGCTCCAGGTCGCCAGGCTGGGCTACATGGTTGTTGCGTGCATAATCCATAATGGAAGGGGTTGTACCGTTTCGCCCGGTAAATTCAGGGCAGCGCAGGGAGTCAACCGGAAAGGCATAGGAGCTGCGAAGGTTGTGCTGCAAGCCCAGCATATGCCCCACTTCGTGGGCAATTGCATAGCGCACCATTTCACCCATTGCTTCAGGCTGTGGTTCCACTGCCCTGGCAGCCGGGTCAACGGCTGCCGTCTGGGTAAAGCGCCACATGGTCAGCAGGTTTACTACATCCTTCCACCAGAGCACCTCACCATGAATGATCTCCCCGCTGCGCGGGTCGGTCCATATCTGGCCTGCAGCATTGGCTTCATTCAGGGGCAGGTACCTGACCACAAAGGTTTTGATATCATAGGGATCAAAATGGGGATCGTTCACCGGGAATTCTCTTGCCTGCAGCACATTCTTAAAACCAATCTTTTCAAAAGCCTGGTTCCACACCTCGATGCCTTCCTTAATATAAGGAATCCAGGGAGCGGGAAAATATGGCTCCACATACACCACAATAGGTTCTTTGGGCTCCACCAGCTGCCCGGAGGCATGCCGCTGCATATCATGGGCAGCGGGTTCAATGCGCCAGCGGGAGATATAGCGGTTGGTTGAAATGGCATTGCCTGCCGAATAAGCCTTGCGGTTATGGGGCTGATAGCCTATGCGCTCATCATTGTACCTGCCCCGTAATGGTTCACGGGGAAGCTTCAGCAGGAAGTATTGCACTGTAATGGTAAATGTTTCCTTCCCGCCGGTAAATTCATAGTAGCTTCTGATGTTCACACGATCATCGTACTCCTTCATAAAAAGCAGCCTGCTAAGCTTCGGGTCAAGGCGCCCCTTGCGCACGTTGTCGGGCAGGGGCCATGCAAGCTGCACTTCATCCGAGAAATATTTTGTGACATTTATTACAGAAGCATCATCGGCTGCATTGCGCGATTCAATGTCGAAATACTGCACTGCCCCCACCCTCATGTTGGCCATCAGCGGATCAAAGACCGGATCGGCCGGATCCACATCCACAAAATCCGTCAGCTGTTCGATCACCAGCAGGTTGCCCCGGCGTGCAAACCGGATCAGCTCCGGGGGCCGGCGCATCTGCCCGGCTGAATAAACCTTTGCCGAAGGGGAGCTGATATCAACCACCCGTGAACCAAACAGCACAGGTGCTCCCAGTATGGAATCCGGGATCTCGAAGCGGTAGTCGTTGCCGCGTTTGATGACCTTGATAAAGCTGCTCTGTGCCTGTGCGGCCATGGCAAGAAACAGAAACAGGATGAGAAGGGGGACTTTCTTCAACATAATATTCTTAACTACTTTTTACCGGGGTTCAATGGAGGCATCCGGAAACCGGATGCAAAGACCCCGCTGCAGCATTGTCCAGAAGCTACTTTGCTGCAGCAGGAACCTTTATCATCCTTGTGAATTATCTTGGATAGTATCTGTATGTTACTTTATACATACCACCATCCTTAACAATATCCAGACCCGTGGGCATAATACGCATGAAATATTTTGAGTCGCTCTTGTACCACGCAGTAAAAATCACTTCTGGTTCAGTAAGGGTAAAGTCATAGGTACCTTCGAGTTTCTCCAGCCACACTTCCATGGTGTGGAAGGAATTGAAAATGCTTTTTGTAATATCGCCATTGTTGGCCCTTGAGTCAATCTGCCAGGCCTTGTTGGGATTGACACCCTCTTCCCATTCTGACCGCAGGCCCAAACGGGCTGTGAATTTCTGGCGGGGGGCAATAACCACACCTTTTAAGGGATTGTTCACATCACCCACAAAACGCATCAGTTCATCCGTAGTGGAAAAATAACGGGTGGAATTATTTGCACCATAATCCAGGATTAAAGTATCCGTGGTTTCAAATTTCAGCATATCGGCAAGCCTTAGTACATCCCCCCCTGAAGTATTGTAAAGGCAATCGAAAGTAGACACATACGTCAAATTCCGATGGGTTTTCAGGTAGTTTTTCTTTACCTGGTTTTGGCTTGAATTAATGACTATATTGCCCAACCAGGTATTATCAGGTGCTTTAATTGCCTGCCTGATCTGATATCCCTCACCTGACACCAAAGCAGGAGTTTTCAGCATGGGAGTAAGATCAACCAAAGGATCTTTTACTTCAATGGTTTGGGTTCCTTTTTCAGCATAAATGGCAATACGTTTGGGATCAACTGGTTTCAGGCTGATTTTAAGTTCCTTATCAAAACCGGCATCATCCTTTTTGAGTATAACAAGTTCAAAATCTTTGGTGGTCTCTCCTGCCGCGATGGTAATGCGGTTATTATCAGCACCGGTGATCTGGTAATCGGTACCTGCAACCATCTGAGTTTCAAATTCCAGCTGCAGCTCGCCATCATATTTCAGGGTCTCGCTGGCTGTAACAGTCAGTTTAATGGTTTCACCCCAGAAAGGGTTGGTCTGGATATTGGTGTTGGTGGCAAAATAAAGTTCAGGAAGCACGATCTCCCTGGTCAGGGTAATCACTGCTTTATTGGGCTGGGCAGGATCCAGCAGGTAATCGGTACCCGTGGCAATAATTACTTCCAGGGTGAGCTCGCTGTCGAAAATATTGTCCACAAGAAGACTAACAGGCAGTAAGGCTTCGGTTTGTCCTTTGGTAACCTTAATTACTTTTGAATCAACAGTGTAATGTTCATCTTCAACGGCTGTTCCGCCAAGGTTCACGTTAATGTCAAAATCTTTGAATGCAGCCGTTGATAAAAGGATCTTTACCTCAAAGCTGGCATTCTCGTCTGTGTTTACTGCCATGGTATTTCTGTCGAAAGTAAGTACCGGGGGCTGGGGTTCTGTCTGATCATCTTTCTTGCAGGCAAAAGCGATGACCATAACAGCCATCAGCAACATTGCTTTCAGTAGAAAATTTTTCATCGTTTTGTTCATTTTGGTTTTTAGTTTATGGTTAATAAACCGATGGAGATACTAAATGCCCTCCATCGGGCAGCACTATTTGTGAAAAGGTTAGCAGCCCCCAGGCGGGCGTAGCCGCTCATGGGAGTTCTGCGCGAGAAAGCCATTGGAAAAGTGTAGAGCACCGATCCGCTGATCTCTAATGTATTGCGCTGGTGAAAATCAAAATCGGGCCCCAGTATCATCTCGGATATCTCCGTTTCATGGTCCAGGTTAAGGACCACCCGGTGAGCAACTCCCGCCTTTACAAGGGGCTCGATAGAAATGCGGTGATGCCTGCTATCGATTAAATAAAAGGATCCTTCCAGCCCTCCAAAGACTTTAGAGGCAGCGTATTCGGAACGTGGCAGGTAATAGATATTTGAAAACGACTCATAGGCTGCCACTACCCCGGCACTCCAGTTATACTCTTTCTGGTTGGACCGAAGGGCGTATCGCTTCCATGAAAATTTCAGGTCGCTGGTTTTTACCACATAGCGGTTGTTGTAGATATAATCGGTTTTCCAGTATTCGGTTGAGGTGCCCGTCAAGGGGTCGCGCTCCGAGTGCAGCGACTGCCGGTACTCGTGGGCTCCCCCGTCTTTGAACCTTGCCGTTAAAAGTGCATTGTGCACATGATCCTTGCCTGTGACAATCAGATTTGCCATAAAATTATAATGCCATGCATCCCATGAGCCGGGCGACTGTTTCTTGTCGCCCAAAGTGTTTTCCCATTGCATGGCAAACCCAGCGGATACAAGCATTTTTACCCTGTCATGATCATAATGATATTGCATGTCGCCCCCCAGATGGTCGCTTAAAAATTGTCTTCTGAAAGCCTTATAGCCGCCTATGCGGCCGTTGGCGTGCTGCAACCCGCTGAAGGTGTAATACTGCAGGTTGGGGTCGGTCTGCACTGTACTCAGGTTGGGCATATCTTCCTTCTGGTATCGGTAAAAAGCACTTCCCCCTACCCGGCTTCTGGTATTCAGGGAAAAAACAACCGAAGGGATCAGCGCATAATCGGCCATATAGGAGCGTGAACGGGGGTCGCGCTGGCGGGCAATATCTGCTACATGGTAATCCAGGGTAAGCCCGAAGTTCCATCTTCCTTCAGCAGCGTGATAAATACTTACATTCATATCGAACTGCTGCAGGTCGTAATTGCCCCTGACACTGCTGCCATAAATAAAGGGGTTGCCATTGTAGGTGTTGATCACATCCGACCAGGCACGATCCTGCTCCAGGTTCTTGTTAAAAGAGAACTGACCCCGGGCAAACACTTTGTCATTGAACCGGCTATACCCTTCGGAGAAAAACCTCATCCCCTGATTGAGCGAACCCTCCTGTACCCGGTGATGATCGCCCCCCGACTGAAGACGTTCAAAGCTGGTGAGCCCGCCCTTGTTCACGTTGGAAAAAGCCAGGCCAGCTGCATTGGGCGAAAGCAGCCACTGCTGAAACAAAACCTGCATATGGCGCTGGTTCAGGCTGGGCACCCCTGAAAGGGTGTCAACAAACTGCGCCTGAGATGCCCCTACCCATAACAGAATCATCAGGGTTAACAAGTTCTTTTTCATGTTATTTAACGGATTTTAATAGTTGGGAATGGTCATATTTACGGGGCTGCGGGCCATTAATGATCACAAAATCCACCGTACTGTTGTTGGTATCCTGCAAAATGACACGGCCATCTTCTTCGATTCGGCTTATCTTTCGCTCCACTGATTCATTCACATAACCGGATACCGCTGTGATATTCGTGTAGCCAGCATCAATGAACTGATGTAGCCTCTTGAGCAGGGGATCAGGACCTGTACTTGCGTTATTTTTCAGAATCTCCACTCCGTCAAGCACGGTAGTTACGGGAACCTGACGGAAACGCTCACCTGTTGAAGTACCGGGGGTATAGAATTCAGGCCATTGCAGCACATCTTCATCAGTTTCAAACAGGAATACCCCATTTGGGCCACCCGAGATCAGGTTGAAGTGCTTAAGAGCGGTGGAAGACGAGATTACCGGCAGGGCCTTTACAGCAGGGTTGCCTGTGCCATCTGAATCCTTCACCTCGAACTCTGCAGAGGATAAATCCACCGAATTGGAGGCACTTGTGCGGTGATCACGTGCACTTCGGGCTGCTACCACAATACTCTTACCGGGAAGAACCGGATAATCAGTGCCATTTCCGGGGAACCTGCATATCTGCCTGGTGTACAGGTAATCGGGATCATCGGTCGCCAGAAAAGCAGCCGGACTTCTGGATTCAGTCAAAGCAAGGTATTTCCCGTCAACATAAACTACTTCATCCGAATTATTAAATATCTCAACAAAGCCATCGATGGTATAATTTCTATTCAGGTCATCCTTTGTTCCTGAGAAATAAACCTTTGAGATCAGCAGATCCTTCATAATGAATCTCTCCAGGACCATCAGAATTGGCTGGCTGTTGTATAATGGGATATTCTGCAGGGTGGTTCCGATCATTACCCTGGATTTATCCTCAATCCAGATCTCTTCAACAATCATTTCTTTGTACTGCTTACCACTGATTTCCCAACTGGTATTTATTGTATAAATATCGGGTATGATCTCAGGGATCAAAAGCCTGCCCGAGTCGTCGGTTGTGAAGCGGTAGGTTCTGGATGTACTGGTAAGGACCACCTCCTGTTTGGCAAAGTAAATGCCTGCCTTGAAGTGTTCGGGAAGCATAGTTTCCAGCAGCAGATCGGTTACAGCAAGGGGCTCCTCCCGGGTGCATGCGCTAAGCAGGAGGACCATCACGAGCATTATGTTTTTCAGCCTTTTCATATAGCCATTTTTAAATCTTAACAAAAAATTCCATCCCGAACGAGAAAGTACCAGAATTACGCTGGATGGGAGTATTTGAAACATTGGATGTCTGATATGGGGTATAATAGAGCATATTGTTGGCAAAGAACGACAGGCGCATCCCCTGTGAAATATCTTTTGAAAGGCGGGCACTGATCAGGCCCACCGGTGGCATAATCACAGCTTTGGTGTCTTTCGGGTTACGTATCTGATCAGAAAGCAGAATGCCTTTTATACGGTAATCGGGATCAGCATACATCTCATCAGTTATTGGATTGTAACTTAGATCGGTGTTTATCCAGCCAACAGGCCGTTGCTGCTGATTGGTAGTCACCGAATAAGTATACCAAATCATCTGCCCGCTAAGGGAAGCCACCATTCGCATTTCAGGAAAGTTGGTAACGGCCCGCATCACGGTGCTGAAGCGCTGCTGTATTGTGCGTTGTGAGCCGCTGGGATATTCAAGTTTGAAGGGAGGTGTGTTGGAGCCTCCTTTGCCATAAACCGAAGAAGCTGGAATTCCCACCGGGTTCGAATAACTTGGGCCAGTAGTCCAGGCCTGTGATTCCATATAGGCGCCGCTTAAATAAAGCTGAGTCCTGATGGGCTTGATCTGCCCGAAGAAAAAGTCCAGTTCAATGCCCCGGTCAAGGCTTGCCTGGGTATTTCCGGTTATTCCTCTTGTGGAAAAAACAGTATCAACCCTTTCAGGTTGCGACATATCTATAAAAGGTTTTTGACCAGGCACCACAATGATCCCGTTGCCAACTGAATAGAAATTGGAATAAAAGATCAGGTAGTCGGAGTAGCTGCCAAAACCGCCCCGCATTTTGTCCTTATAAACAACCACCGAGAACGACATATCATTAGGGAGCTTGATATCCATACCCAATTCGGTCTTCGTATTCACCGAATTCTCCAGTTCAGTGTTCCGCTCAACATAATTGATATGGGTGTGGTAAATTACCAGCTGCTGCATCGGGTCGGTTGGGAGGTACTGTGCAGCCAGCCGATCGATATATCTTGGTTCGGGATACAGGTGTACCAGGCCCGGGGTTTTTGAGTTTTGTCCCCACCCACCGCGAAATTCCAGCCATTGGGTGAGTTTCAGAGATGCATTGAAGCGGGGTGAAACAGATGATACCTGTTCTTCAAGTCCGGGCTGCAACATTCCGAATCGCACGCCAGCCTGCAGGCGCAGGTTGCGATCCTCACCCAATCGCCAAAGGATATTGTCCTCGATAAAGGCCGATATCTGGTTCAGGCGCGGAATGTCGTAAAAGGGCCTTGGCCTGCCGTTGCTGTTAGGCCGCAGAGGAAGCCTGTTGTCTTCATTATAAAACCCGCGGGCATTGTTCTCATCCATACGGTACTCAATACCCATATTGAAACGCTGACGAAAATCCTTATAATTGATATAAAAGCCGTTGGTCATCTTTGCAAAAAGCGAAACCGGCCGCGCTTCAGTACCCCCTGATGCCTGATAAGAAGAAGTAATATATGGTACTTCCTGATAACCAGGAAACATGGAAGTTATAACAGGCAATCCCCCACCGGCAGCCACAATGGTGGAAGTATAGGATTGGTTCTGTGAGTGGCTTAGCCCGAAAGAATAAGACAATGTGCGCATGAACTGACGGTTTACACCGATACGCCCATTGTGGCTGAAGCGAAGGGACCTTGAACTCTGAGTGGTTTCGGTACCTTCGGTCAGAACATCAGGATCCGTGCCTCTCAGATCAATCAGATTACTGAAATTTAATTTTGTATTGGTGTACCAGTTGCGTTTGAAGGTTTTGGTATAAGTCATCCCTCCTGACACCCGGTCAAAGGAGGTGGTTTTCTGCCTGGGATCACCCGAGGCCTTTGCATAATCCATATTGGTATGAAAGCTGCCGTATTTACGCCCCAGGTTCCAGCCTTTGCTTAAGGAGGTATTGAAAGTAATAGGGTTTACTTTAGACCGGATCTCTAGAGGGGAAGAACCTGCTTTGGTATTCACAATAACAGCTCCTGAGGTCAGATCGCCATATTCGGCCGAAGGAATCCCCCGGATGATCTCAATAGATTCAATGTTATCAGCTCCTATTTCCCTTAGGTCCACTCCGGTACCTCCGGTTGAAGTGATGCCCACCTTATTGTCAAGGGAGGCATTATCGCTTACGGGTACTCCGTCAATGACAATAGCTGTTCCAAATGCATTGTTAACATTGCTTTGGTTGAGGGTACGAATGGTCACCCGCTCTGCAGAAGTCATGCTTGAAACCCCTGTCATAAGCTGGCCGGGTATCAGCTGCATCACATCCTTCAAACTGGTTGCCTGAAGGTGATCGATTGCCTGGCGGCCGATGGTGGAGCTGGTTGAAGAGCCGGCAGCACTTGAGCGGGCCACAACGGTTACCTCTTCCAGGGCAAGGGATGTCTGCTGCATGCGAATGGTAATTTCCATATCACCTGCCAGCAAAATTTCACGCACCGAACGCTCGTAGCCCAGCATCTGGGTTTCAACAACCGCCCTGCCGGGAGGTAGATTCCTGAAAGTAGCTATCCCATCAAAATCAGCTACAGCATAAGCTTCATACTGCCTGATCATCACCACCGCCCCGATGGCTGCCTCACGGGTTTCATGATCCAGAAGCTTGACAGTCAGGGTTATCTCACGGGAGGGGGCTGCCTGGGCAGGGCCTGCAGCCTCGGCCGTCCTTGCACGGGTATCCCTGAAAATCAGGATAACCCCCTCCTCTATTTCCCAGGTATATCCCGAGTTTTCAAGGATTTTGTTCATTAAAGCCTGAACATCCGTATTGCTGGCAGTGAAACTGATACCTTTGAGGGAATGCACGCTGTTGTCGCGGATCAGGTAACCCAGGCCGGTCTGATCCTTTATCTGCCTTAGACAATCCTCAATGCTGGCATTACGGACAGCAAAACTTGTGATCTTCTGCGCCTGAACAGCCGACATAAAAAGCATCAGCATGATAAGTACCAGCCAGTGGCGTAAATGAATAAATCGGTGGCTCATTTTTCGTATTGTGGTTTATTTATTTTTTATGGTGACAATATCCTCACGGATCTCAAAACGTGCCGAAGAAACCCTTGACAACTGCCGCAAGATCACATTCAGGTTATCATTCAGTGGGATGTCGCCAGAAAAGGTTTCATTTTTCAGATCCTCGTCGGCATACTCAAAAACAACAGCATAACGACGCTGGAGTCGGGTTGTGATCTCTGATAAAGGCGTGCGGTTCATCAGCAATTTGTTGTCAACCCAGGAGGTGAAAATTTCCGTATCTACCTGGGCAACAGTAAAGCTCTTGTCAAGCCTACTGAAACAAAGCTGCTCTCCCGGATAAATAAGGGTTTCACGGCCAGCAGCACAGGAAACCGTTACCGAACCCGAAACCAGGGTTGTGGCTACCAACTTCTCATCCTCATACGACTGGATGTTGAAACGTGTACCCAACACCCGGATTCGCTGCTCGGAGGTGACCACCACAAATGGCTTCTGATCATTATGGGCAACATCAAAAAGGGCTTCTCCTTCAAGATATACCAGCCTTTCATCTCCATAGAATTCAACTGGATACCTCACTGAGCTTTCGGCATTTACCCAGATACGGGTACCATCGCTTAGGGTTACAGCGTATGACCGTCCCTTGGGAATGGAAAGCTCATTGTACTGAGGTTCTCTCTTTATGTCAGGAGCATTTGCTTGCTGCCGGTATGAGATCATGCCGGCTGCCGGATCTACCAATGCATCGCCTATTCGCTGCTGATGGGAAGAATCAAGGGCTAATATCTCACCTGATGCCAATTTCACCGTAATTGTGCCAGTTGCTGGAAGGATCTCTTTCTGGGCAATGTCCTGCACTCCGGAATCCCCAAACTTAAAGAGCACCATCACAAATATCAGTACGGCTGCCGCTGCCGCTGCAGTGTTCAAAATCAGGCTTCGGTTGGCACGAATAATAAACCTGATCCAGGCCCGGTTGATGTTCACCTGCCGCATAAATTGCTTTCTTTGCATGTATTCCCGCCTGAACTCATCGCTGATATTGCGCTCAGGATCTTCCAGGATTTCCCTGAAAATACCTTCCGAGCGTTCCAGCATTTCCCGGTATTTTTCTTCTGACATGGCTTTTTATTTTTCTATGGTTAAAACGATCTTGCAGAAAAAAGGATGACACGAATTATTACCAACCTCCTGAAAACCCCTTCCTTAATATCCTTTTGACCAAGGTTCAGCTGCGTTGATCAGGGGTAATTTTGGATTGATGTGAAAAGAATTTTTTTCACCACTCACCCAAATCTTCTTTTCCAGGCAAGCATACCTCCAGCATCCGGAATATGCCAATACCCGGCAGAAATGTAAAATAATTGCTGTTGTTAATGGTGTTGCTTATCCTTCCCTGCAGCAGGAAGATGGCTCATCTGCCAGGCTTCAAAGGTTTGCGCTTTAAGGACAGATTGAACAAAGCTGTTGTGCTTCCCATACCCCCCCGGCATAGCAATAAACAACATGAACAGGGCCCCGCTGCAATATTCCCTTAAAAATCGGTAAGCCCTTTGTTTATGTGTTTTAACGGTATTGGGAGTAATATTGAGTTCTTCAGCCACTTGGTTTACAGAATAATTCTCCAGAGAAAGCCTGATCACCTGACGGGTCTTTTCAGGCAGATGTTCAATGGCTTCATCAAGCAACCGGAAAGCTTCCTCCCTCACCAGCATATCTGCTTCCTGGGCGATTTCTTCATACTGGGAGATATCGGTGTAAACAGGAGCCTTTTTTTTAAGCAAATCCAATGAGCGGTTTCGAACCGACAAATAAAGATAAGCCTTTAAGGAGAGCTCATTTTCGAAGAGGGCCCGCCCCCGCCACATGTTCATGAAAACATCCTGAACAACATCCTCTGCCGAATGCTTGTCGTTGAGTATCCTGATGGAAAAATAAAGCAAAGAAGGATAATAATCCCGGAAGATCTTCTGGAATAAAATATTTCTGTCTCCGACCCTGGTATTCTGCCAGAACATTTAATCAGCAATTAACAATAATAATGTATAGAAGGCTTGATCCTGCCAAAAAAGGCTATCCTTAACTGGCTGAAACATTCCTGCCCTTTCCATGAGAGCAAAAATAGCTGGTTTTTCCTGATGTATTTGTCCGTGTAATTCGGTATTTTTGGAATGTTCACAAGAATTTTTTCGCGCAAGTGGGAAATGATTTCCGATGAAATTCCTTCCGCTAAATCGTCCAGGTATTACTATCCTTCATTGGTTACCCGGATTTCAGGTTGCAATATATAAATTATTCCTTTTTAAATCATAACCTTAAAAAGCCATAAAAACAATTATTTTCGTTCGGCCCTGACAATTTTCCATGGCGGTGAATCCCTCTGAATTTTAGAAGATCCCTATCCAAATGCAAAGAACCACAAGGAAATATCGCAAGGATTTCCCTGTGGTTCTATAAAATATTCAGCAATCAGCTGCCTGAGTATTTATCCCACACCCAAAATCTGAAACCTGGTACCTTAGTTAAACCGGTATGCCGCCCGTTCCATTTCCTTGACATTGCGGAACTTGTTCGGGGGATTCAGGTGCTTTTCCAGGAATCGGTATATCTCAAAGCGGATGTCTCGGCCAATGCGATGATCCATCCGGTCAAAGGAATGACCTCCGGGCAGATCTTTGTAGATTTTGTATTCAAACTTTTTATTGTTTGCCTTCAGGGCATTGATCAGGTTTTCCACCTCTATCACGTGCACATCTTCATCGTTTGTATTGGTATGGATCAAAAGTGGGGTTTGAAGCTTATGGGCATGAAACACGGGAGAGCGGCGTCTGTACTCGTCAATATTCTGGTGCACCTCCTGCCCGATATGATGGCCACCTGAGAAGAGCTGACGATAGGACTGCCGCATGTAACCCATTCGGGCCACAAGGTCGCTGACGGGAACACCGGCATAAACAGCCTTATAATCCTTTGGGTTGTCAAATGCAACCATCAGCGAGATCATTCCCCCATGGCTCCAGCCAATCAGTCCTACCCGGTTGGCATCCACAATGCTGTAATTCTCGATCATCAGCTGGCGTGCTGCATGAACATCATCGTTCTCCAGACCGCCGTAATCAATCAGTTGGTGAAATGATTTTCCATAACCTGTGCTGCCCCGATATTCTGGAGCCACCACTATATATCCCTGGGCCATCAGCTCGCGGATAATGTGGGTGTAATAAGTATTGAAATCACCGTGCACGCCTCCGTGGGGAAATACCAGCAGGGGATATTTCTTTGAGGGGTCAATGTCTTTGGGGATAAAAACATACGACCACATCTTGATGGGGTTGCGTCCGCTAAGGGTGGTTGCCTTCTCATGACCACGCGGAGGAGGTCCCGTCATGAAAAGCTTGTCGATGTAGGCCACATCGCCAACCCGGTGATACCACCTGACGTCGTCGATTGACTTTTCCAGTACATCAAAACGATATCGCAGGTCGCGCAGCTCCTCCAAAAGGGCCTCGTTACTGACCTGCGCACCTGCTCCTGTTGAAAGAAATATCAGGGCAAGCAGCAGCATAAAACTACGCTGTGTTTTATTGATCAATGAATTCATAATGGTGATGTTAAATAGTAAAGGTTAAACGGCGGTAAAAATAAGGAAAAACTTTATAATCAGGAGGAGCTTTTGAGGGTTATTAAGAGATTGGGTTATTGGGAGATTGGGAGATTGGATTATTGGGTTATTAGGAGATTGGGGTATTGGGAGATTGGGTTGTTGGGTTAATGGGAGATTGGTTATCGGTCATTGAACTTGCAAATCAGGGCCACAATTTTTTACGAAATAAAATCTCTGGAAAAAAAATCCCTCACATGCAACCATTTCTGATTAACCAGATACCCTGTTTATCCATCAACCCAATCTCCCAATAACCCCAATAACCCAATAACCCAATCTCCCAATAACCCAATCTCCTATTTTCCCTGAAAGGAGGGTAAAGCGAAAATTAGTTGTAACCCTTGCCCGTGAAAACTTTTATCTTTGCAATAGTAATCAGAAGCCTCCATGACAGAATTTTTACAACAGCTCAATGAACCGCAACGCAAGGCAGTAACCTGCACGGAAGGACCGGTGATGGTGATTGCCGGAGCCGGCAGTGGTAAAACCCGTGTGCTCACCTATCGTGTTGCCTGGTTGTTAAGCCAGGGAGTGGAACCGTTTAACATTCTTGCACTGACCTTTACCAACAAGGCTGCCCGCGAGATGAAGGAGCGCATAGCCCAGCTGGTGGGTGCTTCAAAAGCCAAAAGCCTTTGGATGGGAACGTTTCACTCAATCTTTGCACGCATCCTTAGGATGGAAGCCGATAAGCTGGGCTTCCCCCAAAACTTCACCATATACGACACCACCGACTCCAAACGCCTGCTCAAGGGGCTGATCAAGGAACAGGAACTCGACGACAAGACCTATGCCCCGGGCTTTGTGCTGGGGCGTATCTCCAATGCCAAGAACAATCTGATATCGGCACAGGATTACAACGAGGATTTTGAGATACAGAGCCAGGATCAGGCTGCCCGAAAGCCCAAGCTGGGAATGCTTTACAGCCTTTACCAGCAGCGCCTGAGAAGAGCATCAGCCATGGACTTCGACGACCTGCTGTTCAACACCAACGTATTGCTGCGCGACTTCCCTGAATCCTTATACCACTATCAGCAAAAATTTCGCTACATACTGGTCGACGAGTACCAGGACACCAACTTCTCGCAGTACCTGATTGTGAAAAAGCTTGCCGCCAACAACGAGAACATCTGCGTGGTAGGCGACGACGCCCAGAGCATCTATGCATTCCGCGGGGCCAACATCCAGAACATACTGAATTTCAAAAGAGACTATCCCGACTTTCAGATCTTCAAGCTCGAGCAGAATTACCGCTCCACCCAAAACATCGTCAATGCTGCCAACAGCGTGATTGCTCACAACAAGGACCAGATCTTCAAGAAGGTATGGACCGACAACCATCAGGGCGAAAAGATCCATATTGTAAGGGCGGCCAGCGAGGCCGAGGAGGCTTCCTGGATCTCGGAGCGCATCTTCAGCCTGCGCATGAACCAGCAGTTGCCCAATAAGGATTTTGCCATCCTTTATCGCACCAACGCCCAGTCGCGTTCTCTCGAGGAAGCCCTGCGCAAGCGCAACATCCCCTACCGCATTTTCGGGGGGCAGTCGTTTTACGACCGCAAGGAGGTAAAAGATGTGATGGCCTACTTTCGCCTTGTGATCAACCCCAACGACGAGGAAGCCTTCCGCCGGGTTATCAACTTCCCGGCCCGGGGCATCGGGCAAACCACCCTTGCCAAGATGGAGGCCGCTGCAACCAATGCCGGCAAATCGCTGTTTGAGGTTGCCGCAAGCCCCCTGGAGTATGGCATCGACATGCATTCGGGGGTGCGCACCAAAATTGAATCCTTCCTTGTGATGATCCGTGGCTTTGCTGCCCAGCTCTACAAGCTGGATGCCTTTGAGCTGGGCGACAAGATCATTGCCCAGTCGGGCATCCGCAAGCACCTGTTTGAGGACGAAACACCCGAAAACATCAACCGCCGCGAAAACGTCGAGGAGCTGCTTAGCGCCCTGAAGGACTTTGTGATCACCCCTTCGGAGGAAACCGGCCAGCCGCAGTTCCGTGCACTGGACGAGTACATGCAGGACGTGGCCCTGCTTACCGACGCCGATAAAAAAGATGACCCGGCCGACAATGACAAAGTATCGCTGATGACAATCCATGCAGCCAAGGGCCTTGAATTCCCTTACGTGTTCATCAGCGGGGTGGAGGAAAACCTCTTCCCTTCCCTTTTATCGATCAACAGCCGTCAGGAGCTCGAGGAAGAACGGCGGCTGTTCTATGTTGCCCTGACCCGGGCCATGCAGCAGGCCACAATCACTTATGCCGAATCGCGCTTCCGTTATGGCTCGTTCAACTTCTGCGAACCCAGCCGCTTCATTGATGAGCTTGATCCAAACTTCATCCAGTACCTGAAGGGAGGACCCGCCAAAAAACCCCAGCAGCAAACCCAGTCGTTTTCCGAAAGCCGCAAGCAGTTCATGAAGGCAGTTCAGTCACCTCCTGCTGCCAGCCATGCAAAACCCCCTTCAGGAAGCGCAGCTGCTGCAGCAGATGATTTCGTGATCCTTACCGGGGCCCAGCTGGCAGCCGGCAACCGCGTGCAGCACCAGCGATTCGGCATGGGAACCGTCGATGTGGTGGAAGGATCCGGCCCCGATGCCAAGGCAACTGTCACCTTCGAAGGATTTGGGAAAAAAATGCTGCTGCTGAAATTCGCAAGACTGAAAAAGATTAATTGATCGCGGATCGCAATGCTTTGTGCTTCCAGGACTTTTGTGGTGATTTTTTTTCTGGAAAAATAAATCAGGAGTAGTGCAGTTATTAGTATAACCAAAACAAAGCTGGGAATGAGGTTCCTATTTTATACAATACTGCTGCTTATTGCCCTGCCTGTTTTTTCCAGCGGGGAGTTCCAGGCCGTTGACGCCCGCTCACGCAATGTTCCCTCAGGGCTAAGGACCCCGGAAGCCATCTCCCGCCATCTTACACAGCATCTTGAAACCGACAGGGAAAAAGCCCGGGCCATTTTTATCTGGATCACCCACAATATTCGCTACGACCTGGGGTTGGGAAGCTCCCCCCGCCGGTATTCCTCCCCGGAAGAGGTGATCCGCGAGGTGCTTGCCCGAAGGCGGGGTGTCTGTCATCATTATGCCACCCTTTTCCAGGTCATGAGCCGGCATGCAGGCCTTGAAAGCTACCTGATAAGCGGCTATACCCGGCAGAAGGACGGAAAGATCTCTTCCATGAGCCATGCCTGGAATGGCATTGTTATCGGGGAAAATTATTATCTTTTGGATGCAACATGGGCAGCTGGCTATGTGCACAACAACCGGTATGTCCACCAGTTTCGGGATGATCATTTCCTGATAACCCCGGAAAAATTCATTGCCACCCACAAGCCATTTGACCCCATGTGGCAATTTCTGACCAAGCCCCTGTCGCATCATGATCTTCTGGCGGGCAATTATTCAGCAGCTGATAACAATGGCAATTTTTCATTCACCGACAGCATTGCCATCCATATCAGCATGGACAGGTTACCACAGCTTCAGGCCAGCAATCGCCGCATCAGCCAGGCTGGCACCCCTCACCCGCTGATCCGCAAACAACTGGAAGAAAACCAGTTGCAGATCACCAACATTTATTACAATACGGCCATAGAGGCTTTAAACTCAGGGGTTGACCAGTTTAACCAGTATGTGCAGCATAAAAACCGGCAGTTTAGAAATCCTTCAATAAGTGCTGCTCAGGCAACCGAAATGCTGACAGCGGCAGAAAAAGAATTTACCGGGGCACAAAAAATTCTTGATGAACTGAAGACCACCGACCGCGAGCTTAGCCAGCTGATCGCAACAGCCCGAAGGCGTCTGCCCGGGTTGCTGCAAAACCTGCAAAGAGAAAAACAATTCCTGGCCATGCAGCTGAATTAACATTTCACCCAACTTCAGTAACCCCACCATTCCTCCGGCATTAGCAGATAATTTACGGCAAATCGACCCTAACTTGAATCCGTATTTAATTCGCAGCAAATTCGCAGCAAATTCGCACCAAATTCGTAGCAAATTCGCGAATTCGCGAATTTAGTGCGAGTTTACTCCGAATTTGGTGCGAATTTGGTGCGAATTTAATACGGGGAGGTTAGGGCCTTGTTCAAAAGTTAAAGAAAAGGCCACCTCAGCGATTACCTTTGAGGCGGCCTTATAAACTGGCTTGAAAAAAATTTTCAGGTTTATCAAATACTCACTGACACCTGGTTTGAACAAGTATTGCTTCCCGCGGCACACACCCTGTAGGTATAGCTACCGCTGCCCCGCAGGTTGATGTTGTCGGTAAATGATCCGTTGTTTGCGACGGTTGCAATCCTGCGTCCGTCGCGGTAAATGTCAACAGAAGCTGAGGTAATCCCGCTCCATTTAAGCTCGGCCTTGTGCAGGCCCTGCTGCTTGTATCCATTTACCGTAAGGCTGGGGCCAGTGTGGAGTTCAGTTACCGTTATATTGCGTGAGCTGCTGCCACGAGCGCCCTGGTTGTCGGTAACCGTAAGGGTAACATTGTATGTACCGGCTGCTGCATAGGTTCTTGTTGGGCTAACCCCGTTACCAGTTGTTCCGTCGCCAAAATTCCATGCATAATTTACAATACTGCCGTCAGTATCGTATGAACCACTGGCGTTAAAAGCAACCGACAAGTTGTTGATGGAGTTGGTAAAGCTGGCAACGGGGGGATTGTTGCCTGGCTCCACGATGGTACTTCCCCCGCCTCCCATGGAGTAAAGCAGGTGGTTGTTGGTTGAAAGGGAGTTTCTCACAATATTGCGGGTACTGCTGGCTGACAGGAAATTGTAAACCGTCTGGGGGCTAGCCGAAGGGTTGTTTTGCAGGTACAATGCAGCCACCCCGGCAACATGAGGGGCCGCCATACTGGTGCCGCTGATGGTGCTGATGGCCGTATTGCTGGTGTGCCATGCAGAAGTAATGCCCGAACCTGGGGCAAAGATGTTCACACAACTGCCGTAATTTGAGAATGATGCCCTTGAATCGCTGCTGGTAGTTGCTCCCACAGTATAAGCCACAGTTGACCGGGCTGGAGAATAATTACAGGCATCCTGGTTTGAATTACCGGCGGCAACCACAACGGTAATTCCGCGATTCACCATTCGTGCCACGGCATCGTCCATTGAACGGCTAAGGCCTCCTCCCAGCGACAAATTGGCTACCGAAGGCCCCGGGGCATTTGCAGCCACCCAGTCCATACCGGCAATCACCCCGCTGGAAGTTCCCGAACCGTTGCAGTCGAGAACGCGCACAGAAATGAGCTCAGCATTTTTGGCTACTCCGTAGCGGCTTCCACCAACTGTACCCGCAACATGTGTGCCATGGCCGTTGCAATCGTTGCCGTTACCACCAAAGGCATCAAAACCCAATCGGGCTCGCCCCCCAAAATCATTATGCGAATAACGGATTCCTGTATCAAGAATATAAACCCTGACACCCCGACCCGTAGCATGATATGTATAGGTGGAGTTCAGGGGAAGGGAACGCTGATCAATGCGGTCAATACCCCAGGTAGCATTGGTCTGGGAAGCCTGGAAAATACTCACCTCAACCTCGGGCTCTATATATTTTACCCGCTGATCATTCTTCAACCTGGATAACTCGGAAGCCGAAAGACTGGCCGAAAAACCACTGACAGTATATCCATAATGATGATCGGGAGAAACTCCTTCCATTTGATTGTCAGAAAGCAACTGGTTTGTAAAATCTGAAATAAGCCCTATGCCTTCCTCATATTCCAGGCTGGCAGTGCTTTTTAAAGTTTCTGTTTCATGGTATACCACAATATATTGCCGGGGAGCCACCTCAACCGGCACAGACTGCTGCTCTCCGGCAGTGTCTTTCTGGCATGCCTGGAATACCAGCAACAGGCCGGTAAAAGCAAGCATTGCAATGAATAGTTTGTTGATTCTTTTCATAAAATTACATCATTAATTAGTAGCAGGCCAAAAATAATGACAATTTCTTAACTAACTCAGTTTCAAAACATTCCCAGGCCTTTTTTAGGCATAAAGGGAGAAATTTTGTATAAAATCAAAAACGAGCTTAATCAAAATGGGAAATAATAATTCAGCCCAGAAGAAATAAGGGAGAACACGGGAAATATTACTGCGTAAAAGCAGGAAGATATAGGGGTTTTACTGAAGGATTTAGATTTCAGCAACAATCAGGAAGTGTGGCATTTAAGCCATTGGGTAGTATCTGCAGAACAGAGCGATTTGCAGTAAGAACAGAAAGAGTTGGAATGTCCATTGAGCTGGCTTTCCTGGCATGCATGAAACATCAAACGCATCAGGCTGGGTCTTCCTAACTTCTGTCGAATGTTTTTCAGGTGAGTTCTGACGGTAGCTTCACTTATGGATAATTCATGAGCAATATGGTGAATATCCATTAAAAACCAAAACTGAAGAATTTCTTTCTCGCGAATAGTAAGCAATTTTGTAGCTTCCAAATGAGGTTGGTTCGACAAAATAACATTCACCAGCTGCGTGCTAAAAAATTTTCCCTCGGCCTGTATCTGCTGTAATGCAATGAAAAGATCGTTCATTTGGGCAAACCGGCTTAGAAAACCATTTACTATATACCGCAACTCCTCAAAATAATGCTGTGGAATCATTCCAGTAACAAGCAAAATATTTTTTAATTCTGGAACTAGCCTTATCTGCCTGAAGATCTCAATCAAAGGTTTGGTAATATAACTTAGCTCGAAGATCAGAAAGTCAGCGGGGAGTTTTTGAATATCCTGTAAAACAGTTTGAGGATTTAAAGCAAATAGCCTGACATGATAATCTTTATTGCGGCGAAGCATCAATGCCAGGCCTTCCGCAAAAAGTTGCTGCTGAAATATAATGAGAATTTCTGCTTTCTGCCCCTTCATGTTCATGTGGTGTTTGGTTTGATAAAAATACACATTTGTTTAAATTTTTCATAGAATTATACCAATATTTTTCATAGTGACTTCACCTAATATTTTTCCACAAACCGGGGATTGATTCACATCTGATTTTAATCTAACTTATAAAGGTTAAGCAATATATCCACCTAATTTAAATAACCATGAGAAAAACAGGGATTTTAATGATGATCGTAGTTTTCCTTGCAACAACGACATTCCTGTCGTGCGAGGATCAGTTTGATCAGGAAAAGGAGCTTGCCTACAAATTTGGAGAAAAAGGCGGGGGTAAAGGAGGGCCAAAGGACGATGTGCGGCAGGGCGAATTATACGGCGACCTGGTTGTTACGGAAATTGATAACCAGGGTGTGCCGGTACTTTATCCGCTTCGCTACAGAGCCGATTACCAGGACAACATCATAGAAGGGATCATTGATGTGGCCAATCCAAAACTAAGCGGACCATTTAATCTGACCATATATGTCAGGGACGATGATGGTTATGTGATCATGGAGGAAAAAGGGGGGAATTTGGTTCCCAAAACCGAGCTGGTGACCATCACTCCGGGTCCGGAGGGGTTTCTGGATTCCCCGGTATGCCTGTATGACATGGAAGGAGAAATACTGGAAACGGTTGCCGATTATGTTTATCCCATTGAAATGGGCAGGCTGAACTCAATCCGGTCACCGGAGGATGTAAAAAGAGCCCGTATGGTTGAGGTAGTACGCAATTTTGGCAACGGAACCGTTGCCCAGGTAATCAAAGATTATTGCGGGCGCTTGTATATGATTCGCACTGATGATGCGATTCTTGAAGGCTGGGCAGACAAACCCATTGATTCACCGCTTGAAAATCTGGCAGTATATTATGAGTTGATGATCAATGGCTTCAGCAAATCAGTAACAGATTTTGGCCTGGAATTTCTGATTCTGGATACAGAACAGCAACCCTTTGGCGGATTTGATTTTAAATCCCGCCTTGATGAAGCCTGGACAGAGGAGCCAACTTCCTTTAGAGATCTGCTGAACGACAACCAGCGGCAACATTTCGTTGGAAATTTGGCTGCCGCGTGCATCGCTGCGGCATCCGACAAGTTTGGCAGCCTGGGAATTGACGAGATTGTTCTGGTAAACCGTTTCCTGGGAATTCCCCAGGCAGTTGGCAACGACATCAACAAACCTGCAGATAATGTTTATAGTTTCTTTCCTTATGTTGAGCAGGAAGTGAGGATGATGGACAAAACCAACAAGCAGCAGTACTCAAAATATCGGTATTATATTGACTACAGCACCTTTTCATACACCAGGGAGAAATTTGAACACACAAAAATCTACTTGTGCACGATAGATTATGATTATGATAGTTCAGGAAACCTGATTGTAATCAAAACTCCATTTACCAATCTTTCGATGCACCGGATTTTAAGTGGTGAGGGTGTCAATATCCAGGGTATTGAAACTGAAAGATACAACAATAAAAATGGAATAAATACGGGTTCCTACGGCTATGCCTGCCAGGCTGATGATTACGTGCAGGCTTTGAAGGCAGTACATGACAATGAAAGCTATTTTTTATGGGATGTAGGTACTCCTACCTTTACGGAAAAAAGCTTTCTGAACAGGTCATTATCTCCATTTATCTTCACTGTAGATGAAGAACAGCATGGCAATAAGCCCCCTGACAAGGGAGAAGATGGTACCACGGGTGGAGGTGGCGGGGGAGGCCAAAAAGGCAAAAATAGCCTTTAACTGCCAAAACTTCAACAAGCCCGCTCCCGGCGGGCTTGTTTTTTTTCCTTCAGCTATTAGAAATCCTTTTTATTATGAAATATTGGCAGCAGGTAATTGTCTGTTTATTGGAAAAAAAATGTTTATATTTGCAAAGAAAACTGCATGTTGCCGGCTTTTGATTTCCTTGGCTTACTGCGCAACCAGAACAAAACCTGCACCTTAACGTTTATTTATACAACCACCGATCCGGTTATTTCCTTTTTTGAATAGCTGATATCTCGTACTTATTGAATGCATCATAAGCCCGGAGACAACCACCTGTTGAGCTTGCCGGAAAAGATTTACAAAACTTATTGATTTTTATGGAATACAACACTTCCCGTTCGAAGATGAGCATCTCGGAATACGGGCGTAACATCCAGAAGATGATCGAATACATCATGTCGTTTGATGACCGTGAGAAGCGCAACCAGCTTACTCGGGCCACTATAAATGTGATGGGCCAGCTCAACCCCCACCTGCGCGATGTGAACGACTTCAAACACAAGCTATGGGATCATCTTTTCATCATGTCGGATTTTAAACTCGATGTGGATTCACCCTACCCGATTCCTTCGGCCAATATTCTGACGCGAAAACCCGAACCCCTGGGCTATTCCAGCAACAACATCACTTTCAAGCACTACGGCCGCCATATTGAACGTATCATTGAAAAGGCTTGTGAATTGGAGGAAGGGGCCGAAAAAAGTACTCTTATCAAACTCATCGCCAACCACATGAAAAAATCGTATCTGACTTGGAACCGCGATGCTGTGACAGATGAGGAAATCGCGGCACATCTTCAGATGCTTTCAAATGGCAGGTTGCAGCTTAGCGAAAATGTTAAGCTTGCCCAGCCCAACGAAGCCCCCCAACCACAAAAACCCCGCAAGAAAAAATTCCAGCATAAACCTTCGGGAAACAAAAACCATCCGCACAAGGCACGCAAGAACTGACAAAATTACCGTCAGCAGCAGCCGGCAAACAGTATTTTTTGTAATATTGACACATGGAATTCATGATAATTCCATGAGATTTTTTTTAAATATAAAAAGCCTGATTATGGGTTCATTTGAAATTATCGGCGGAAAGCAACTACAGGGAGAGATCATCCCCCAGGGGGCAAAGAATGAAGCATTGCAGGTGATCTGCACCTGCCTGCTGACAAGTGAGGAGGTAATCATCGATAATATTCCTGATATACGCGATGTGAACAAGCTCATTGAGCTGCTTGCCGACTTTGGGGTTAAGGTACGCAAGCTGGCCCAGGGCAGCTGGTCGTTTCAGGCCAACGAAGTAGACCTTGATTTTTTGAACACGGAAGCTTACCTGAAGCAGGCCTCTCAGTTAAGGGGGTCGGTAATGATCGTGGGGCCGCTTCTGGCTCGTTTTGGCAAGGCCATGATTCCCAAGCCGGGTGGTGACAAAATTGGCCGCCGCCGCCTGGACACCCATTTCCTGGGTCTTGAAAAACTAGGGGCCAATTTTCAATACAACAGCCAGGATCATATTTACCAGATCACCGCCCAAACCCTGCAAGGCTGCTACATGCTGCTGGATGAGGCCTCTGTTACCGGAACGGCCAACATTGTAATGGCTGCTGCCCTTGCCAAAGGCACCACTACCATTTACAATGCAGCTTGTGAACCCTACCTGCAGCAACTCTGCAAAATGATCAACAACATGGGAGGCAACATCTCAGGAATAGGTTCCAACCTGCTGACCATCACAGGTGTTGAACAGCTTCAGGGATGCCGTCACCGCATCCTGCCCGACATGATCGAGATTGGCAGCTTCATCGGGCTTGCCGCCATGACCCAAAGCCAGATCACCATCAAAGATGTAAGTTACGATCAGCTGGGCATGATCCCCGAGGTATTCCGCAAGCTTGGAATTCCGCTTGAACGCAGGGGTGACGATATTTTCATCCCCGCTACCGATCATTACGAGGTGGAAACTTTTATCGACGGCAGCATCCTTAGCATTGCCGATGCTCCATGGCCCGGTTTTTCGCCCGACCTGCTAAGCATCATCCTGGTTGTGGCTACCCAGGCCAAGGGCAGCGTGCTGGTGCATCAGAAGATGTTCGAAAGCCGGCTGTTCTTTGTAGATAAGCTCATCGACATGGGCGCCCAGATCATTTTGTGCGATCCACACCGGGCAACAATCATTGGCCTCAACCGGCAGTATCCCCTAAGGGCACTGGAGATGATATCCCCCGACATCCGCGCCGGGGTGGCCCTGCTGATTGCTGCCCTTAGTGCACAGGGAAAAAGCATCATCCACAACATTGAACAAATTGACCGCGGCTATCAGTATATCGACACCCGCCTGAAAAACCTGGGTGCAAACATTACCCGCATTGAAACCGGACCCTGACAAAATGACTCTCTGCGACTCATGGCAAGCATTTTGCTAATAAATGCACAGCTTTTTTTGAGTCCGGAAATAAATGATCTACTCTAATGAATAAGAAAGAGAAAAAAATACAGGAAGAAAACCAGCAAAACAATCCCAATAGCCAGGGGCAGGACCCTGCTATGACTACTGATAACGAATCAACTGCCGCACCGGAACAGCCTGCAAAAGAGGAAAAACCTGAAGAAAAAGCGGCTCCAACGGCTGAGGAAAAAATCATTGCCCTTGAGAAACAATTATCAGAATCGACCGACAAGTACCTTCGGCTTTTCTCGGAATTCGATAATTTCCGTAAAAGGACCATCAGGGAGCGGTTGGAGTTGTCCAACACTGCTTCTGCAGGTGTCATTACTGCACTGCTACCGGTGCTTGACGACCTGGAGCGGGCCGGCAAGATGGCTTCCGGGAAGAAGGATGACAATCACCTGGAAGGTATTCAGCTGATATACAATAAATTTAAAAATATCTTGTTTCAAAAAGGTGTTGAGGAGATCAAAACCATCGGTGAAACATTCAACACCGATTTTCATGAAGCCATCACCCACATCCCTGCCCAGGATGAAAGCCAGAAAGGCAGAATCGTTGATGAGGTGCAGAAAGGTTATACATTGAACAGCAAGGTGATCCGTTTTGCCCGGGTGGTGGTAGCAAATTAAAGCAATTAACTGATGTCGAAAAGAGATTATTACGAAATACTGGGAGTTTCCCGCAATGCCACAGCTGAAGAGATCAAAAAGGCATACCGGCAGAAAGCCCTGAAGTATCATCCCGACAAAAACCCAGGGGATGACACGGCGGAAGGCAAGTTTAAAGAAGCTGCCGAAGCCTATGAGGTATTAAGCAACCCTGATAAGAAAGCCCGCTATGATCAATATGGTCATGCAGGGCTTGGCAACAACTTTGGCGCTGGAGGCGGTGGTTTTGGTGGCATGTCGATGGAAGATATTTTCAGCCAGTTTGGTGATATCTTTGGAGGGGGCTTTGGAGGTTTCGGCGGGGGCTATGCCCGTTCAGGCCGCCGCGTGAACAAGGGTAGCAACCTGCGAATCAAGGTGAAGCTCAGCCTGGAAGAAATACTTCATGGAGTAGAAAAGAAAGTAAAGGTTCAGAAATATGTAGGCTGCAAGGTTTGCGGAGGCTCAGGGGCCAAGGGAGGAGGAGCCTTTAACACCTGCAGCACCTGTAATGGCAGCGGACGCGTCACCCGGGTTACAAATACCTTTTTGGGCCAGATGCAAACCACAACCACCTGCCCCAGCTGCGGAGGCGAAGGACAGGTAATCACCGAAAAATGTACAGCCTGTTACGGCAACGGTATTGTCAAGGAAGAAGAAGTGATCAGCATCAACATCCCTTCGGGTGTTGCCGAGGGCATGCAGCTCTCCCTAAGCGGCAAGGGCAATGCGGCCGCACGCGGTGGCATCCCCGGCGACCTGATCGTGCTGATTGAGGAAATACCGCATGAAAAACTGATACGCGACGGCAGCAACCTGCTTTACGAGCATCATATAAGCTTCCCGCAGGCTGTACTGGGTACCAATATCGAAGTGCCCACCCTGGAAGGTAAGGCACGTATTAAGATCGAAGCAGGTACCCAGGCAGGAAAAGTCCTCAGGCTGAAAGGCAAGGGCTTGCCTTCTGTAAATGGCTATGGCCGGGGCGATCTGCTGGTGAACGTGAACATCTGGACACCTAAAAACCTCTCAGCAGAAGAAAAAAATATTCTGGAAAAGCTCATGGATTCCGAGAATTTCAAACCCAATCCGGGCAAGGGCGAAAAGAGCTTCTTCGAACGCATGAGAGATGCCTTTAATTAATTGTTCCCCACCTGATGAGTGAATTTCTTTTCCATGCTGAGAACATCAGCAAAACCTATACCGGGCACCGGGCTCTGAATGATGTAAGCATCCAGGTTCCCCGGCAGAGCATATTTGGTCTGCTGGGCCCTAACGGGGCAGGTAAAACCACCCTGATCCGGATCATCAACCAGATCATTCACCCCGACACTGGCAGGCTGTTTTTTGATCAGCAACCCCTGCAGCCACACCATGTGCAGCAGATCGGTTACCTGCCTGAGGAACGCGGCCTTTACAAGAAAATGAAGGTGGGTGAACAGGCAATCTATCTCTCCCAGCTGAAGGGTGCCCACAGCCATCATATCAGGAAGGAAGTCAGAAGATGGTTTGAGAAGTTTGAGCTCATGCCCTGGTGGAACAAAAAGGTGGAAGAGTTATCAAAGGGGATGCAGCAGAAGGTGCAGTTCATCATCACCGTGTTGCACCGCCCCAAGCTGCTGATCTTTGATGAACCCTTCAGCGGCTTTGACCCCATCAACGTGAACCTGATCAAACAGGAGATCCTGAAGTTGCGCGGGGAAGGTGCCACCATCATCTTTTCAACCCACAACATGGCCTCGGTAGAAGAGCTCTGCGATCACATTGCTTTGATCAACAAATCAGAAAAGATCCTGGAAGGCAATGTCAGGGATGTGAAAAAGGAATTCTCCACCCAAACCTATGAAGCAGGCCTTGAAGAGCTGAAGCTCCCTCTTGACCAGGTACTCGACCAACGCTTCGAGGTAGTGCGTAGCTTCCCCAAAAACGGGCAGCTAAAGGCTAGAATCAAAATCCAGGACCATTCAACAGCCAATGACCTGCTGCAGCAGCTTTTGCCTGCAGCCCGCCTGGTATCGTTCAATGAGCTTGTTCCCAGCATGAACGACATTTTCATTAAGAAAGTAACCGGCAAGTTTCCACAGGAAAACCACATCAGTGGTGAAGGTGCTGAATAATGAGCAATAGAAAAAAGTTTCCCGATGAATAAGATCAGAACCATCATACAGCGCGAATACCTTAGCCGGGTCAGGAAACGCTCCTTCATTGTGATGACCATCCTTGGGCCCATCCTGCTTGCAGCCCTGATCATTGGCCCGGTGATCATTTCCCAGCTGTCGGAGCGTGATTACGAGGTGGCCGTGGTAGATGATACCCGTATATTTTATCCCCAGTTTAAAGATGCCAACCGGGTTGTTTTTACGCACCTTCCGGTGGATATCGACACGGCGGTAAAATTGCTGCGGGATGGCAAGTTTGACGCAGTGCTGCACATTCCCGATGTAGCTTTCCAGGCACCTTCTTCCCTTAGGTTGTTCTCCGAAAGGTCTGTCAGCCTGAATGCCAAGCTGTATATTGAATCCATCCTGAAGCATGAGTTTGAGGCCATGAAGCTGGCCCACCGCGGCATTGATCCCGAAGTGCTGCTGGCTGTTGAAACACCTGTGAACATCCAGGCCATAAAGCTGATGACCGACGGGGAAGAGCGTACAGATCATCCCGAGGTGGCCAGGGGCCTGGGTCTGGTAGGCGGCATACTGATCTACATGTTTATTTTCATCTTCGGTGCACAGGTCATGCGCGGGGTGCTGGAAGAAAAAACCAACCGTATCGTGGAGATCATTGTCTCATCGGTAAGGCCTTTTCAGCTGATGATGGGCAAGATCGTCGGGGTTGCCCTGGTGGGGCTCACCCAGTTTCTGATCTGGATCATTTTTACCTTTCTGATTGTTACCGCATTCCAGTTTGCCTTTCCCGAAACCTTCCAGGGTGGAGAAGCAGCCGGCACCTTGATAACCACCACTCATGGTCCTGGCCAGCAGCTGCTGCCTGAACAGGCTGCCGGAAGTGGCGACAGCACAGCAAGCCAGATTATCCAGGCTCTGTCTACCATCAACATTGAGGTGATGATCATCTCCTTCCTGTTCTATTTCCTGGGAGGATATCTTTTGTATGCTTCCCTTTTTGCTGCAGTAGGTTCGGCTGTCGACAGCGAATCCGACACCCAGCAGTTTATGCTGCCCATCACCATCCCGCTGCTGTTCAGCTTTATTATGGCGCAGCTGATTATGCAGGATCCTTCAGGCCCGTTGGCCTTCTGGCTTTCCATCATCCCACTCACATCGCCTGTGATTATGATGGCACGTATTCCCTTCGGGGTTCCCTATTGGGAAGTTGCCCTCTCAGCAAGCCTGCTTGTTTTGGGATTCATATTCACCACCTGGCTGGCCGCCAAAATCTACCGCACAGGCATTTTGATGTACGGAAAAAAGATCTCCTATGCGGAACTGTGGAAATGGATCAGGTACCGATAACTAGAAAATTAGAAAATTAGCAGATTGGCCGATAGCGGATTTGCAGGTATCTACTAATTTTCACATTTCCTGATTTCCTATTTTGCTAATTTGCTAATTTAGTTCCCGAAACCAACAGCCGCTATCATGCGCATTGTTTTTTTGGGGATATTTCTTTTGCTTTTGCTGCCTCTTCAGGCGGCTGATCTTCCACAAGCCCGAAGCAGCAGCTATTACCATTACATTTACCAGCTTAGTAACGAACAAGCCCTTGAGTTTCTGAAAAAGAAACGGATTCCCCCCGGGGACACCTCTTTTTTCCAGCAGCTGGTTGATTCCTTTCCACCTCATGAAAAGCCGCCTGTTCTGCCCGTTCCTGGCCATTACCTGCTCATCAGGATTCTGAATGAAAAGCTGGAAGCCGAACTGATCAGCCGCAACAATATAAACATCCAATTCCTGGATAATAACCGCGACTTAAGCCTGGTGATTACAGGCCTGGATGGGCAACCGCTGGAAGCCCTGCATCCGCGGGTTCGAAACTACTCCATCCCTTTTGACAGCAGAACCCGAACATACCTGCATCCGGGGAGCCGACTGCGGGGATGGCTTACCGTAGTTCATGATAGGCATCTGAACATTCAGCACATTGACCGCAGCTCAGGAGGCAGGTCAATTTTTGCTTCTCCCCCCTTTTCCTTTGTGGCTCAATTGGCAGACTATGCAATCAGCATTCCTTTAGACCTGTTCAGGAGCATCGAATACCGACACCTTTCAGGTATTTATCAGAATATTCTTTCATCTCCTGAATATAGGGGTTACATGGTTCTGAACAAGCCCAGGTACCGGCCGGGAGAAACAGTCCATTACAAAGCATATATCACCGATTCTTTCGGTCGCCCCTATAAAGGCAACCTGGATTTGATGATCAGCCGCCCCCGCAAGAAGGCACTGCTGCTTGCTACTATATCTCACTACCGCCCCGGTGCTTACGAAGGCGCCTTCCTGATCCATGACTCCCTGGAACTGGCACTCGACAGCCAATATACTGTTTATCTCAAAAGGAAATGGCACACCTGGCTGGCATCATCCAGCTTCAATTTCTCGGATTACGAGCTGAAGAACATCAGGCTGAAAGTAAATACTGGCCAGGGGTTGCATTACCGTGGAAAGGACCTGACCCTTCAGGTCAGCGGTAACGATGAGAACGACCTGCCCCTGCTGGATGCACGTCTTGATTATGTCATCTACCCCAAAGAAATAAAAGACCTCTTTAGCCAGTACGGTTTTATACTCGACACCCTTTTTAATGGCAGCATTCCCTTGGATACCAAGGGCCCCAGCAGCCTGAAGATTCCCGACAGTCTTTTCCCGGATGTTAACCTGCAATATGAAATCCAAATCAAACTGGTGGATGGCACCAACCAGGTGGCTCATCAAACACATCCCCTCACCTTCTATCACAAAAGGCTTCAACTGGACTACCAGCTTCGCGGAAAAGAGATCACTTTTTTTCTACGGCGAAATGGCATCTCCCATGAGGCTTCCGCCACCCTGGAATATCTGAATGAGAAAGGAAATCCGGTATCTTCCCGAACAGTAGAGCTACCCTATACTGAAGCCATCAGCACAGGGCTCCCAACTTACCGCCTTAGTACAGGAACCCTGGTGGAAACATTCTCTCTCAAAGATGAACACCCCGGAATAGAAATCCGGCAGATCAGAAGTCCCGGACGCCTGACCTTTGAAGTAGAAAATAACCTGGATCTTCCTTTCAGCTGGTTTCTGTACAAGAACGGCATGGAGTTATCGGCCGGAAGCGATACCGTTTTTTCATTCAGCGGCAAAACCCGTCAGCAGGATGAATATCTTTTGAGGGTCTACTTTCTTTGGGCAGGTGTGGTGAATAGCCTGTTCAGCGCATCGGCTCTGAACCCCTACCATTTGAACATTGCGGTGGAACAACCCGAACAAATTTTCCCGGGTCAGCAAGCAACCATCGCCATACAAGTTACCGACAGGTCGGGAAAGCCGGTAAAAGGAGCAGACATCACAGCCTTTTCCTGGACCCGCAAATTTGACCAAAAGCCCCAGATGCCCCCCTCCCGCCACCATTCCTCGCGAAACTGGGCTTCCTATAACCGCTTTTCTTCCGGGGTCACCCAAACGGCTCTCTCTGTTCCACTTTTCCAGCATTATGGTTTTTTCAGTCAAAGGGCAGGCTTGGATACCATGGAATATTTCCGTTTCAGGTATCCCGGTGGGGAACCATACACCTCCTCCACTGAAACCTACACGGGAATCACCCAGCTGGCCCCTTTTATACTCAAAGCAGGAAAAAAGCTCCCCATAGAGGTTATCTGGCTGAACAACGAGCCTGTTTATATAGGCAGCACCACCCATGCCAGACCCTGGGCCTTCAGGGCAAAAGATGGTTACAACCAGCTGCAGATACGAACCCGTAGTGAATTGATCACCCTCGACAGCCTGTACCTGGAAGCTGGCAAAAAGACCTTCATCAGCCTGGATATCGAAAAAAACAGCAACCTTCAGCTTCATAAAGCGAAGGCACGCCCCACCCGGCAGGAGAAAAAAACGCTTAATCCCCTGCTGTACAGCTTCAACCTGGCAGGAGGCCACCACAACAACCTGATGTGGCTTGACCTTGGAGAAGAACTCATGCTGCTGAACAAAGATCCGCGCAACTTCTTCTTTGGCAATCAGAGCCTGGCCGGCCCACTGAAAGCTGATTCTTTGCTGCTGGCAGGCCCAGGTGGCAATTCCTCCTGGCTGCACCTCCGCAACGACCTCACCTATTGGATCAGCAGCCAGGGGTTGCAGGAAACAAGGCTTTACAGGCCCTCAGGGTTCCGGACCAATCGGTGGAAAAGTGATTTTACAGGAAGGCTGAACGACGAGGTGCTTACCCTGGAGTTATTAAGGGAAAATATGCGCATCATAGAATTGCAGTCCAGTCGCAACCTGATCATGTATTCTTTCCCCGCAACCACTACCTGGGGAAAGGGCAAACTGAATATCCGGACCTGCTTTGAGGAAGAGCTGCTAAAACAATGGGGATACCCGCTTCACATCATTCTTCTGAAGGAAGGCAGCACTGTTATTCCAATATTATATCCAGGTTCACAAACCTTGTTCCATGACCTTGATGAAGGAAATTACTCCCTTGTTTTTGTCTTTCCCCGAAAAGGATACCTTCAAAAGGGACCTTTTTATATCAGGTCAAACGGCAACAACCTGTATAGCCTTGATGTTGCAACTGAACCTTCATTCCATGAAGAATATCATGAGCTGTTTTTAGCACTTCAAAAATCCCATAGTAAAGCCCAGGAATACGGAACCTGGCAAGTAGCTGCCAATCCCGCACTTTTATTTCAGTCTCCGGCAAAAGCAGTTGAAGCTCCGGGTTCAACATCCGGGATGCGCATCTCTGGTTATTTAAGTGGCAAAGTTGTTGATGCCACCGACAATTTTCCGCTTCCCGGAGCTACGGTCACTGTAGAGGGCACTACAATGGGTACGGTTACCGATATTCATGGGAATTTCAGCCTCCCTGTACCTCAGGGAGTAATGGTGCGGGTTTCCTTTATCGGCATGCAAAGCCAGGTATTCGTACCAGAATTTGATTATTACGAGATCAGAATGCAACCCGATATTCTAAGACTGGAGGAAGTTGTTGTAACGGGTTATGGTGTAAGCAGAAGATCCCTTTCAGGGGCAGTATCAGGTATTCAGGTAAGGAGTACCTCATCCGTCTACGGGTCAAAGGCAGCCTATCCCCCTCCCCCTGTAGCGGATGCACCCATTATGGAAGAAGCATTCATCCTGCCCGATTTTTCTTCATGGGCTCCTTCTGCTCAGCCGGGAGGAATTCGCAGCAACTTCCATGACCATGCATACTGGCAGCCCCGGCTGAAGTCGGACAAGCATGGTAAGGCAACATTCGAAGTGACATTTCCTGATGATATCACCTCATGGGAGACATTCGTGATGGTCATGAACCACAAAAGCCAGTCGGGCAGCCACAGTTCACTCATCAGGGCAATCCAGCCTCTTTCGGCCCAGCTTTCCCTGCCCCGCTTCCTGGTGGCAGGCGATACAGCCATGGTATCAGGAAGACTTACCTCCTGGCTTAATGACACTCTGGAGGTAGACACCCAGTTTCTTTTGGGTGACCGGCAGGTTCAGCAGGGCAGGCAGTTGTTCTCACAAACGGCATCTGAATTCCTGGAGCTCAGCAGCACAGAAACCGATTCACTGAAAATAACCTACCTTGGCGATTACCAGGGATTCACGGATGGGGAAGAGCGCAGCATCCGGGTATTTCCCCGGGGCATCAGCAAAGCCCGGGGGTATTACTGGTACCTGCCTTCCGATACCACCTTCACCCTGTCGCCGGGGGATTTCCCCAGCGGAGAAATACGCATTTATGCCAAAACCAATCCCCTGGATGTAATCTATGATGACCTTGAGAGACTCATCGAATTCCCCTACAACTGCAACGAGCAGGAAGCCTCCCGCCTGATTGCCCTTCTGGCCAGGAAACAGCTGGATGAGGCCTCCGGAAAACGCTCCCGCAACGAACCACTAATACGCAATACCATCCGAACCCTGGAGAAAAATCAGAACAGCCAGGGATTTTGGAGCTGGTGGAGCAACTATGAACCCTCCAGCATGTGGATCAGCGAACATGTGATCAGGGCCCTGAAGATGGCCCGCGAAAATGGTTATGTGGTGAACCTGGAACGGCCACTTACCCGCAATATGCTTCTCTGGGAGTGGGAAAATAATCCTGACGAACGCTACCATATTTTGAATATCATGCTGATGGAAGCTATGGATCTTCCATGGGAGGACTTCATCAGCCAGTTGAATCCATCCGGAAGGTATTGCCTTTCGGAGCTCAGGCAGCTGGCCGGGCTGCAGGATGCCTCGGGTATTCTTCCCTTTGCTGAAAGAACCCTTTTGGGCGGTATGTTTTTCAGGGAAGAATCCCCTATTCATTCAGTACCCTTATTTTCAATTGAAAGGATGCTAAGAGGAAATACCTTTACCAATACCCTCACAGCCTACCGTATGCTGCACCGTGAGGCCGCTCTTTATCATCATATTCTGGAACCTGTATTCAACTACCTGCTTGAGGAACGCGATGCTTCCAGTGCTCCATCTACCTGGAGCACCTCCATGATGATCTGGTCAGTGATGCCCTCCCTGCTTAAACTGGCAGCCCAGCCCCAGGTTGAAGCCATCCTGGAAATTCAGGGGGACACTCTTGAAAGACACCAGGATTTTCCGGTTAGCATTTCCTGGTCGGGCCTGCCGCCCACTATCCGCAAATCAGGAGCCAATCCCCTTTTCTTATCTGCCTGGCAGTACTATCACATTGAAGAGCCTTTGGCCGATGAAAATATAATTCGCGTGGATACAAAGTTTTCCGGCCGTGAGGCTAACGGTGTACTAGAAACTGCCCGGGAGGCAATTCTTCAGCTCACCATCACCCTGGAGGAGGCCGCCGAATACCTGATGGTTGAGGTTCCAATACCGGCAGGCTGCAGCTACGCAGAAAATCAGGCTAAAGGTCCTTTTGAAAGCCACCGCGAACAGTTTCGCGAGAAAACAACCCTGTTTTTCAACCAGCTCTATCCCGGGACTTTTACCTATGAGATCAGGTTGCTCCCCAGGTTTCCAGGCCAATATAGCCTGAACCCGGCAAAGGCTGAACTGATGTATTTCCCGGTTTTCAATGCCAATAACGCGATCAAAAGGGTGAAGATTACAGATCAGGTCATTGAAAACATAAGCAACTGACAGAAAAGTTCCGAGAAACCTGCTGAAAAATGTAATTTTGATACCCTGCACTAAATCCAGCTTATGAATGATCTTTGCAATAAATTGCAACAAAAATTGCCTGATCTGATCATGGACCCCACCATCGCGGGGGAACCCCA
>OBJA01000423.1_pt1 | contig 37504 bp, 30 predicted proteins | sample 1519751 | NCBI WGS metagenome assembly OBJA01 (sample SAMEA3881238, study PRJEB22517) | soil metagenome | biome: lake sediment; feature: soda lake sediment; material: sediment, water from around vicinity | place: India | collected 2013-12-23 | depth 3 m
CACTGATTTCGACACTCTGCCGATGTCCAAGGGCCTGCCACAGTTCTTCACAGATGTGTGGAACAAAGGGATTAAGCAATCTCACGACCGTTTCCAGCGCCTCCTTAACAACCCAGCATTCCTGTTGTCGCGCTGGGAATGCGTAAACAGCATTCACCAACTCCATGACAGCAGCAATCGCGGTATTAAAATGAAAGCGGCCATCAATGTCTTCCGTCACCTTTTTGATTGTCTGATGAGTCTTACGCCGCAGGTCATTGGCCGCATCTGAAAATGATGATGACGCCGGTTTGTCGCTCTGAAGATTGCTGATATTGTCATTGACGGCTCGCCAGACCCGACCAAGGAAGCGTGCACACCCCTCAACACCTTGCTCGTTCCACTCCAGATCTTTCTCTGGAGGAGCAGCAAATAACGAAAAAAGCCGTGCGGTGTCGGCACCATAGGTCTCTATCAGCTGATTGGGGTCTATGACATTCTTCTTGGATTTACTCATCTTTTCGGTACGACCGAGTTCTACCGGTTTATTACAGATACTGCAACGCCCCTCCGCTGCCTGCTCCGGAAACAACCAACCATGCTCGGGACAACGCTGCGTTTCCTTGCAAACCATCCCCTGGGTCAATAAGTTGGTAAAAGGCTCATCGACGTCCAACATCCCCAGATCACGCAATACCTTGGTGAAAAAGCGCGCATACAACAGATGCATAACCGCGTGCTCAATACCACCAATATACTGATCAACAGGCAGCCAGTGGTTCACTGCTTCACGGTCCAGCGGTGCGCTATCATGCTGCGGACAGGCATAACGGGCAAAGTACCATGAACTTTCCACAAAAGTATCGAAAGTGTCGGTTTCACGACGCGCGGCCTTACCGCACGTTGGGCAATCGACCTGAACAAAGGCCTGATGACGTGCCAGAGGCGAACCACCCTCCCCGGTCAACTCCACATCGGTAGGCAACAACACCGGCAATTGATCTTCCGGCACCGGTACCGTTCCACAAGAGTCACAATAAATGACCGGAATCGGTGTTCCCCAGTAGCGTTGCCGTGACACACCCCAATCGCGCAGACGGTAATTGACAGACTGGCGCCCAATGCCCTGTTCAGTCAAAAAAACGGAAATACGTTCCTTGGCTGCTTCATTGTCAAGACCGCAAAACTGTCCGGAATTCACCAGGAAACCAGGTCCAGCGTAAGCTTCACACATGGTCTCAGGGGAAAGCTCTTCACCCTGTGGCTGAATAACAACAATGACCGGCAACTGGTATGCACCGGCAAACTCAAAATCACGCTGGTCATGGGCCGGAACAGCCATGACAGCTCCAGTGCCGTAATCCATTAAAACAAAATTGGCCAGATAAACAGGAATCTCTCTACCATCTGCGGGATTAGTGCAATAGGAGCCGGTAAACACACCTTTTTTCTCAACCTCTCCGCTGATCCGATCGGTTTTTTCCTGGCGTGCAACCTCGGCAATAAAGGCCTGTACCTCCTCCCGCTGATCATCGGTAACCAAAGACTCAACAAGAGGATGCTCAGGTGCCAGGCTCATAAAGGTCGCACCAAAAAGGGTATCCGGCCTGGTGGTGAAAACCCTGATATTTTCCTTACGGCCAGTCACTGGAAAGGAAATTTCACAGCCATAGCTTTTACCGATCCAGTTGCGTTGCATGGCCAGTACACGCTCCGGCCAACCACTTAAGGTTTCCATTGCGGCCAACAACTCGTCGGCATAATCAGTGATTTTAAAAAACCACTGTTCCAATTGCTTTTGCACAACGGGCTGGGCACAACGCCAGCAGGTGCCCTCTTCAACCTGCTCATTGGCCAGAACCGTCTGACAATCTTCACACCAATTAACGGATGAAGATTTCTTATAAGCCAGGCCCCGTTCCAGCATCTTGAGAAAAATCAACTGTTCCCAACGGTAATACTCAGGATCACAGGTAGCAAACTCGCGCTCCCAATCATAAGACAGTCCGATACGCCGCAATTGTTTGCGCATGCTGTCAATATTTTCGTAAGTCCATTTAGCCGGATGAGTTCCATGTTCGATTGCGGCATTTTCAGCCGGCATCCCGAAGGCATCCCAACCCATGGGGTGCAACACATTATATCCCTGCATGCGCTTGAAACGGGCAACGACATCGCCAATGGCATAATTGCGTACATGTCCCATATGGATTCTACCTGATGGATACGGAAACATCTCCAACAGGTAGAACTTTTCCTTGCTTCCATACTGTTCCGCACGGAAGGTTTTCTGTTGGTCCCAGTAGTCTTGCCATCTGGCTTCAATCTGTTGAGGACTGTACAGGCTTTCCATAACACCTCCAATATATCAGCAGTGTTCCATGATCCATGGTCACTGTCGATCAATTAACGTCGTAATTATTAATTTAATAACAATATAATAAGGACATCATCTGAATCGGTATTTTTGATGGTCCGGATTGACTCAGCGTGCCGATTGTTTCATCACTACCGGCACAGGGGGGAAAACCCACCCTCAAAAACAATCATTTACCACCGGGCAAATCTAAATAGACTACTCATTTTTCAGTGCCAGATGCACGAAAACCGGCACAAGCCGGCATCGTCAACAATCTGGAAAAGTATTACGGGCAAACCAAGCAGGGCAATTTGCTGCAGCAATAACCCTGCACACCCTGCTTTAATAGATCATTTTGCCCGGTAGGTAATTCGACCACGGGTGAGGTCATACGGAGACAACTCTACGGTAACCCGATCGCCTGGCAGGATACGGATATAGTACTTCCGCATTTTACCCGAAATATGGGCAAGGACGACGTGATCGTTATCAAGCTTGACGCGGAACATGGCGTTCGGCAACGGCTCCACAACCGTACCCTCTACTTCAATAGCTTCTTCTTTAGCCAAAGGAACCTCCTGCCATAACAGGCTGACAAATGAGCTTCCGATCGGGGCAAAACTCCCCTGATTCAGAAACAGCATAATATTTCATCCGGAGTTTCCGGATAGTCACAAGCCAAACAAATGAATAGCGACTTATTACATGTTCATTCGAGGCTGTCAAGCCTATGTCAACAGGTCAGGTCCCGGTATCTGATCATCACGGCACAATCACGTCAAGATTGCATGCCCAGCAAACGTTCAATTGATGCGATGACCATGGCAGACTTAAAAGGTTTGGTAATGTACAGGTCGGCACCAACCTCTTTGCCGCGCGCCATGTCTTCCGGAGATTTCTTTGCGGTAAGCAGAATGATCGGAATATGACGTGTTTGCTTATTGTTTTTGATTTGACGACAAACTTCAAAGCCATCAACTTCCGGAAGCATGATATCGAGCAGAACCAGATCAGGTGGGTTCTCCATCACCGCTTTTAGCGCAGCAGTACCCGTCGCCACCCCTTGAACATGATACCCTTTGGTCGTTAACAGAATACTTTCAAGTTTAAGCAAACTTTCTTCATCTTCAACGATCAGAATTTTTTTCTGCATTACCCTCTCCTCAAACAGCTCGCATTAAGAAAGATACACCCGTGCCCACTTTTACATTTCTAAATCCGGTTGCAACAACTGCTCCATGGCAATACCGGCCTGAGCTAAAAAGACGGCAAAGGCGTCAAGCGCCAGGTCCGTCTCAGATTCGAGAAATCCGTCACCATACAAAAGGGCCACCACTCTGCCACCGCTGGTTAATGGTGCGACCAGAACATCATCAGGAACCTGACCAAGTAGCAACTGTAAGCGTTGTTCACAGCCAATATCGTTCAGAGCACCGCGCTGCATGCGACGATCCCTGATTGCCTGGGCAAACAGTGACTCGCCTTCAGCTTCAAGATTGAGCCGACGTACCAGTTGATCGGCTTGTCCTCCCAAATTTGATAACCCGAACTGACCCAGACCAACCAAACGCATGCCACGAACGTCAAGGACAATTGCTCGCCGCATCAATTCGCTGGCATAGCGCAGAATCAGCAGAATGATACCACCTCCCAGGTCAGGATTTTGCAACTCAGCCAGCATTCCGCGTAGTAAGTTAATGCGACCTCGATCTTGACGCTGTTGAAGCTCAAGCAGCTTTGCTTCCAGAGCTTCGTCATTTAGTGGAGTGGACTGACTTGACGCCTCGAGTAGCTGAATCTTAAGGGCCAGGCGTTGCGGGCTCAAACCTTTCTCCAGGATCAGATCAAGGGGATTAAGTTGTGCACTACCGTAGGTTGCGACCGGTTCAATCGAAAAAGAGAAGCACCCCTCTTTCCAGGCACAGAAATCAACAACGATGCGCTCAATCTGCTCACCGACAACTTCCTCAATATCTCGTGCTTTAAGTTTATAGAGATAGCTGATGATCGGACCCAGGGGTTGGTGTTTTCGCAACCGGCGCTGAAATTTCAGCGCTTCTTCCACTTGCTGTGTGGAAACCATTTCACGTTCGCGCAACAGCGCGCCAAGCCCCTGGGAAAAACGACTGGAACTGGCGCGGACAACCTGACCATCGTGAAAGCAGACGCTGCCCTGGTCACCCATGCTTTCAAGTTTGAGGGTTCCCGATTTTTTACCAAGACTGATCAACTGCAGTATAGAGCAGATATTCAGATCTTCAAGCCGACCACTAAGACTCATTGTATGTTCAATCCTGAAAAACAGACATAGCTAACCGGATGCTTTATCCCGACCTCGAAACAGAAGACGGATTGGCACTTTATCAAATCCATACTTTTCTCTGAAACAGTTTACCAGATAACGCTCGTAGGAAAAGTGAACATCATCAGGTCGATTACTGAAGAGAACAAAGGTAGGCGGTCTTACCGCACTCTGGGTCGCATAATAAAATTTCAGACGTTGGCCTCGAACCATTGCCGGAGGATGTTTGGCGATAAACTCTTCCAGCCCCTGATTGATTTGTCCCGTTGGCACTCGACGGTTGAACTGTTCGGCCACTTCCGCCACCAGAGGCATGATCTTGTTGATACGCTGCCCGCTGAGCGCGGAAACAAACAGATGGGGTGCAAAAGGAAGAAATTTGAAGCGTCGTTGTATCTCGTCAACAAAACGCTTCATCGTATGATTGTCCTTTTCCGGAACATCCCACTTATTAATCAGCAGGATAATTGCCCGCCCCTTTTCATAGGCATAGCCGGCGATGGAAAGATCCTGATCGGTGACCCCCTCGACAGCATCAATCACCATCAGGACGACATGGGCGCGATCCATCGCTTTGAGGGAGTGAATGGCACTGAATTTTTCCAGAGCCACGGTAACTTTCCCCTTGCGGCGGATACCAGCGGTGTCGATCAATACATAACGTTGATTATCAAAAACAAAAGGGGTATCGATACTGTCTCTGGTCGTACCGGCAACGGGATTAGCGACAACACGCTCGTAGCCGAGGAGACGATTCACCAACGACGATTTACCAACATTGGGACGACCGATCAACGCCAGACGAATTTCGCTTTCACTCTCCAGTGGCGGTGAAGAATCGGGCAGTAAATCATTTAGCGCATCAATCAACTCACCGACACCGCGCCCATGCTCTGCCGACAGTGAAATAAAATGATCGATACCGAGGCCGTAAAAATCAACTGTTGCCATCTCCTGCTTGTCACTATCGACCTTGTTGACGACATGGATCACCGGCTTTTCCGAGCGGCGCAACATCGCGGCAATTTCTTTGTCCGCAGCAGTCAAGCCGTCGCGAACATCAAGCAGATAAATGACAATATCGGCCTCTTCCACGGCAACCTGTGATTGCTCGCGCATCTGACAAAGCAGTTCATCTTCTGATTGCGGCTCAAAGCCTCCGGTATCAACCAGCAGGAAGGGTTTGTCATAGCGCGTGATTTCGGCGTAGTGACGGTCTCGAGTCACCCCGGGAAAATCTTCAACGATTGCCTTGCGCTGACCAAGAATCCGGTTAAAAAGGGTAGATTTGCCGACATTCGGTCTGCCGACAATGGCAACTGTCTTAAGCATACTGACTGATTCAACTTTCTTTCAGGTATAGTTAAATATTCAGCCCTGATCAATTGCTGCGGTATTGCAGACGAATAGGAGCAGGATTGTGAGCTTCAGCTTTTAGCGCTATATCCAAGCTCGCGCAACATCCTTTCGCTTTGGCTCCAGTTTTTGTCAACACGAACGAACAACTCGAGGAACACCCGGGTTCCGAGCATTTTTTCAATATCTCCACGCGCCTGCTGACCAAGGCGTTTGACCATCTGCCCCCCTTTACCGACAATTATTTTTTTATGGCTTTCACGTTCTACGTGGATTGTCGCCTGAATAACGACCAGGTTCTTGTCTGTTTTTTCTTCAAACTGATCGACCTTGACACCTACTCCGTAGGGAATTTCATCACTGGTCCGACGCATGATCTTTTCCCGGATCAACTCGGCAACGATAAAACGCTCAGGAAGATCCGTTATCTGGTCTTCCGGGTAGTATGGCGGTCCGGTCGGCAACATGCGCATGACAGCCTGCAGCAGTTCAGGAACACCATCTCCACTGACGGCAGATATCGGGATGATCTGAGCAAAGTCAAACGCCTGGCTGTACGACTGAATCTGTTGCAGTAATAAAGGTGGAGCAATCTGATCGATTTTATTGATCACCAGAAAAACGGGAGTGTTCAAGGGTTTTAACAGGGAGAAAATTGACTCCATCGCCACATCCGGCGGCTTGCCTGCCTCCACAAGTAACAAAATCAGTTCGACACCCGAGCACGCGCCAATCGCCTGATCAACCATGAATTGGTTAAGCTTACCTTTGGGACGGTGAATTCCCGGGGTATCAAGAAAAAGAATCTGTCCGTCGGCGGTACTGTGGATTCCCAGAATTCTGTTGCGCGTTGTCTGTGGCTTATTGGACGTTATGGCTATCTTTTGTCCGAGGATCCGATTGAGCAGGGTCGACTTGCCGACATTGGGACGGCCAATCAGTGCGACGAATCCTGAAACAAAGGTCTGGCTGGCATGATCTGTCATGACAAGCATCACTCCTTGAGCAACGGATGATCCAGTGCTGCAGCGGCGGCCTGCTGCTCCGCCCCTTTCTTACTGGACCCGCTGCCGCGTCCGAGCAGCTTGTTATTGAAGTAGACTTCCATAAAAAAGGTTCGATTATGATCCGGGCCTTCTATCTGCGACAAACGATATTCCGGCAGTTTGTTATAAAGGGCCTGCAAGCGCTCCTGAAGGCAGGTTTTATGATCACTGCCATATCTCAGTTGTGCCGACGCATCGACAATAACCGAAAAGTTCTTGTTAACAACCTTGCAGGCAGCATCAAAGCCACCATCTTGAAATACCGCACCCATCAGAGCTTCCAGGGCATCAGAGAGCAGGCTCGGTTTTTCGTGCCCCTGATTATTGCTTTCACCCTTGCCAAGGCGCAAAAAACTACCGATCTGCAAGATACGAGCTATCTCCGACAATCCTTTTTCACTGACAATTTCCGCACGAATTCTGGTCAAGCCCCCTTCCGGAATATCCGGAAAGCGCCTGAAGACCAGATCACTGATCGCCAATTCAAGGACAGCGTCACCGAGAAATTCCAAACGCTCATTGTGAGGGATGAATTCAGGTTGTTCATTGCTGAACGACTTATGGGTAAGAGCTTGTTGAATCAGGCCCTGGTCCACGAACACGTAACCCAGATGTTGTTCCAGTTGTGAATATGCGTCGTCCACCCTTCCTCCGTAAAAACATCAATGATGATCGGGCAGTATAGACAAATGAACGAGATAGCACAATTGTTTTACCGGCAGCGCGACCTGCAATAAACTGTGCCACCCGGCTGATTAAACCTCAATCCAATGCGCATACAAGTGTGTATAATGGAAAAACCCGCCGGGATAGCGCTTGAAAACTTCCTCGACGTGCACGATAATGCCTGCCTTGATTTGCGGTTTGATACATGTCAGTTATCTCCACGAGTTCATTGTTCGAGATTCCCGGCAAATAGCGGAAACGACACAGAGATCCAGGTAAAATAGATTATGGGCCTGATCGGCTTTGAAAACATCATCGGCCACCAGCAACAATTACAGGTTCTGGAAAATGCCGTCCAGCGTCAGCGAGTCGCCCACGCCTATCTTTTTGAAGGTCCTGATGGAATAGGTAAAAAGCGGACCGCAATGGCTTTTGCTCGCATTATCTTATGTGAGAAGACGAACGGGTGTGGGCAATGTGACGCCTGCATCACTACAAACGCCGGTTCTCATCCGGACTTTCACCTTGTTGATACTGACAAAGACACCATCAAGATCGAACTGATCCGCACACTACAGTCACAACTGGTATTACGTTCGTATTCTGGTCGTGGCAAAATCTGTATCATTGATAATGCCGACCTGATGACCAGAGAAGCCGCCAATGCCCTGCTTAAAACACTGGAAGAACCGATCGCAGGAACCCTTATTATCCTGGTCAGTAGCCATTCTGAAGTCCTGCTGCCGACCATTCTGTCCCGCTGCCAGCAACTCCCCTTTTCACGCTTGTCACAGCAGGTGGTGGCTCGTCATTTACATCAGGAACTCGCCCTTGATCAACCAGCATCAACAGTTCTGGCGGCGGTATCCGACGGGAGTCTCAGTAAAGCACTGGGACAAAACCGGGATTTATATCTGAAAAAAAGACTCGAACTGATTCAATCCTTGTCAGCCTTGTCGGCAACAAGTACTATTCAGGCATTTGAATTTGCCCAGTACTTGAAAGGTCAGAAAGATCTCCTTGATGAAATACTCGGTATTTTTGAGATATTTTTTCGTGATGTGTTGCTGCATAAACAGGGACAACCTCAAACGGCGATGATCAACCAGGATCTGTTCACGTTGATACAACAACAGGCCGAAACCCTGTCGACACCGCAAATATTAACCAAAATCGAGGCCGTGGATCAGGCACGCAGAAATCTGGCCAGAAACATTAATGTTCATCTGGCAATGGATCAGATGCTGATACAGATCACCCACGCCTGAACGAAGCAGGTAGAAAATGACTCAACCCTTGAAACTTACAAGTATCTCATTCCACTGTGCCGGCAAAATATTTGATTTTGATGCGCAGGAGATGGAACTCTCTCCCGGCGACAAGGTCATTGTTGAAACAGAGCGGGGTCGCGCCCTTGGCACCGTTGTGACACCCCCAAGGGAAACTTCTCCTGACCAGGCCCCTCCCAAGCTGAAATCCGTACTGCGAATCGCCACGGAAGAGGATCTGGCCATGGCTCAGGCCAACAGCGAAAAAGAACTGGAGGCGGTGGCTTTTTGTCGGCAGCGGATACGCCAGCGTCATCTCGACATGAAACTGGTACGCGCGGAATATCTTTTCGACGGCTCCAAAATCATTTTCTATTTCACTGCCGATGGACGCATTGATTTTCGCGACCTGGTACGTGATCTGGCCCAACATCTGCGTACACGCATCGAAATGCGTCAGATCGGCGTTCGTGACGAAGCCAAGCTGGTTGGTGGTCTTGGCGTCTGTGGTCGCGAGTTATGTTGTAGCAGCTATCTGCGGGACTTTGCTCCCGTTTCAGTAAAAATGGCCAAAGCGCAAGGTCTGGCACTGAATCCATCAAAAATTTCCGGACAATGTGGCAGACTGTTGTGTTGCCTTGCTTATGAATATGAAAACTACAATGAATTGCGCAAAAAACTTCCAAAACTGGGGAAAAAGATCACACTACGCAGTGGTCAGGCGGAAGTGATCTCGGTGGATGTTCTACAACAAGCAGTTACACTTTCATGTCCCGGCGGAGAGCGTTGCCGCATGCAGATCGAGGCGCTGCAAAACGAAATTGCCCTGGCAACCAACCCCCGGCCTGATCGCGATGAAGCCACCCCTTCGCCCCCCGCAGACAAGGGGAAGATGCAACAGGAACCACCTGCGGCAAAAAAACAGAAAACCCCGGATCGCCGCCCTCGGCAACGAAGGGAGTCCGCCCCCAGGGCAGAATCGCATTCCCCGACATTGGCACCGCCAAGTTCAGGAAATGCCGAGGGAAAAACTCCTGAACAGGATAAGCCGACACGTAAACGTCGTCGGCCAAGACGCCGAAGTAAACGCTCCAATAATAATGAGACACCTGCCAACTGATTTTTTCCTTGTGGGAGCCCTTGTCTATGCAGAAGACTTACTACATCACCACGCCCATCTATTATGTCAATGATGTGCCTCACATCGGCCACGCCTACACCACCCTGGCCTGCGATGTTATGGCTCGTTATAAACGTTCCCGCGGTTATCAGGTCGCCTTTCTTACCGGTACTGATGAGCATGGACAAAAGGTTGAGGCTGCGGCCAAGGCCAATGGCGAAACACCCCTTGAGCTCGCCGATCGCGTCGTTAAACGCTTCCAGGCCCTATGGGACAAGCTGAACATCACCCACACGGATTTCATCCGCACCACCCAGGAACGCCATAAACACACGGTTCAGGAGCAGTTTAAAAACATAGAAGCCAAAGGTGATATCTATCTGGGCGAATATGAGGACTGGTATTGTACCCCTTGTGAAACCTTCTGGACAGAAACCCAGATGATCGATGGCAACTGTCCTGATTGCGGGCGCGCGACGACAAAACTCAAAGAAGAATCCTATTTTTTCCGCATGAGCAAGTATCAGGATCAACTGCTGGCCCATATCGAAGCCAACCCTGATTTTATCCAGCCCAAATCACGGCGCAATGAAATCTTGAGCTTTGTTCGTGAGGGCTTACGTGATCTGTCTATTTCACGCACCTCGTTTTCCTGGGGAATTCCCGTACCCGGCAATGAAAAACATGTCATCTATGTCTGGTTTGATGCCTTGACCAACTACATTTCCGCTCTTGGTTACCCTGAAGATAAAGACAAGCAATTCGAAACCTTCTGGCCGGCAGTACATGTCATCGGCAAAGACATCCTGCGTTTTCATGCCGTTTACTGGCCAACGTTTCTCATGGCGGCCGGAATCCCTGTCCCGCGCCAGGTTTTTGCCCATGGCTGGTGGACGGTTGAGGGACAAAAAATGAGCAAGAGCCTACGCAATGTCGTTGAACCCCACATGCTGGCCGATACCTATGGGGTTGATACGATCCGCTACTTTCTCCTGCGGGAAGTCCCCTTCGGCCTTGATGGTGATTTCTCCCACAGTGCCCTGATCAACCGTATCAACTCTGATCTTGCCAATGATCTTGGCAATCTGGTCAGCCGCTCCACTGCCATGTTGAGTAAATATTTCAATGGCATCTTGCCGCAGCCGGAATCGGTGGAAACGGTTGATCAGATCTTTGTTGATCTGTTTGGTGAAACGCTTAAAAAATCTGACGCTCTGCTCGATGAAATGGCCTTCAATAAAGCACTGATCAGTATCTGGGAACTCATTTCAGCCGGCAACAAATACATCGACGATACAGCCCCCTGGGCTCTTGCCAAAGACCCGCAACAGCAGAAACGACTGGCCACAGTCATGTATAACCTGATTGACTCCCTGCGTGTTATCGCCGGTCTGATTGCCCCCTTCATGCCGAAAACAGCAGAAAACATCTTTACCATTCTCGGCCGGAATACGGACCAGCTACATGATCAGATGTTTGATTTTTCCAAACGTCTTGATCCAGGCACCACCATCGAAAAAGCCGCCCCCTTGTTTCCACGAATTGAAACCAGTTAAAATCGTGATCAAAGTCAAAGGATCCAGTGGGGTGCCTGTGCACCCCACTGCTTTTTATGATGCTGTAATTATCCGCAGCATGCTGGATCAACCCCAAAAGATATTTGACAGATGCTCATGACTGATTCAATTCCCAAACTGATCGACAGCCACGCCCATCTTGACAATAGTCGTTTTAATGATGATCTTGATGAGGTGATTCTGGCAGCGCACAACGCCGGTGTCCGCCATATCCTGACTATCGGCTGTGACCTCAACAGCTCGATTATCAATGCCGATCTGGCGTCCCGCTATGAACCCCTTTATGCCGCTGTCGGCTTTCATCCTCACGACGCTGCAGCACTTGACCAGGAATCACTGGATCAGATACAAGGCCTGCTGCAACAGCCCAAAGTTGTTGCCGTTGGTGAGATCGGCCTCGATTATTATCGCAATCGTTCACCTCACGATGTTCAGCAGCGGGCTTTTCGGCAGCAGATTCAACTTGCTGCAGAAAGTGGAAAGCCGATCATCGTACATGATCGCGATGCCCATGATGATGTGGTAAGAATTCTTACCGAAGAAAATGCCGGAGCAATCGGCGGCGTTCTGCATTGTTTCAGCGGCGATGAAGAAATGGCCCGTAAATGCCTGGATTTAGGTTTTTATCTTTCTTTTACCGGCGCTATTACTTATCCAAAAAATGAAGCCGTACGGGCAATGTTACGCCAATTGCCCCTGGATCGCATCCTGCTGGAAACCGACTGCCCCTATCTGTCTCCTCAGCCTTTCCGTGGCAAACGTAACGAACCGGCCTACCTGGTCTTCACCGCTCAAACCCTGGCTGAGATCAAAGGGTTGACACTTGCGGACATCGCCCGCATTACCAGCCGCAACTGCCACGACCTGTTCGGAATCGGGACCATCACCACAGCAGCAACGATCGCCTATCAGATACGCGACTCCCTTTACCTCAACATTACCAACCGCTGTACCAACACTTGTATCTTCTGCGCCAAGTTTGATGACTTTGTGGTCAAGGGTCACGAGCTAAAGCTCGATCACGAGCCCGACATCCAGGAAGTGTTGAGCGCAATCGGTGACCCCGCACCCTATGAGGAAATCGTCTTTTGTGGCTACGGTGAACCACTACTCCGACTTGAACTCATCCTTCAGGTTGCCCGGCACCTCAAGGATCGGGGCTGTCGTATTCGCATTAACACCGACGGTCAGGCCAACCTTGTTCACGGGCGCAACATCCTTCCGCAACTCGAAGGTCTGGTTGATGCCATTTCCGTTTCGCTAAATGCAGCTGACGCTGGAACCTATCAGAACATCTGTCAGTCGCGTTTTGGTGAGCAATCCTTTGCCGCAGTCACAGAATTCCTGCGGTCGGCAAAAAAATACATTCCCGATGTGACCGCCACCGTAGTGACCTATCCGGGGATTGATATCGGGGCATGCGAACATCTCGCCGCTGAGCTCGGGGTCAATTTTCGTATTCGTGAATACAATGAAGTAGGTTGATTTTTACAGGAGATTATCGACATGAGCGATCAATATCAATTCGACTTGTTTGTTATTGGTGCCGGGTCCGGTGGTGTTAGAGCCGCGCGGATGGCGGCGGCCCAAGGGGTTCGCGTCGCCGTTGCCGAGCAGGATCGTGCTGGTGGCACCTGTGTCAATCTTGGCTGCGTTCCGAAAAAACTCTATGTCCATGCAGCAGAATTTGGCTCAGCATTTGATTACGCCGGTGGCTTTGGCTTTCACTCACAGCCTGCCCCTTTCGACTGGTCGATCCTGCAACAGAACAAGGATGGCGTCATAGCGCAAGCCAACCGCGGGCTTGAAGGCATGCTGTCAAAAGCAGGTGCCACCTTGATCAAAGGCAGAGCTGTCCTGACCGGCCCCGAGGAGGTCACGGTTAACGGCACCAGCTACAGGGCCAAACGCATTCTGATCACAACCGGCAGCAGGCCCTTCGTCCCGGACATTCCCGGCAAAGAGCATCTGCTTGTTTCGGACGACATTTTTACTCTCAACAGTCTTCCGTCCCGTGCCCTGATCATTGGAGGCGGCTATATTGCCACAGAGTTTGCCGGTATTTTTCATGGCTTGGGAACAGCGGTAACACAAGCTTACCGTGGTGATCTCTTCTTACGCGGCTTCGATGATGAGATCCGTACCTATGTCGCTGATCACATGAAAAAGAAAGGGATTGATCTACGCTTTAACTGCACTCCGCTTCGGATTGACAAATCTGCGGCAGGCACCCTGAAAGTAACCTTTGCCGATAACAGTACCCTCGAAACAGATCTGATTCTGGCAGCAACCGGTCGCCGCCCGAACACCGCTGATTTAGGCCTTGAGCAGACTGGCGTTGAAGTCGATGAACAAGGAGCCATCATCGTTAATAAGGAATTTCAGACCAGCATCCCTTCCATTTATGCCCTTGGTGATGTGATCAACCGCCTGCAATTGACGCCGGTAGCCCTGGCTGAAGCTATGAATCTGGTCGACCGTCTCTATCGCGGCATAGACAGGCCCTTAAGCTACGACCTTATTCCAACTGCGGTCTTCAGCACACCCAACATCGGCACTGTCGGCCTGACGGAAGAACAGGCCCTGGAGCGATATTCTGATATTGATGTATATACAACTGAATTCCGCTCCCTGAAACAGGCCCTGTCGGGCACAACAGAACGTTATCTGATGAAGTTGATCGTTGATCCGTCAAGTGACCTGGTTGTTGGTGCCCACATGGCTGGTGAAGGAGCGGGAGAAATCATTCAAGGCATTGCTGTTGCCCTTAAAGCCGGGGCAACCAAAACACTATTCGATCAGACTGTCGGTATCCACCCGACCAGTGCCGAGGAATTTGTCACCATGCGCAGTAAAAGCCGTTCGCGCACGAGATAATCCGTATTTCACAACGGATGATTTATTCTGTTGACTGCCGGGCCGGGCTAGGGAGTGCGCAGGCGTCTTAATGTGTTGTCGAGCAGTTGACGCAGCGACTCCCGGCTTTCTTCTTGCACCTCCGGTAGCAGTTTTTCAAGCAAACGGTCCGAGGCCTCCTGTGTAGCCTGCTCAACGACCTGCCGCTCCAATGCTCGAGTGTCGAAACCAACCCTGGGGTCGGCAAAACTGCCACCTATCTCCAGCGGTAGCACGCCCCAGCCACTATCATCGACAAAGGCCTGCTTCAGACGATCGGAGGCACCCATACGACTGAGGACCTCAGGTGCCAATCTCGTCGCCAGTGACAGATTGATCGAACCATCGACACCGATGCTGCCCTTCGGTGTCAACTTGACTCGTGACCCATCCATGTGGCTGTCGATCAGTGCCTTTCCGTCTTTAAGCCGATAGCTGCCGGCAAATTCACGAAAACTGATCTGTTTCAGATCGGGGCTGTCAAGAAACCAGGACACCTGATTCAATAACTCGACATCACTGAATCCCCCTTGAGACAGGCGAAACTCACCCTCAAGTTGCAAAGCCTGGAGCAAATTTTCAGCAACTGTTCCTCGACCTGAGAAGTTGTTGATCCACATAAGCTGACCAGTGACTTTCTGTTGTGCAGCCGGGAACAATCCGCTGATCAGGGTCGACAAATCAGGTTGAGAAAGTCCGACTTGCCCTTGATATGACAGCCCCTCAACACCGAGATCAATAACGCTTTCTATGCTGAACTGACCGTCACCAATGCGTCCGCCAAAAGGTGCAATAGTCAAACGGTTATCCTTCAGTTCAAGCCTGGCATTAACCTGTTGCATTGCCAGGTTGCGATAACCTAGCCTGTCGATATTTATGGATCCGACAAGGTGAACAGGGAGGTCATAAGGACCAGGCTCATGGTTGACCGAGGGAACATCCGTGGCTGTTGCAGGCGTCGAGCTGTCTGCCTCCGGCAGGAACTGGTTCAGATCCACCTCGCGCGCTGACAACGTAAAGGATCCACGCACCATCTCAGACCTGAGATCCTCAAAATGAAAAACCAGACGTGCCTGCTGGTCGCCTGCTTTCATGATCAGGTTGTTGCTTTCAAGTCCGTTAGATGAATAATGGATATCTCCATTAACGCCGGTTCTGACAGTATCAAAGGTTGCCTGTACGTCAGCTAACCGTAAGTGGGCAGAATGAATCAATTCGAAACCGGAACTGACAGGACCCGAAAGCCTCAACCTCGCCGTCAACACCCCAGCTGGACTGTAAGGCTGAAGTTGACGTGTAAGTGATTGCGGCAAACTTTGCAAACTGTGACGCAGATCCCCTCGATCGAGGATGAAATCAAGATTCAGCTTTGGATCGGAAGTGCTCAGATTGACCCCGCCCTGAAGTGTCATCCTGATATCGTTGTAGTTCAACAGCGCTGTGGATATTTCCAATAACTCGCGGACCAGATCATATCGAACAGCATAGTCGGCAGTCAGCCGCACCCCTCGCAACGGCATATCGGGCAAATCACGCAGAACCAGATCAAGCTGATTCAAGCCAATACGACCTCTGGAAACAAGCTCTTGAGAATTCCATTCAAGATCCAGGTTAACGTCAAGTAGTGCGCTGCCAATGGGACCGGGCAACTGGTCACGGTAATAGGGAACAAATGGAATCAGGTCAAGGGATGAAATACGGACAAGGGCGTTGCCTGATCGACGCGCCGGATCTACCTGCGCGGAAAAGCTAAGCTGAGCCTGATTTAAAACGACTGAGATATCAACAGGGAAACTTTTGTGCAGTGACATCTCTTTAACCGTCAGGTTCAGGTTACTGAAATTATAACGAAAAGGAGCTGCAGGGTTGATATGCCGGTCAATGAAAAGAATGCGGCCATTGCTGATTTTGATGCGCTGAATCAACAAGTCGAAGACAGATGTTATGGTCGCACCGATATCAGTATCCGAATCGCTTCTTGGCTCATCGTGATCATCAATGTTAATAAGATCACTGATGTTGAAATGCCCGTCGGGCAGACGAATCAAGGTAATGGATGGTTGGTCCAGAGAGATTTCCCTGATATCGAGTTGACCTTTAAGTAATGGCCACAGACGGTAACTGAGTCCGGCTGTTGCAACCGCGACAAAAACATCAGAAGACTGAGCCTCACGAATTATCAGATCGTTAAGCGTCACGCCGGAAAGAATCCCGATATCAATATCACCGATTTCGACTGACCTTCCAAGCTGTTGCTCAACCAACGGCAAAAATGTTGTACGCACGCGCTCCGGCGTCAATTGTGTCTGAATCAGAACAGCCAGAGCTGCTATAAGAACGACAATAACAGCAACAAAAATCAGAAAATACCTGACTATTCCAGACATTTGACCCTCCGGACAAAAGTTTAACACAAACTAATTTAATACTAATGCTGAGACATCCTTTCGTCAATGAAAAACCAACGATTTTTCAGAGAATTAGCCATCAAGTCATGATGATTGTTGCGCATACAGGCAATCAGGCTGACAAGCTCAAAACATCAAGTCAGCGGATCAGCATTCTGTTATTTCCTGAAAACCTGTACGTTGAATAGCTGCAATCTGCGAGCATCAGAACTTTCTACTCAACAGTTAACCACATGAATAAACGATGAAATCTCTTTTCATCATTTTAATATTAGAAATCTTTACTTTTTCACTTGTCGTCACTAGATTAGTTACAAACAGTCGAAATATGACGAGGTTGAACATGAAGAGAGATAAAAATTCGTTACTACTTGATGTCGGCTGGTGTGAGTGGGTGGCCTTTCCGCAACTCAAGATTCCCGCCATTGAGGCACAAATTGATTCGGAAAGCCGCTTTTCTTTATTGTACACCTTTGACTATACCACCTTTAAGGACGGAACAGAGCTGATGGTCAGCTTCGGGATTCATCCCATCCAGAAGAATACCGATGTAGAAGTTTATTCTGTTGCCCCGGTAAAAAATCGCCGCCTGATTCTTCTGTCTGACACACAGCGCCAGTGGTGCTACAGCATTGAAACCGAATTGCGCATTGGCTCTATGAAAAAAATTGTTGAACTTTATCTGGTCAACAACAGTTCTTCTGTGTTCCGCCTGCAATTGGCGTCACAGGCGATGAAAAAGCTGGCCAACATCAACCCGCAAAAAAGGTACATGACCGGCAACATCCTCAGTCCCGGATTCCTCGGCGCAACCGGTTGAATGCAGCATCCTGCTGTTTGTGACTTGGGTTCTCGAGTCAACTGATGGCATACCATCCGTTTATGAGGGGAAAATAGAGGGCGGCCTTAACCTCGTGATCCGGATCATACTCACGCATCAGATCCAGGTAGATCATCATCTGCTGGCGATAGCGATCTGCTTCACGGGTAAAAAAAGCATCCAGTTGCTCTCCCGGTGCGGGCTTGGCGGTTTTGTAGTCGATCACCCAACGTACCCCCTGATCAACAAAAGATCTGTCAATTACGGCATGAACGAGTTGTCCGTTAATATAACCACTCAGTGCCAGCTCAGAACTCTGGTGCTGATGTGGAAATAACAACCACCGACCTCGCTCACTTTTCAGCGTCCGATCGACAGCCTCAAGCACCATTTCCGTCGCCTGATCCAAATCAACCTGCCTGACACCAAGACCACGCAGGGAGCGGCGGACATGAGTCAAGCGACTCTCCGGTGTCTCCGGCCAGACGGCATCTCCAAAACAGGCAATGCGCTCAAAGTAGCGATGCACCAATGTACCGACGTGCCGATGCAGTGATTTCTCCCAGCCACTGTAAAGATCATCTGCCAGGTCATGGGCATCAACAGCAGAGGCAACTGTCTCTTCAACTGGGGCCTTGACAGCAACCGATACCACTTCAGGAAGGCTCCAACGTGTGCTGAGTCGTCGTTGCAAGGGTTTGTCCTGATCCGCCGTAGCTACAGATGCTGCCGTAGTCTGCACAGCAAAAGAATCTGAAACAAGTGGCCACAACTTTTCCAGCAGCGACCCCCGTGCCGGACGCGGCTGTTCATCTGCTCCAACGGCAGCATGACCCAGCAGGTGCAGGCGGCTGATCGCCCTGGTCACGGCGACATACAACAATCGTGCATTTTCGTGATCATCCTTTTCTGCCTCAATATCCGCAACCAATTGATAAACCGGGTCCTTTTCCCGGGTTCCGCGCTCCGCAATCGGTGCCAGCAACAATCCATGCCGAGGGTGCTCCAGCCACCGCAACAGCGGCGCATCTGAATGCCGGGTCTTCTTCCCGAGCCCCGGCAGAATGACCGTATCGAACTGCAACCCTTTGGCCTTGTGAATGGTCATAATCTGCAGTTTACCATTCGCGCGACTGTCGGAAGGAGAATAGAGTTTTTGCAGCTTCGCTGACAACTGATCAAGGCTTTTCAAATCACCCCCCTGTTCCATTTCCTCAATCAGGCCAAAGACCAGCTCACAATCATTCAGAACGGCCCCGGACAAACCGACAGGACCACCAAGAGCCAACCAGCATCCTTCGACCAACTCACGCAACGGTCGTTGTCCACGTGCGGCCAGACCATCTTCAAGCACCGACCATGTCCGTGCCGCACGACAACGGCCATCGGCTGACAAAGAATTGCTGATATCTGGATCTGCGAGCATCGACGGGATGGTCCGATCGCGTGGCAAGGCACAGACAATTGTCAGATCGTCCAGTGTCAGTCCACACCAGGGAGCTCTAAGGACCGCCGCCCAGGCAAGTCGATCCCCTCGATGAACCAGGGCACGGGCCAAATGAACAATATCCAGAACAGCCGGACGCGACTCCAGCAATTCAATATCCTTGCCCTGATAGCTGATGCCGCGCTGACGCAACAGTGGCAGCAAAGAACGCAGGTGCGATCGGCCACGAACCAGAACGGCAATTGTCTGTTCAGGATTCTGATCTTGAGCGGCCTTGATCAAATGGACAACCTGCTCAGCTTCCAGCTGATCATCGGCAGTGGCCAACGGATGAATGTCCACCGCCCGGCCATCAAGGAAGGGCTTGACCGGCTGCGCCATCGCCAATGGGACTGATCCGGTTGTCACATCCATCCGCTGTGGAAAGATGCCGGCAAAAGCCTCGTTGGCCCACTCAACCAGCCCCCGTTGCGAGCGAAAATTACAGCTCAATTGCAAGGTCTTCAAGGGCAATTCAGCACTGCCGAATGACCCTCCAATGCTGCCAAGGAACAAACCAACCTCAGCTTCACGGAACCGATAGATTGATTGCATTGGATCGCCGACCAGGAACAGAGTACGACCATCGCCCTCGGCCCAGCCCGACGTCAAGGTGCTGAAAAGCTGGTATTGCAATCGCGATGTATCCTGAAACTCATCCACCAGGATATGCTGCAATTGATGGTCAAGCTGTAACAGCAGGTCACTGGGGTTATCTGCTGCCCCCAGAGCCTCATTCGCCTTCATGGCAACCTCACTGAAATCGGTCTTGCCATAAGCACGAAACACCAGCCATAACTGTGCTACCAATTGCGGCAACAGATGAAACAATGCTTCAATTAGCTGCCATTGCTGTTCATTGTAGAGTTGCTGCGGTAACAATCGCAGCTGGTTAAGCGCTGCTACCAGGGACGGTAACTGATCGAACTGTTGAAGCAGCGTACCCATACGCTGCTTTACTTCTTTATCCTTCGCCCCCGCTGGGAACCCAATGTTCTTGTTCACTGCTTTTCTGATACTACCGGAAGAAGTCAGGAGCAAATTCGCTATACCGCCCCAGAATGGCATCTGGTCCATGGTCGCACTCGGCAAACTGGTAAAACCGCGACAGGCGCTGACAGAACTGTCCTCAGGACAATGCTGTGCGGCAAAATCAGCACAAAACAACAGGTCATCGACCAGACTCGTCGGAATCAGTTGTTTCACCCGCAAAATTCGTTCGTTACAAATACGCTCCAGGCCGGCATCAAGCTCCCGGCGCAGTTGTTCATGGTCAACAGTCAGGTGCCTGAGCCATTGGTCGCGTCTTTCCAGCAGCGCCACCAGCATTTTCTGTACCACGACCATGTTATTATCAAGGTGTTGCAGCAGGATCTGCAGAGCATTACTGACCGGCCCCGGCTCCTCCAATAGATCAAATATTTGTTGCACCGCAGCTTCATAGAGTTCCGTAGTATCATCACTGATTTCCGGCATGGAGCCAAACCCGGTTGACCAGGGCATTTTTCGTACGATCGTGGCACAAAAGCTGTCGATGGTTTGAATAGCAAGCTGATACGGATTCTGCATCAGAGCATCACCATGCCGTTTAAGTGCCTGTACGGCCAGATGCCAGGTCAGGGCGGCATGTTCCTGCAGCGGTTGTTCTTGTGTTGATGCCTGGGTCAACGCCTCCTGCAGACGACGTCGCATCTCGGCAGCGGCCTTGTTGGTAAAAGTAATGGCCAGAATGTGTTGCGGTTGTTCGACAATGCCGAGGAGGGCCAGCAACCGTTGGATCAACAGTTCTGTTTTACCTGACCCGGCCGGAGCCTGGACAATACAGGAACGGGTTACATCGATAGCCTGCAGTCGTTGCTGCTGGTCGGCATTAGTCATCACCCGCCTCCCGATCAATTTCACCAATACGACAGAGTCCGGGCAAATCACAATAGCGACAGCTTTTCCGTTGATCGAAGGGCGTCACCGTCGCGACCCCGTCGTTAAAATCTGTTGCCAATTGGACAAGTTGGTGCTGCCAGTAATCGATCAGGGTCTCCCAGTCAGCAACACCAATCTGCTCGGTTGGGGACACGACTGACACCGAACGCATGTTGGTAAATATGGCGTCATGACGGACAATGCCGCTCAAACGACAGCTTCCGGCTCTGACCTGACCAATAACCACTCCATCTACCGATTGATCACCACCGGCGACGGCGTAGCAAGGTAATTGGGGCTCGATCAACGGCGTTGTCAGAAAATCAGCCGTGCGCATATCCGTACCGGTTTTATAATCAATGATAATCTTTTCCCCTGTCGACAGGCGGTCAACACGATCAATCTTCACTGATAATTGCAGTGGTCCGATCATGGTTTCCTGTACCTGTTCCGCTTCTTCAACAGTAAAACCATCGCGCTGCCGCTCCACCTGTTCAAACCACTCGACAACAAGCTTGCTAAGCCGCTGCTTCTCAAGCAGATACAATCGCCTGGGCTGATCACATTGAGCACCCAACCGCAGTGCCAGAACCTTGTCGACCTCCTCACTGAACAGTTGCTGTGCTTCATTGCTGCCAAGTTGCAGATAGCGATCCTGAGTTTTCAGTTGTTGCCATATCTGCTGCAGCACCAGGTGCACCAGATTACCTCTGACCACAGGTGACAGACCGGGTACGGCTTTATCGAAATCCTGGACAGCAAGTCGATGATGAAAAAAAGCACGAAAGGGACAATGGGCCTGATCCTGAAGCAAACGTGTGCCACCACTTGCTGCACATGTGCTCACGACAGGGCCCTTGTCATCTTGCCAGGGTTCAAGATATCCAAGTTGATAAGGCATCAACTCCAGCAGAGTGCCGGCCTTGTGTTCCGGCAGATCAACCATGTTTCCCGCAGTCATGATCAAGGGGCTGGGACTGAGGTCGGAATCACCCGAACGCAAGGGATAACTGAAAACAATCTCAGGAGCAGCGTGACGCAATCGCATCAGCACCCCTTTGGCAAATTCCAGTTCACGACTGAAACTGGCGTGGGGCATCTGCAGTTCGTCCTGTAGCCGAAAGGGGATAAAAGGATTCGGTCGCGGCATTGCCGGAAAGGTTCCAGCCTGCAGACCCATCACCCAAAGGTGATCAAAATGAAGGCCTGAGGACTCCAGCAAACCGACAACCTGTACCGGTCCGGCAGCGCTTTGCGGTTGAAACTCCATCTCTGTTGCTATTCTTCCAAGAATGCGAAGGGCACGTTCGCGGCTGATGGAGGTTGCGCCGGGATCCGCCCCTGCGAAGAGGCTTAACACCTTGTCGTACCAGGCTTTAACGGCCTGATAGCTGACACTCGACAGTTTTGCTTCACCCGGCCAGCCACAATTCTTAAGTTCTGCCGCAAAAATATCGGCCCACTTCTCCGTCGTTGCAAGACCTGTGGTCGCAGCCCTTAAATTTGACAAAAAACGCCGAAACAGCGGCATGTTGCCGAAGTGTTCCGACAATTGTAGTAGCGAATTGAGACTGAATCTGTCCTGTTGCAATGACCGTAAGCGCCGATCAAACAGAGCTCGACGGTCCACTTCCTTCAGGCTGCCGCTAATAAAAGGATTTCGCAGTAGAAAAGAGACTTGATCAAGGGAAAGTCGGAAACCTGCGCCAAGACAGGCCAGGGCAGCGGCAACAACCCCTTCTTTGGCCAGAGGTGATCCCAGGGAAAGGCCGAACAGGTCGGTTTCACCAAAAGTCACTTTATTTTGAGGGTCAATATGGTGCTTGAGGACACGTTCAATCTGTGAACGACGACGTTGCAAATCGGGTACAACAACTCCGATAGAATCGGCCCCCTGTTGCAGCAGATGTCGCACCCAGCCAGCCATCCGCACGGTTTCATTGTCCTCGTCATCTGCGGCACATCGAATCACCGAACCAGCAGGCCCCATTCTTGTGTCAACTTCGTTGCAGATTCGCCCGCTGCTGCGCATTAATCTCTGCAGCCTGACAGCTCCGGGAGGCAACTGATCAAAACCGACCAGAAGAATCTTGTCCGGCAGCGCAATGTCGCCACATTCAAAAGCCTGCAGTATTCGCGTTGAAATCCCGCCCTGGTCAAGCCATTGGTGCTGGGCACAGACGTTCAGATAGTCAGTACGCCAGCCCAAAAACATCTGCTGATCGTCCGTCACATTCCATTGTTGCAATGAAACATCATATTCGCTCAACAGGTTGTGTGCTCGTACTGCCATTTCGGCAGTACGTTCCAGATTCATCAATTCCAGGGCTGAACCACGAGTCGCCGCAGCAATCAGGTTTTCCCAAAGATGCCGCTGCTGCAACGACGATAGCAATCTTTCACTCTCGTCAAGGTCATCAAGCTGCTGGACCTGCCAGGCATCGTAAGGAAAAATAAGGGCACCTGGCCACACACGTGACTCTCTTGCTACCATGTATCGGTCATACAGGGTTCGCAAATTCCGGTAGAGCCTCTTGTTTGCCGTAAGGACAACAGCGCCATCAGCGGCGGCAGAAAGGACCTGCTGCTCAAAACTGTTTTGCATGACATTTTGCTTTCGTAACACTCGTGTTGAATCAAGCATCAAATGGATAAGCACAACTGCCAGAGATAGCACATATGGTCGGCAGGTTCAAACCAAGGAATCAGAGCAACAGCACAGGACCTGATTTCGCTACATTTACGCAAGATTTTTCGTTACAATAAGCCGTCATTGAGAAGGTCACACATGTCATCCGGATTTCTCCGACACAAGCCGAAAGCATCTTCAAGATGGCTGGTGACAACCTGTTAACCCTTGCCTGAGTTAAGAGCATCCAATGGACAACGCACTGACAGATTTTGAGCTAACCCCGGAAACAACATTGATTCGTGGCTTTTGGCTCGACCTTGGAAGTCGAGTTGAAAAAGATTCCGGCTGGATGCGCATCGAGTGGCTAATTGATAACCGTCTCGAACTGGTGACTGAAGGCACGGCGGAAACCGGTTCCCTGTACCGCTACGCTGTCGATAACAGTCTGTGGCATTACTGGCTGGTCGCACCCCATATGGCAGGAGGCGGACCTCCGGCTCTGGAGAAAATCTCGGAAGAACAGGCTGCCGGATTATTTACCTAGCCATCCTGGAAAGGCAGAATTAGTATCCCTGTAGGGTCAGCCTCCCCTCGCCCCTGTTTGCACGGGCAGAAACGAAAAGATGTATGAGAACACTCAATCTTGTTATCTATTTTCTTCTGGCTCTGGTGATTGCTTTCGCCCTCTCGATCTATTTCCATTATCGAAGTGGCGAGGTTACCGTCAGTGACCCGATGATTCCTGAAATCCTTGAAGAGCCGGTTAAACGCCCGGTAGTGCGCTATCCGGTTCCAGATTCGCTGCCGCTTGCTGAAACAGCAACGGTTGAACCACAGCGACCGGAGGAACCGGAGCAACAAGATGCCGTCCCTGCTGATGCAGGACTACCAGTAGAACTTCCGGCAATCGAAGAAAGTGACAGCCTGGTTCATCAGGCGCTGGCCGGATTACTGACCGGTCGTACCTTTACTGACCTGGTGATCGTCGATAGTTTTATCCAACGCCTGGTTCTTACCATCAATAATTTGCCGGAAAAGAAAATGCCGTTAGCGCATGTGCCTTTCGAACTGCCTGAAGGGAGTTTTGTTTCAACAGGGGAGGATGAAAGTCTACGCATCGGTTCGGAAAACTACCAGCGCTATGCGCCATATATACACTTGCTTGAAAATACCAATCCTGATGCGGTCATTAAAACCTATGTTTACCTTTACCCACTGTTACAAACTGCGTATCAACAACTGGGCTACCCAACTGCCTATTTTAACGATCGACTGGTCTATGTTATTGAACACCTTCTGGAAACACCAAACCCTGAAGATCCCCTGACCCTGGAACGCCCCTCAGTCCTCTACACTTATGCAGACCCGGAACTGGAAGAGTTGTCAGCCGGACAAAAGATTCTCTTGCGCATGGGCAAGGAGCAGCGCTCTCGGGTCAAATCGATTCTGCGCAACTACCACTTTCGACTTACTCGCCTGCTGCCTTAAGAGGTCTGATTGCATGAAAAACTAATCAATTCAGTCGACGACGTTCCGGACCTTGATAATCTTCGCGCCGCGATCTTCTGACCGGATCAACGCCAGGATACACCCAGCCTTCACCACGCTGAAACTTGACGATCATGTCGCCTTCGATCAATACCTGCAGGCTTTGCGTGTCGACCTGATCCATCAGCCCATCCTCGTAAACGATCGGTATACTCTGCATATGAGCCTCCTCAACATCTAATGTCTTCTTGTATTATAGCTTGATATCGCAGCGTAACAACACCGGCACGAGCTTTTCTGATAAAATAAGTCATGTTTCCAGTTTGCCTTGACAGCCCTGATAGATCGCGCATAATTGAGGGCTGAATGAGTCACTACTGTGTATGTGCGTATTGTGCCTTCACATCAAGTGATGTAAAAAAATATCAAATTCACATCAATAATAATTTTACTGGAGGATCAAGCGGTTATGAAACGGGTATTACTCTTTGTTGCAACCAACCTGGCTATCATCTTTGTCTTGAGCATTGTCTTAAGCCTGCTCGGAGTCGGCACCCTGCTGGATGAACAGGGTGTTGGTCTTAATATGACCAATCTGTTGATATTCGCTTCGGTTTTTGGATTTGGTGGCGCTTTTATCTCCCTGGCCATGTCCAAGTTTGTCGCTAAACGTATGACCGGGGCCAGGGTCATTACCTCCCCGACCAACGAAGTTGAAGCATGGCTGTTTCAAACGGTCAAACAACAGGCTGAAATTGCCGGTATCGGCATGCCGGAAGTTGCTATCTATGACTCACCGGAAGTCAATGCTTTTGCCACAGGTATGCGACGCAACAACGCCCTGGTTGCTGTCAGCACCGGTCTGCTGCGGTCGATGTCACGTGATGAGGCAGAAGCGGTTATGGCTCACGAAGTCAGTCACGTTGCCAATGGCGACATGGTGACGCTGACCCTGATTCAAGGCGTTGTTAACACCTTTGTCATCGTCCTTTCACGTGTTGTCGGACATCTGGTCGACCGCGTCGTCTTCAAAACCGAGCGCGGACATGGCCCGGCCTTCTACATCACCTCAATTGTAGCGCAGATTGTCTTCGGCATTCTGGCCAGCATCATCGTATTCTGGTTCAGCCGCCAGCGCGAATTCCGCGCTGACGCCGGTGCAGCACGCCTGTCCGGACGCGAAAAAATGATTGCAGCATTGGAAAAGCTCAAGAGAAACAGCGGACCGGCACAATTACCGGAACAGATAGCGGCTTTTGGCATTTCCGGCAGCAAAGGACAAGGCATTAAACGCCTGTTCATGACCCATCCCCCCCTTGAAGAACGCATTGAAGCCTTGAAAAGAATGTCATAATTTGTTCGGAAGGTAAAACTTGTTGGCAGGCATACCACACTGTGTGTGCCTGCCATTTTTTTGATCCCGACACAGCAAATGACAGATAGGCTTCTCCATTTCCTTTGTTAACACTTTCTTACGTAGCTGTTGTTTGATTGGGTTTCTCTAAAAAGACTCCGACCATACCAGAACAATCCTTATTTTCACTTAAACCACCACCGGGAACCTGCATAAAAAACCGACCTGTCTCATTTTGTGCCCTCTTCGTATCTCAATTTGAGAACAGAAAAATCCGCTCCGTTGTGCATTAACATCACCTTGAATGCGTGCGGCGTTAAACCTTCAACCTGCTATCCATATCATCAGACCGGCGTATTTGTTGCCCCCACACAAATTCATAATAGTTTTCTCTGACTTGTTTTTCTGAAATGACTCAAGTTTCAAGTTCGTACACCCAGCAAGCTGCCCAGCGAGCGTACGCGCCTGTCTAACCTTGACAAACTAGAAGTTTTACTTCAACAAGTCGCTTCAATGTGTCTGATTTTACTTCTATTCACAGATATTTGAACGGCCATAACTGCCGGATCTGCTGTTATCATATGATCCTGATTCTCCTTGGCGTGAATGTTGCTATGAATTGACAGCAATAGACATATTCAGGCCACACCATTGTTCCCAGCGCTGTGGCGAACAGATTAACACAGGAGTCGACATGGATATTTCAAAGACAATCGCAGAGATGAAAAAAGATCCGGATTTTGCCCCGAATGTCGGCATGGTCTTGATCCACAATGGCGTGGTTCGCGGTTGGTCGCGCAAGGATGGCAGCAATGTCACCCGGATAGAGGTGTGCTGCGACAATGATAAAGCAGCAGCCATTTGTCGTGAAGTTGAGCAGATGCCCGGTATTTATAAAGTCGTCATGGAAGCGCATTCCGGGCTGATGAAACCTGGTGACGACGTCTTGTTCCTGATTGTTGCCGGCGACATCCGTGAAAACGTCAAACCGGCTTTAGCAACCCTGCTTGATCGGATCAAAGCGGAAGCCGTCACCAAAAAAGAATTTTTGGGCGAGGATGCTGTATGAGTTTCAATCACTTCGATGCTGTCGGACGCGCCATCATGGTTGATGTTAGTGAAAAGAACAAAACCATGCGCACTGCTGTTGCTTCGGCACAGGTCAAAATGGGGCAGGATACCCTGCGTACAATTATCGAAGGGGCATCCACCAAGGGAGACGTACTCGGTGTTGCTCGTCTGGCCGGGATTGCAGCGAGCAAAAAAGTGCCGGACTTGATCCCGCTGTCACATCCTCTGGCCATTCATCACGCCGCGATAGATTTCGATGTCGATATAGACGAAGGATTGATCAACATCAGGGCGACGGTAAAGGCCTTTGAACGAACCGGGGTGGAAATGGAAGCAATGATCTCTGCTTCCTTGACAGCATTAACGATTTACGACATGTGCAAAGGCGCAGATAAATCAATCGAAATAAGAAATACAGTGCTTGAATATAAATACGGCGGCAAAAGTGGTCTTTATATGAAAAACACCCCTATAAACAAGGACGTAGACAACCAAGGAATGGGATAGCTCAAGGATGAAAGCAGCAATACTGATTCTAAGTGACAAAGGCGCTATCGGTCAGAGAAAAGATACCAGTGGCCCGGCCATACGTCGATGGTTGACAGAAAAGGGGGTCGAAATCCTTCATGTTGACATCATTCCTGATGATTTCTTTATGATTCAGGGAAAACTGATCAATTGGTGTGATACAGCAATTATCGAGCTAATCATTACCTGCGGTGGAACCGGTGTCTCTCCACGAGACGTGACTCCTGAAGCAACCAGAAGCATCATCGAAAGGGAGCTGCCGGGGTTTGGAGAATTGATGAGACAAAAAAGTCTCGAAAAAACTCCCATGGCGGCTCTCTCACGGGCCATCGCCGGAATTCGCAACAACTGCCTGATCATCAACCTGCCGGGAAGTCCCAAAGCTGCGCTGGAAAACCTCGAAGCAGTCTGGCCTGCCGTTGGCCATGGCATTGCCAAGATTAAAGGCGACCCGTCCGACTGTGCCGGTATTCACTCTCATCAAAAGGATTCCCCTGCCATCGTTTCTTTTGCCGGCTATTCAGGAAGCGGTAAAACAACCCTGGCTACGGAAGTCATCAAACTACTGTGCGGAAAGGGGTATAGGGTTGGCGCCATCAAACATGATGGCCATAGCTTCGACATTGACAAGCCCGGCAAGGACAGTTGGAGGATGACGCAAGCCGGAGCGCTTGTCACCGTCATTTCAGATAGCAGTACCCTGGCGCTGATCAAAAAGCACGAGAGAGCTCCCAGCTTAAGCGACATTATTGCAAATTACTACGCAGAGATGGACATCGTCGTCGTTGAAGGCTGGAAAGACAGTGCCCCCAATAAAATCGAAGTCTACCGCTCTGAGGTCAGCGACCGGCCATTATTCCAGCAGGATAATGCAAAAAACTTTGTTGCTGTAGCGACAGATTGCGATTTGCAGTCGCCCCTGCCGTTACTTGATATCAACCGGCCGCTGCAGGTTGCTGATTTTATCATTGATACCTACCTGAAGCCACATTGACCGCAGAAAGCCAGGTAAGGGGTCCACTTCTGCGGTCGTGGTTCAACCGGCTTCCCTGCGCCCTTTTTCACTAACCAGCAGGATACCAACGATAACCAGCAGCGTCCCTCCCATCTGCATTAAAGAGACAGCCTCGCTCAACATCAGCCAACCAAAGAAAATTGTCAGGACCGGGCCGAGGCTACTGACAAGTGCCGCATGGGAACTACCGATGCGACGCACTGCAGCAGCCAAGGCAAGAACCGGAATGAAGGTGGAAAAAACCCCCATAACGAAAGCCAGCAGATAGATTTTCCACGGCTGAATAAGAACACTCAAAGGATGACTGACCACAAAATGCGTCAGTGTTGCTACAGTAGAAACAATCAGCGCTAGACTGGCAAAGCGGAAAGAACCATATCTGACAATGAGAGGCCGACCACCAGAGAGATAAAGTGCGTAGCACAGAGCCGATAGAAAGATAAGCCCACTACCAAACCAAACCTCCACACGTAAATCAGCAAAACCCATATCATGATAAAAAGCCAGAGCGATGCCGCTATAACAGATCACAACGGCAAGCCATTCATAACCGCGAATTTTTCTGCCGCGCAAAACAGCATCAAAAAACAATGTCAACAGCGGAAAGCTGAACAGAATCAACCTTTCCAGTCCGACGGACACATAGTTCAAACCCCAAAAGTCAAACAGGCTTGCCCCGTAGTAACCGATGACCCCTAAAACAATAACGCCGGCAAAGTCTTTACACCTCATCTTCTGACCAGACTGTTCAGAAGACCAAAACAACAGGAGAAAAAATGGTAAGGCAAACAGCATACGCAACGTCAACAGAGTGACGGCATCGACAGGGACTTGTTGCGGTACGGCATAGGCGAGTTTTACCAGAATCGCCTTGAAGGAAAAGCCAAACGCAGAAACAACTGCTAACCAGAATCCGAGGCTATAGCCACCGGCGACCATTCCGACTGCTATTTTTTTGCCCATATAACCAACCCCTCCCCCGCATGGCGTCCAGGTTCCCACCTAGACCTTGACTTCAAAGTCCATTTCAAACTTTACGACGGCACCCGGAAGGACCTTTTGTATCGCTCTTTCAACTCGCAGGCGATGCATCCAGATAATATGCTCAGGAGAAAATTCATCTTCTGTTTGCCACAAACAGACCCTGCTGTCTTCTTCAATTCCAATCAACTCCATGGTTCCGCCATTCGCCACAATTCCCGGGCGTAACCTTGACAAAACTTCATCAATTTTTTCTTTCATCCGTGCATCCTCCATCAGACAAATTTACAGATTAGTGAACATTCACATCAGGATATAAACCTCTTTGTCGAGCATGTAAGCGGCATAAGCCTAACAGGGTATCTATTTCAGGCGTTTCAACACCAATCTTTTGTCCGATTTCTCGTACAGAAGTAATCAAGGCATCCAACTCGAGGGAGCGCTTTGATTCAACATCCTGCAGCATGGAGGTTTTAAATGCTCCCAATTGCCGGGTCACGGCATTTCGCTCTTCGCCGCTTTGATTTATGGGATAACCGATTCTGGCTCCTATCTCCGCTGCTTCGGCCATAACTTTAAGGCAGAAACGATTAACCAACGGATCGTCAAGGATTTTGTCGCAAGTCGCGCCGGTGAGTGCCGAGACTGGGTTCATTGTCATGTTTCCCCAAAGCTTGTACCAGATTTCTCGCTGAATAGAATGCGATGTTTCGACCTCGATTCCAGTTTTTGATAAAAGATCCGCCAACGCCTGCAAGCGTTTGGAATGTGAGCCATCTGGTTCGCCAATAATGAGCTTTTTACCGAAAACGTTACGGGCAAAGCCATGTCCGTTTGAGGCGAAGCTGCCGTGTACAACTGCGCCGACCACTCTGTCGCCGGGAATCGCAGCGGCAATCTTCCCATCAGGATCGACAGATTTAAGCTGCAAATCGGCACAAGCCCCGTTCGTCTGTTGAAAAAACCACCAGGGGACACCATTCATGGCGGTTAAAACGACGGTTTCAGGCCCGATCAAGGGTGTGATCTTCGCAGCAATCTCGGCCATCGACTGCGCTTTGACAGCAACAACAACGAGGTCTTGAACACCAAGATCCTCCGGGTTTTCCGCTACGCGCACTGGCGCAACGATGATGTCGTCGCCGATTTGCAGTTTCAAGCCATTTACCAGCAACGCATTGAGGGTTGCCCCACGGGCGACAGCACAGACCTCACTACCACTTTTCGCCAACAGTGTCCCGATGAACCCACCGACAGCTCCAACACCATATATGCAGATCTTTTTCATCATGAGGTCCAAACTCCCTTTTCCCTGTCTTTCATCGATTTTTCTGGCTTTATAAAATTGTCACTTTTCCGAATGTGCAATCATCGTACCTTGCCAAAAATCTCACCGATAAAATCAACCAAAAACTGCTCCTGTAACGAACAGAAATGAAGCAAAGCATCCAGACATGACAGCATCAATGGAGCAGAACTATTGGGAATATCTCAAAATGAGACAGTACGGTTTTCTCAAGTCTCAAAAGAAAACAGATCTCGGATAAGGCAGCAGTATTCACCTTCCACGGTTACAATCGGGGCATATCCAGTGACTTCACGGCTCCAGGCGCAACCTCCTGACACTGGCACGATCCTTGCGATTCATGATTGAGGACAGAGATAGCGCTCAGAAACCTTCATTGTGAGCAAAGGTAACTGATGTGCTTATTGCAACCATCTGAATCGACACTCTTGGAACCCTGTGAGCAGACTATGCACGAATGTAACGTTCTCACCACGCAGACACTTAAAGAAATAACAGAAAAGTGCATTTCTTGCGGTCTCTGTTTCAAGGAGTGTGAGGCACTGTCAAGCCTGAACCTTTCTCCGGCAACAATCGCCGTGATGCTCTTAACCAAACAAGATTATTCTGCTGATTTTATCAGGGCGATTCAGAAATGTTCGCTATGCGAACGATGCGACCGTAACTGCCCTTTAGGGCTGTCGCCTAAAAAACTGATGCTGGTTGCGCGTCGAATCTTCATTAGTCAGCAATTAGTCAACAGTAACGATTACAGGATGATGCATGTCGATCAAGAGCATCATCTCTTCAGCCTGTATCGTAATACCTGGGAGATCGATTATCAGAAGTACCGTCGTAAGCCCAGTCGTGTTTTGTTTTTTCCCGGCTGTACCCTGTCCTGCTTTGCCCCGCAATTAACACAAATGGCCTGTAACTGGTTAAGCCAACAAGGGCACGATATCAGCCTGAGCGAACAATGCTGCGGGCTGCCACTGGAAAGCATTGGCCTTTTTGAACGTCATGTTCAGTACATCAATCGACTGGAAAATGACCTGAACAGCGCTGGAGCCAAACAAATCATTACTGCGTGCCCCAACTGCTTCTATCACCTGCAAGGCAAGTATGAGGGGATTGAGGTTCGCTCCCTTTACCAGTTGATGGTAGACGCCGGAATCAAGATTCCGGCAATGGCTCATCCGATGACGATTCATGATTCCTGCCCCGATCGTCATAGTGGCCAAATTGGCCGCTCAATGCGTGCACTACTCAATGCAAACAGGTTGGTCGAGATGCCTCATCATAATGAGGCAACGATCTGCTGCGGCGCAGGAGGACTGGTCTCGATGATCGACCCTCAATTCAGCAATCACAGAACCGCAATCCGCCTGGAAGAAATCCGGCAAAGCAGCAGTGATTATTGCATCAGTTCCTGCATGGGATGTGTCAAACGGCTTGAATCAGTGCAAGCGCAGCAGTCAAAAAATAATGCTGACAATCAAAACCCCCTCTCGCAATTGCGAATATTTCACATTCTTGAACTGGTTTTCGACCTACGTATTAATCATGACCAGCTGCAACAACGATTGGATCTGATGTGGCAGGACGATCGAGGGGAAAAAAACGTGCAAAAACTTCAACAGAACTGAAACCCAAACAGTCTCTTGGCATTCATAAATAGATAATGTTTCGCCTTGCTGTCAAGCGAAGGAGTCATTCATGTCACACCACCGTACAGTCAAAACCAACTGTCGCCTCTGCAGCTATCTTTGCGGTCTTGAGGCAACGGTTGTGAATGAACAGATAGTCAGTCTTCAGCCGGACCCTGACCGATATCCTTACGACACCGGCATTGTGAAAGGTTGTGCTCGCTTTCACAGCAATCTTGAATTTCTAAACCACCCGAAGCGAATCAATCACCCGCTGAAACGAGCGGGGCGTCGAGGGGAAAACCGCTGGCAGAGAATCAGTTGGGAGCAGGCTCTTACTGAAATCAGCGACAAGCTCTTGGGGCTGCGAGATCGTTACGGTGCTGAAACCCTTGCGACCTCAATCGGCGGGCCACATACTACCTTCTGGCCCTTGCATCGCTTTATGAACCTCTTCGGTAGTCCCAACAATGTCGGCATCGGTCAAATCTGCTGGAATCCGTCGATCTGGGTCAACAGTCTGACCTTTGGCTGGCCGCTGGAAAACGAAATCAGTCCGGAAACGACCGAGTGCGCCATCCTCTGGGGAGTGAATCCGGCGGAATCAGACAATTCACTATTCTGGCGCCAGGTACTGGCCTATCGTCACACCGGCAAGCCACTCATCGTCATCGATCCCAGAGAAACCAGAACAGCTCGGTTGACAGAGCATTGGCTATCTCCAATTCCCGGCACCGATGCGGCACTCGCTTTGGGTCTGCTGCATGTCATCATCGCTGAAAATATGTATTCACAGCCTTTCGTCGATCGCTGGTGCCACGGATTTACACAACTCAAACAACAGGCGGCAGATTACACCCCGGAGCACGTTGCGCAAATAACCGGGCTGACAGCAGAGCAGATTATCCAGACAGCCAAACTCTATGCCCTTGCAGGCTCTGCATCAATATTTCACGGTCGCGGCATCGACCAAATTGGAGCGAACAGCATTCAGGTTCACCGTAGCATCGCCTGCATGAAAGGCCTGACCGGCAATGTTGATCGTCCGGGAGCCTCTCACCTGTCTGAGATGCCTCAATATATTCCGGAAGTCGACCTTGAGCTGACAAATCTTTTGCCCATCGAACAGTGTAATAAACAATTAGGCAGGGATATCATCAAGCTACAGACCTACGACAGCTATGACCAACTGACAAGCTATACGTTGCAACATGGCAAACAGCTCCCGGCCCGCTATCTAACCTCGGCACAGCCGAACCTGGTTTGGCGGGCGATGCTGGAAAGTCAACCCTACCCTATTCGCGCCTTGGTCGTCAGCGGCAGCAACCCGCTAATCTGTCAGGCTGACAGCCAACTGATCGGCAAAGCACTGAAAAGTCTTGACCTGATCGTTGCCCTGGAACTTTTCCCAAATTCAGTCACTGCGTTAGCCGATTTTGTTCTACCCATGGCCGGTAGTCTGGAACGTCCGGTATTGCAAACAAATGCCGGTGTATCCAACATTGCCTACGGCGGCCCCCAGGCAATCACGCCATTATATGAACGTCGTTGCGATTTTGATTTCTGGCGCGAATTGGGCCTTCGTTGCGGTCAACAGCAGCACTGGCCCTGGAAAGACTTTGCTGCAAGCCTTGACGATATTCTTGCGCCCCTTGGTCTGACATGGAAATCATTCTGTGAAACAGGCCTTTATGCCCCGCCGCCGCAATATTATAAATACGCAAGTCTTGACAAAAAAGGTCAACCGGGGTTCGCCACTCCCAGTGGCAAAATCGAACTCTACTCCGAACTTCTCAACCATGTCGGAAGTTCACCGTTACCGGCTCATCAACCACAACCTGGGCCATCAGCCGACTTCCCCCTGCTCCTTATTACCGGCGGCCGCAAACAGCCCCACTGGGCATCCTCCTTCCGATGGCTGAAAACGTTGGAGAAACCAGGCACAGTGCCACAGGCCGAAATCAGCAAAGCGACTGCCGAATCATTCGGACTGGAGGAAGGACAACAGGTCATCGTTCGAACAGCACACGGTGAAGCATCTTTCACCTTGAGCATTATTACAATGAAAGATGATGTTGTTAACGTTGATTACGGCTGGTGGTTCCCACATCAACCCCTGGCGGAACCTGAACTCGGAGGCGCTTTTGACTCCAACGCCAACAATCTCACAACCGCATGCTTTGAAACATCGGATCCGATTTTGGGTCAGTGGACCTACAATCGGATTCCCTGCTGTATTTTCCCGACGAGCCCCATGAATCAATCAACCACCATCGCCGATATTCCCGAACAGATATCTGCAATAAAGGAGCATTAAAATGAGTCACAAGAATAAAGCACTGATTTTTTTCACCAAAGTACCGACACCCGGCCTTACAAAAACCCGCCTGACCAAAGAACATGGAGGAATCTTCACTCCGGAAGAAGCCGCAGAACTGTACCGAGCCGTCATGCTCGATACGGCCGAAGTCGGTTTCCGTGCCCTGGAACAGTTGCAAACTCTGGCGACTAATACCAAACAGATGGTGAACTATGATTTTGTCATCAGTTCCACGCCTGAACACGACCATCCGCGATTGAAAGAAATTTTTGACGAACTGGATCAACGGCATATTGATTTGAAATTCATTGCTGATCGTGGCCAAAACTTCAATGAACACTTCAATGATGCGTTCCAACAACTCTGGGAACTCGGTTACGAGTCCGCTGTTGCTATCGGCGGCGATCAACCACAAATGACGACCACCAGCATTATTCAAGCATTTCATTGGCTTGACCGTTTTCAAGAGTCACACCAAAAAGGCTTGGTCCATTGCCCCTGTCAAGCTTGCGGCGTTTCACTCGTCGGGCTGACCAGAAGCACGCCGATGGATTTTGCAGGAGTTTTTTATAATACCGATGGTGTTTCAGCCCTCGACGCTATTATCAATATCTGCAGCGATAAAGCGATTCCTGTCGCTGCCCTCGAAACCGTGGCCGACATCGACAACGTCGAAGATCTCGCCCATGCCTTAAGCCTTGCCCACTCACAGTCCTACACCAGCCGGTTCCAACCTCAAGTGGTTGTCCCACAACGGTTCCTCAACTGGGCGAAAGAAACCGGTCTGACCGTTTGTACTCCCCCGAACAGCGAACATGACCCCCGGGAGACAATCGATGCCTGATGTCCGGATATCAACCGACCTCTGTAGCTGCTGTGGCATGTGCGTCAATTTTTGCCCGGTCGATGTCTTCAGGATGGACAACAGCAGCGGAAAAAAAACTGTTCAGATAGAAAATCCCTCAGACTGCTGGGCATGTGACACCTGTGTTGGACAATGTCCGAGCAATGCCATTCGCATCATAGAGAGTACTGAAGAAGCCGCCGAACGGGAGAAACGTTTCAGGCCGACGGCACCACCGCTTGATCTGACTGAACAACGGCAGTATCATCAATGGCATGAAACATTGACCCAAATCCTTGGTCTGCGCTGGAATCCGGTTGCAATATCCCTGATCGGCAATGATCAACCCTTACCGGCTGCACCAATGCCACGGGTCAAACTGCGCTACTGCCAATCATTGATGATGGCGCGACGCGGCAAAACCCTGATGATGCCGGCACAGTGTCATGCCTGCCCGGACGGCACCCATATTCTCGGTCTGACAGAAATTCCTCCCAAACTTGCCAGCGGCGAAATGTATATCCATTTCAGAAAACTGGAATCGCTGGAAGCCGCCCGCCAGATGATCAAGGAACGTCCACTGCTTCCAGAAAAATCGACCCTGGCAACCCTGGTCAGCCCACTCAAAGATGCCATGATCACTCCCGATGTCATTGCCGTTATCGCCAAGCCGGAACAGATCATGTGGTTGACCATGAGTGCCTCCTACAGCACCGGCAAGCGTTTTGACTTTAAAGTCAGCGGCTACAACGCCCAGTGTGTTGAAACCACCCTGCTCCCCTACACCCAACAGCGTTTCAACCTTTCCCTTGGCTGTTATGGTTGTCGGGCCAGCTCAGATGTCGGTGACGAACTGATGTTTATGGGAATTCCCCGCAAACAGCTTCCGGAACTGATCAATGGCCTTAACAAGTTGGGGGAAAAAGCGATCGGCGATTCGCGCAACAAGATCTATCTGCCGCCCAATATATGATCAAGGGCGGTCCGGGACGCCCTACTGACCCGGACCGCCCTTGACGGAGGCTCATTAAACAACCTTCTGATCCTGATTTTTTATTGAATTAACTGATTAGCACTCATCTTCCGACTCCCTTCTCCTGGGGGAGAAGGTGGCAAAAAAGCCGGATGAGGGGGCCTG
>OBJA01000425.1_pt1 | contig 37461 bp, 35 predicted proteins | sample 1519751 | NCBI WGS metagenome assembly OBJA01 (sample SAMEA3881238, study PRJEB22517) | soil metagenome | biome: lake sediment; feature: soda lake sediment; material: sediment, water from around vicinity | place: India | collected 2013-12-23 | depth 3 m
GTAATGTATCCTGAATTCTTGTCCCGGCTGACATTGCTTGTGGCCACAGGATCAATCATATCAAAAAGTGTTAGCTGATTGCTGCCTTTGCCGGGACTGGCAGATGCAGTAGCTGTGACTGTCTCAGAACCTGCGCACAGCAGTGCTATAACCTGCATAGTTTTCCCAAGGCCCATGTCGTCGGCCAGGCAACCGTTAAGTTTGTTCTTCCTCAGATGCATCAACCATCTGAAACCATCAACCTGATAACCTCTGAGCTCGGCCTTTAAGCATGAGGGGACACTATAATCATCAAAACTGCCTCTTGTAAGTTCCTCAATCCTTTGTGATATCTCCCTTTGTTCTGTAACCTCACCCTTCAGCAAAGCAGCATGGTGAGCAGCAATTCTGACCGCATTGCCCGCAGTAATGCCATATAGAAGAATATCGGAAAATCTGCTGAACCACGCCTCCGGAATAATAAATATTGTTTCGTCGGGAAGCAAATACTCTCTGATGTTTTGCAGAATGTGACGCCTGAGCGATACGAAAGGAATCTCAAACTCCCTGAACCGAACGGCACCATTGATTTCAAACCAGTCATACCCGGTTTTGTACCTGAGCTGCAGCTCATATTTCCAGAGGTGATATCTGTCTCCGTAATACTCCTGGTTTACAGTGATGCCCAAACGGCTGAGCCTTTCAGAATTCTCTGAAACCCACTCAATATGATGATGAATCTCTTTGCTGATCACATCGCTGTCTCTATCTTTCACAGCCAGATTGTTATCATCAGATTCCATAAGCCCTAAACTATGTAGCTGTTGCAGCACTTCTTTCTCCTTGCCGAAATTGCGATAGAGCTTCAGAATATCGTAACGATCATCACGCTCAATCAACCTGGTAAAGACTTCAGCTTTTGAAGATGGATTTACTTTTAAGGATTGATAAACAAATGCCGGCCTGAATACCGGATCACCTTTCCAGCTCTTCTCCAAATATAAAACTAACTCTGGGTCACCCTGCAACTCTTCAATCCCGAAACCGGTGGCCTCTACATGAAATTTGCTTACCGTCCTGATAAGGAATCTCTCAAACCACATCTTTTCTGTCCGTGAGGGTATGATGAGGTGCTCCTTCTCGAAAAATGGGGTAATCTTCTTGTGATCTATCTGTTCCGAAAACCAGATAATTTCCCTGTCAACAATCAACCGGCATGGGTCCTCTGTCAGAACTACCGGTTTCCTGCCTCTTAGAATGATCTCGCCTCCATTTATAAGGATATTCTGCCTGTAAATAATTCTATCTCCGCTGCGCTCAAACCGGAATACTATCTCTGCCGGTTTGTCAATTGCATATATGGTGTCGCCGGCAAGCATGCCTCTGTTCCGGTGGAATGGATAGAGCGGCATTTTTTCATGTCTCACAATATTGAATATCTGAGACATAAATTTTTCTATGAAGGGTCTGATATGTTCTGAAATGTATTTGTCGTCAACTCTTGCAAGAAAAGATGTTAACAGCTCTTTTGGTCTGGCAAACCGTGCACATATTTCATGGTCATGATATTTGTTTGCTAATCCGATGATCGCTTTCTCTACATCTCCAAGAGGAAGCCCCGGGACAGAACCATGAAGTCTTTCAATTTCATCAAGTGTATTGTTGTTTCTGACAGCCAGGCATGGCATGAAAAGGTAGCCAAATTTTGGATGCTCAGTGATTGTCAGGATAAATATCTTCATAAGAACAGGATGACTAAAACTTATTTGACTGCATTTGTATCAGGTATCTTCAAAGGAAATAGCAGGTACCAGACCCCTGCAAGAGATGTAACGGCAGTTATGATATAGAAGGCAAGTCCAAGTGCAATTGCTGCCTCCCTCGTGCTTTCGCTCATTGCGAGAAGGGTTCCTGCAACGGCAAAGGTGAACTCCCTGGCACCGGCACCGCCAAAGGTTACTGGTATCACAGCCATTATTGATGACACAAGAAATAGAGTCAGAAGTAGCAGGATTTCTCCGTGCTGACCGAAGGAGAGCAGGATGCAGAGAGCGCTGCCAAGCTGCAGGGATTGCACCATGAATGACTGCAGGTTTGTCGTTGCAAAGATTTCGGAAAAGAGCGGGAATATGTATCTCACGGCAAGAAACGAGATGACCACTATTGCCGGCACTGAAAGGGCAGAGATGAAATGCATATAGCCGGGCAGGGGCAGCCCCCAGGTGAGAACGATTGTCAGTATCAACAGCGCTGTGAGCCCGGTAACCCTGTCCAGCAGTGTTGCCTGGAAGATATGGCGCAGTTTTACTTCACTATTCCGGTTCAGAATAATGATCTTGTAAGCATCGCCTCCTATACCTCCGGGCAGGAACAGGTTGTAGAACATCCCAAGAAGATAGAGTTTTATGTTAAATAATTCTGGCAATATAAGGCCTGTTGCCCTGAAAAAGAGGTTAAGCCTGTAGGCGGATACCAGCTTGGACAAAACGAATAGCAGTAATGCAGCCATCAACCAGCCAAGATGAGCACTCCTGATGATAGCGGCGACACTCCTGATATCTATCTTTGAAAAGACAAACCACAGTAAACCTGCTGAAATCAGCAGTTTTCCGGTAAAGATCGCTGCTTTCTTAATTCTCTCTTTCACCACCTGTAACTCTCCTTACCTTGTATGGTTTTTTGTTCTGTGATTCGTAATAAGTCCGCATCAGCATCTCGGCAATTATGCCAATGGTTATGAACTGTATTCCCATGATGAGCAGGATTAAACCCAGTATCATTACAGGTTTGCCCCAGATGTCGTTGCCCATAATTTTCAGAATCAGCAGGTAAAACTGTATCAGCGCTCCTGCGATAAAACTTAGCAATCCGATAAGCCCGAAAAGGTGCATAGGCCTGTTCATATATTTCCTGAAGAAGAGCAGCAGCAGCAGGTCACTGACAACTTTAAAGCTGCGGTTTAAGCCGTATTTTGACTTCCCATGTATCCTGGGGTGGTGGTTCACCTCCATCTGGGTGATTGATGCACCCTCGAAGCTGGCAAGCACCGGAATAAACCTGTGCAGCTCTCCGTAAATAGAAATGCTCTTTGCAAGGTCTCGCCTGAAAACCTTCAGCGTGCAACCGTAATCCTTAATCCTGATAGTTGTTGCTTTGCGGATGATGGCATTGGCGATGATGCTCGGTAATCTGCGCAGGAGAAACCCATCTTTCCTGTTTTTCCTGATACCTGCGACAAGGTCCCAGTCACCTCCGCGCGCTTTGTTGAGCATCGGAATGATATCTGCCGGGTCGTTCTGAAGGTCTGAATCCATCGTTACAATATAATCGCCTTCAGCGTATTCAATACCTGCCGATAGCGCTGCACTCTGACCAAAGTTACGTTGAAGCTCAATCAACCTCAAACGTGGATCATTGATCTCTTTCACCTCAGAAAGGGTGTTGTCTGTAGAGCCGTCATCAACAAAAACAATCTCGAAATCAACATCTCTGATAAGTTCAAAGATATTGTTGATAAGTATTGAAGCATTCTTCTCCTCGTTGAATGCAATGATGACTATTGATAATTCGGGCTTCTCTCTTTTCATGGTATTTCAAAATCCTCTTCAAATGAGATCAGATAGATCACATTTTTGTTGTGTTTGATGCTTGTGGTAGTATGTATGTGGTATGGTACGGGAAATCCTCTCTGCAACCCCTGAAGCCTTGCCTCATCGGTAAGGAAGAAAGTGCCGGACGGATATTTTTTAAACTCCCTGCCAAGAGTCTCTTTTCTTTCAGAGGTGATGTAGATAACTGTTACGTGGTCAACCCAGGTCTTCCCGATTATCATTAGTGGTTTATCCTGAGCAATTTTTGCAATTTCGAATGCCTCTGTTTTCTGTTTGTGCTCGTAAACCTGTTCTGCTTTAACAGGTATCCATGTAAGGTTGAATATTATTCTGAGAAGGAGGAGAGTGATAATGAACAGTGGCAGCCTTAGCAGTTTATATCTGATGATTGCAATTAGGGTGATCAGGATAAGCAGAGAAAATGAAATGCTGATAATGGTGATGTGGTTGATGGCTTGCAATTCTCTGATAAAAGGCATGCTGAGTGTGGCACCCAGAAGAATGACGGGTGTTATGAAGAAGAATAGCACCTGCAGAGACTTGTGGAGGAGGGTTTCGCTTATCTGCTGATCGCGGAACATTATGATTAGTGGAATAAATGTAAGAGGTGCCAGCATAAGCACGTATCTGGGTATTGTTGCCGGCGAGAGCCAGTACACAATGATATTTGCGATAAACAGCAGCACCATCAGGCGTATGGCGGCGAGCGGAATGTGGTTTGTAGCAATTTTTTCATCGGATTGCCCGATATACGGGCCTGAAAGCAGTATAGTCCGGCTTCGTTTGAAAATCAGTAACAGAACCATAAGCGACCATGGCAGGAAATGGTAAATCATCTCCGGGTGGAAGAGGAGCAGGTGTCTGATGGTGTCGGGAAGCCCCTTTCTGACGGCTGTACGTTGACTTGACTGGTCCCAGAGAATGGCCAGATACTGCTCAAGTGAGTTTTCAAGGCTGTATAGAAAGAGATAACCGCCGGTTATCAGAATGAACAGACCAATGCCGATAAAGTGGTAAAGAGAGAATAGTTTCCTGAAATGTTTCATGGAGATGAATACAACAAGTAGCGATATTCCCTGAAAGACCAGGGAGGGCATTCCTTTCAGCATGAATCCGGTTGCAGCCAACAGGTATGAGAGCAGGAAGAGCCTCCGGTAATTCTCTTTTATAATATTGTTGATGATAACAACAAAACTTGTGAAGGTTACCCATGAATACAGGATGTCAATAAGTCCAAGCATCGAATCCCAGAAGAGGATCCTCCCACAGGTCAGGAAAACAAGCGCAGAAAGCAGCCCGTTTTCATTTCCGAAATATCTTCTTGTGAATAAGAAAATGGTAATGCAGAATCCCAGAAGCGCAAGTGCAGCCGGCAGTCTGACCAGCCACTCCGAAGCGCTGCTGCCGTTTGCAATGAATAATGGAGCCAGGATCCAGTTGTAAAGTGGAGGTTTGTTGTAATAATACTCTCCGGTGAAGGTGGGGGTGATGTAGTTTCCTGAATAGATCATCTCTAGCGTAACAATGCCACGCGTTGGTTCATCAGAAGTGAAAGGCATAACGCCCAGATTTATAAATAGCGCCGGTAGTGTATGTATACATGCAGCAACCAGTATAAGCCAGGAACTATTTTTTCTGTTCTGAAATGAGAGCACTCTGTTATTTTTTGATTTATTCTGCATGCAAACCTAGCTTTTTTTCAGGAAAAATTGATAGGTTTGCAACCAAATAAATTAGCATAGGAAAAATACTGATGATGAAAAGAAATTATGTAATTCTGTTGTTTGTTTTGATTGCTGCGCTGGCAATAAGCAGTTGTGATGATTCAAAGAATATATCGGAGGCGAACCTTATCGGGCAGTGGAAAGTTGTAAGGTATAATCTGGAAGATTACTCTACTCCACATTTCATAGAGTTTAAAAATGGGGGCGTCTATTATGAGAACATGAAAGTACTTGATGTGTTCATTGAATATGACGGCACCTGGGTTCTGGATTCAAAAAATGAAACTATAAAGGTTGACAAGGCAGGAGATGTGACAGAACTTAAGATCGAAAGTCTTAACAAAGAAGAATTTGCATTCAGGCTTTCCGATGGCAGGCTTTGGGAGTTGGAAAGGCAATAATTTATTCATTTTCAATTTATCTCGATATTATTTCGTATCTTTGTCCCATTGAAATAACTAATAGCGGGGGACAAAAGATGAGGGAGTTGAACATTGGTGGGTTACTGATACCGGTACCCATCATACAGGGGGGTATGGGAGTGGGAATATCCCTTTCCGGCCTTGCGGCAGCCGTAGCAAATGAGGGTGGTGTCGGAGTGATCTCCGCAGCAGGTCTTGGCCTTGTTCACCGCAACACAGCACTTGATTATCTTGAAGCCAACATTGAGGGTCTGAAGATTGAGATCCGGAGAGCCAGGGAGAAGACCCGGGGCATCATCGGTGTTAATATTATGGTCGCAATGACAAATTTTGCCGACCTCATCAGGACTGCTGTTTCGGAGAAGATTGATATAATCTTTTCCGGTGCGGGGCTTCCGATGGACCTTCCCGGTTTCTTAAAGCCAGACAGCACTACCAGACTCGTTCCGATAGTCTCTTCAGGAAGAGCTGCAAAACTTATTTGTGGGAAATGGAAATCCGCATTTGATTACCTTCCTGACGCAGTTGTTGTTGAAGGGCCTAAGGCAGGAGGCCACCTTGGCTTCAAAAAGGATCATATTGAAGATCCAAGATATACTCTTGAGGAGCTTGTGCCAGAGGTTGTGAGTGAATTGAAATATTTCGAAGAGACATATAATAAAGAAATACCTGTTATCGCTGCAGGAGGAATATACACCGGGGAGGATATGTACAACATTATGCAAAAGGGGGCCAAAGGTGTACAACTGGGAACCCGTTTTGTAACAACCGAAGAATGTGATGCTTCAGACGCTTTCAAGCAGATATATCTTGATGCTTGCGAAAATGATATCGAAATCATTCAGAGTCCTGTTGGCATGCCCGGAAGAGCAATCCGAAATGCATTCATCGATAAGGTAGCACAAGGGCTGAAACATCCGGTCAAGTGCCCCTTTCATTGTATCAGAAGCTGTGATATTACCAACACCCCCTACTGCATAATACAGGCACTATTCAGTGCCTACAAGGGCAATATGTCAGGAGGCTTTGCATTTGCAGGCAGTAATGCTTTCAGGGCAAACATGATTACCACGGTCAAAGAGGTTTTTTCAGAACTTAGAGAGGAATTGCAGAGAAAAGTATCTGAGTGTAAAAACCGTTTGCCGGGTTTGGATTGCCCTCCGGCATAAAAAAATAATCCGGCTCATAAAATAAAGGCGCCCCTTTCTGAGGCGCCTTCTTTTTTGACCTTATAGAAAAAATCTTTGATCTATTTGCTTTTGGTCCAGGTGCTCACTGACTGATCGAAGTCGCCATCTGAATAGCTGACATCATATTCAATAGTAAGAGTGAGTCCATCAGCACTAGTGGTACCGGTACCCTCAATAGTGCCTGTGAAACCGCTGCCGGTCATTGGCTGATTCGGTACTGTAAAGTTGCCGAACTTATCAAAATCCACGTTGGCAACAAAAGCGGTTGCCCATCCGCCGAAGTTAGCAACGAGGAGCCTCATTGTATTGGCACTGGAAGCAGTTACTGTTGCATTGTAGTTCCATGTTCCGGGATTGTCGCCGGTAACAACATCTACAACTGCCCAGGTTCCTGTATAGGTAGCCTGGTTTACGATGACATCAACTTTTCTCTTCACGGAAGTTTTGTTGCCTGCCTTGTCTGAAACACTGTAAACAAGCTCGTAGGTTCCAATCTTTGTTACGTCTACCGTACCTGTTACGATAACGTTGTTTGTCAGATCGCCATCCTGTTCGTCTGTTGCTGTATATCCCGGCTCAACAAAACCTGTTGGATCGTTAAGAACGATTTCCATGTCTCCATCAACAAGATCAATCACTGGAGCATCAAGGTCTTCTGTTTCACAAGCGCTGAATACAACCATCATTGCTATCACTGCGCTTAATACAAATGTTAATTTTTTCATCTTTGGTTATTTTTGGTTATTAATCTGAAGTGAAAAATAATTTTGCAAATATAATGATTTTTTTGCCGGATGTAAAATATCTGAAAAAATTGCTTATTTTTGCAACATATTACTAAACCCTAAAAGCAAACAAGGTATGAAAAAGGTTTTATCAGTTCTCGTGATTTTAGGCTTTGTCATTGGAATGGCAGCCTGTGGTAACAAAGCAGCCGAAGAGGCAGAAGCCCAAAGAATTCAGGATTCTATTGAGCAGGCAGAAGCAGAAGCTGCTGCATTAGCAGAAGCAGAAGCATTGGCTGCTGCAGAAGCGGAAGCTGCAGCTTTAGCAGAGGCAGAAGCTGCTGCAGAGGCAGAAGCAGCCGCAAAGACTCCTGCCAAGAAGACAACCACGCAGAAGGTTGTTGAGGAGGTTAAGCAGGTAACTACTGATCAACCCAAGAAACGCGGAGGCGCTACAAAGGTTGACGAATAGTCTGTGACATTGCCAGGAAAGGCTGCTCTTCAAGGGTAGCCTTTTTTTGTTTGATATTGAAAGATCTTTAGGTTATTTTTGATGCACAAAAAATCTAACTAATTGTAATCGGATCATGACCGGAATAAATCACAAATTTGGCTGCCTGACTCTAAAAAATGTCTTAATTGCTGGCATACTCCTTATAAACTTCACGAATCTTTATAGCCAGGATACTGTGCCTGCTGCGGTCAGAAAGGTTTATAAATTTGACATCAAAGAAGATATTGCTCCACCGGTTTGGCTGAGAACTCAAAAGGCTTTTTCAGAAGCGCAGGAGATGAATGCCGATCTGATACTGATACATCTAAATACTTACGGAGGTATGGTGTTGACCGCTGACAGCATCAGTACAAAAATTCTAAACTCACGTATTCCGGTTATAGTATTTATTGATAATAATGCAGCTTCAGCAGGTGCATGGATATCTATCTCGGCCGACAGTATCTATATGCGGAAGGGAGCCAGAATTGGGGCTGCGACAGTTGTAACCCAGGACGCCCAGGCGCTGCCTGACAAATATCAGTCATATATGCGCTCTTCAATGAGAGCTACCGCCGAGGCAAAAGGCCGGAATCCGAATATCGCAGAGGCAATGGTTGACCCCGATGTTTTCATCGAAGGAATTTCCGACTCAGGTAAGGTGCTAACTCTTACTACCGATGAAGCTATCAAACATGGGTATTGCGAAGGGGTTGCCGAAACTGTTGATGAAGTTGTAAGGCTTTATGGAATTGAAGATTATGAGTTAATAAACCAGGAGCTGACAGCTCTTGACAAGGTGATTGGCTTCCTGGTTACCCCTATGATCAGTGGACTTCTGATTATGCTGATAATAGGAGGGATATACTTCGAACTTCAGACCCCCGGCGTAGGATTCCCCCTCGCCGCTGCTGTAACCGGCGCTGTGCTATATTTTGCGCCACTCTATCTTGAAGGTCTGGCCGAACATTGGGAGATACTGCTCTTTGTCGCAGGGGTGATCCTGCTTGCCGTGGAAATATTTGCCATTCCCGGGTTTGGTGTTCCCGGAATCCTCGGCATAACCCTGATAATTTCAGGTCTTGCCCTGAGTATGATCGACAATGTTAAATTCGACTTCTCCGGGGTGAATACAGGTGCAGTATTTATGTCATTTTCCATTGTCATTACAGCAATATTCCTCGCCTTGCTCACATCATACTTTCTCACAGTAAATATTTTCGGGCACTCCACCAGGCTCTTCGGGCAACTCTCCCTCGATGCTGAACAGAGGTCGGAAATGGGATACACTACTATGGAAATTGGCCTTCAGGCTCTTATTGGTACTACAGGCCTTGCCCATACTATGCTTAGACCGGCCGGTAAGATCGAAATAGATGATGTGCAGTACGATGCTACAGCAGAAACCGGATATATCAACAAGGGGGAAAAAGTCATAGTCACCGACTATGTGAATGCACAATTAATAGTACGTAAAGCTTAAACAAATTGTGCTGATAAGCTGTTTACCTTGCTAAAATGAGTATTTTTGCGCCTTGTTTTCAGAAAAGATCTTATCTATGATAAATATTACTCTCCCTGATGGTAGTGTCAGGAAATATGAAGAGCCGGTATCAGGCATTGAGATAGCTTCCTCGATAAGCGAGGGGCTTGCCCGGAATGTGCTGGCAGCAAAGGTTGATGACGAAGTATGGGATGCCGGCCGCAAGATTGGACACGATGCCAGGGTAAAGCTCCTCACCTGGGATGACCCGGAGGGCAAATCTGCAATGTGGCACTCCTCGGCACATCTTATGGCTGAAGCCGTTGAAGCTCTCTATCCGGGAGCTAAGTTTGGAATTGGCCCCGACATCGAAAACGGCTTCTATTATGATATTGACCTTGGCGACAGGGTAATCTCAAATGAGGACTTTGCTCAGATAGAGGAGAAGATGATATCCATCGCCCGCGAGAAGCATTCATTCAGGAGGAAAGAGATCTCGAAATCTGACGCTTTAAACTATTTCGGCACCAAGGGTGACGAGTACAAAATTGAACTTATAGAAGAACTTGAAGATGGCAGCATCACTCTTTATGAATCGGGTAATTTTATTGATCTGTGTCGCGGGCCACACCTCATAGATACCTCACCGATTAAAGCAGTAAAGATATTGAGTGTTGCCGGAGCCTACTGGCGAGGCGACGAGAAGCGCAAGATGCTGACAAGGCTTTATGGGATCTCCTTCCCTAAACAGAAGGAGTTGACAGAGTATCTTGAGATGCTGGAGGAAGCGAAGAAACGGGATCACAGAAAGCTTGGCCGGGAGCTCGAGCTGTTCACCTTCTCCCCGCAGGTAGGGCAGGGGTTGCCCCTCTGGCTGCCCAAGGGTGCACAGCTCAGAGAACGCCTCGAGCAGTTCCTTAAAAAGCTGCAAAGGGATGCCGGTTACCTGCCGGTCATGACCCCGCATATCGGAAACGTTGAACTGTATAAAATCTCAGGCCATTACGCCAAATACGGCGAAGACTCCTTCAGGCCAATCCTTACACCACAGGAGGGCGAAGCATTTATGCTTAAACCAATGAACTGCCCCCATCACTGCGAAATATATAAGAATAAAAACCATTCATACAAAGACCTGCCTCTCAGGTATGCAGAGTTTGGAACAGTGTACAGATATGAGCAGAGTGGCGAGCTGCACGGCTTAACCAGAGTAAGAGGGTTTACACAGGATGATGCTCATATCTTCTGTACTCCTGAACAGGTGAAGGATGAGTTCAAAAATGTTATTGATATTATCCTCTATATCTTCAAAGCACTGGATTTTGAAGATTATGAGACACAGATATCCTTGCGCGACAAGGTGGACAAAGAGAAGTACATAGGTACGGATGAGAATTGGGATAAGGCCGAACGTGCTATTATTGAGGCTGTGGAAGAGAAGGGGTTGAAATCGGTCATTGAATATGGCGAGGCTGCCTTTTACGGGCCAAAGCTCGATTTTATGGTTCGTGACGCACTGGGACGTAAGTGGCAGCTTGGTACTATCCAGGTTGACTATAACCTGCCTGATCGTTTTGAACTGGAATATATAGGAAGTGATAATCAACCGCACCGCCCCGTAATGATCCATCGTGCACCGTTCGGTTCCATGGAAAGGTTCGTTGCTGTACTGATAGAGCACTGTGGCGGAAACTTCCCCCTTTGGCTTGCCCCCGACCAGGTAGCCATTTTGCCTATTAGCGAGAAATATCATAATTATGCAGAAAAAGTTTTACTTTTGCTGAATAATTCCGATCTTCGCGCCCAAATTGATCACAGGAGTGAAAAAGCAGGAAGAAAGATTCGGGATGCTGAACTCAAAAAGGTTCCCTTCATGCTGATAGTAGGAGAGAAGGAGGCTGATAGCCAAACAGTATCAGTCAGAAAGCATGGTGAAGGAGATCTGGGTTCAATGAGTATAGAATCATTTGTGAAGTTGGTTGATGATGAAATAGCACTCTTGCTTGACAGATAGAATAAATAGAAGTTAAACTAATATAGGAGATACGCCCATAGCAAAGTTTGATAATCCGCTACCCGGCCGAAGGAAGTTCGGGGCACCGAGAAAAGAGGATCCGCACAGGATCAACCACCGTATCACAGCACCTGTTGTGAGAGTGGTGGGTGAAAATGTTGAAGCCAGCATCATGCCTCTGAGAGATGCTATAAGAATGGCAGAAGAACTGGACATGGACCTGGTAGAGATCTCTCCAACAGCAAACCCTCCTGTTTGCAGGGTGATGAATTATAAAAAGTTCCTCTACGAACAGAAGAAGAAGCAGAAAGAGATGAAGGCCAAATCGGCAAAAGTGGTACTGAAAGAGATCAGGCTCGGCCCAAATACCGATGACCACGATTTCAACTTCAAAATCAAACATGCTCAGAAGTTCCTCGAGGAGGGTGCCAAAGTGAAGGTGGATGTGTTTTTTAAAGGGCGTTCGATTATATACAAAGAGAAAGGGGAGGTGATACTGCTGAAGTTTGCACAGGAACTCGAAGAGTTCGGCAAAGTGGAGCAATTGCCAAAACTGGAAGGAAAAAGAATGATAATGATCATAGCGCCTAATAAGTAGAACCTTAAATAACAAAACAGATACGGAATGCCGAAAATGAAGTCGAAATCCAGCGCAAAGAAAAGATTTTCTTTTACTGGAACAGGGTTAGTGAAGAGGAAGCATGCTTACAAAAGTCATATTCTGACTAAGAAGTCGAAAAAGCGTAAGCGCAATCTGACCTATTTTACAATTGTGGATAGTGCAGATGCAGCAAATGTAAAACGAATGCTCCTCAAATAGAGAAATTATTGTATAACTTACTGTCAGCACCTAAGAGACTGTGAAATATTCAGTCCGCTGCAGTGAAAAAACGGAATGTATGCCAAGATCAATTAATCACGCAGCATCAAAGGCCAGGAAGAAAAAAGTACTCCAGCGTGTGAAAGGCCAGTTTGGAAGAAGAAAAAATGTATGGACAGTTGCCAAGAACGCTGACGAGCGCGGGTTGCAGTATGCATACCGCGACCGTAAGACAAAAAAGCGCAACTTCAGAGGCCTTTGGATCCAGCGTATAAATGCTGCTGCACGTATCCATGGCATCTCTTACAGTGCTCTTATGGGTAAGCTCAATGAGCATAATATTGAGATTGACAGAAAAGTTCTGGCAGATTTAGCTATGAACAAACCGGATGCTTTTAAAGAGCTGGTAGAAAAGGTTAAATAATCCCTGTTGAGTTTGAAAAAGTGCTGAAGGGCCGCATCATTGTCATGCGGCCTTTGTTTTACTCCTCCGAATGAACCGGAATAATACCATCGCGCATCACCAGCATTCTGTCCGACATTGATGCCAACTCTTCATTATGAGTAACAATAATTATTGTTTGATTGAAGTTCTTTCTGAGTTCAAAAAACATCTTGTGGAGTTCACGTGCATTCGTGGAGTCAAGGTTTCCTGAAGGCTCATCCGCAAGTATCACGTCAGGATTGTTTATGAGAGCCCTGGAAACGGCAACACGCTGAGCCTCACCACCGGAGAGCTCCGATGGCTTGTGGTGGTGGCGCTCTGCCAATCCCATGAACTCAAGTATCTTCATGGCTTTTTCCTCAGATTCACGGCGCCCCAACCCTTTTATAAATGCCGGCATACAAACATTCTCCAATGCAGTAAACTCTGGCAATAGATGGTGGAACTGGAAGATGAAGCCTATATGCTCATTCCTGAACCTGCTCACCTCCTTCTCACTTAATCTGCTGACCTGATGCCCGTCAATGATGACTTCTCCCCTGTCTGCCGAATCCAGAGTCCCGATGATCTGTAGAAGTGTCGTCTTGCCTGCCCCGGATGCTCCAACAATTGCTACTATTTCACCCTTTTCAATGAGGAGGTCAATACCTTTCAGAACCTCCAGGGAACCGAATGATTTATGAATGCCTTTTGTCTCTATCATTTTTCTCTTCTCCTAATATTTCTTTTTATAGATTCATAATCAATATAATAGATAAGCTTTACCGAAATGCTGTTGATTGCCGGGGAGTTCAGCAGATCCTCCATGTTAAGAAACCAGTTCTTCTGAACAAGCTGTATTTCCTGTTTATTCACGACATTCTTGTACATCACCTGTAGATAACTTCCAGGCAAAAAGTTCCATGAATAACCAAAGTCAATATTAAAAATATTTACTGTAAAGTCACGGTTCTCGCCCAGGTCAAAGTCCTCAATATATCCCGCCTCACTGAGCTGAAAGAACCTTTCATATTCAGTTACAACCCAATAGTGCCTGATACGGAGGGAAAATGAACTGAGTGGAGATACAATGTAATTATATGATATAGAATTTGTAAGCCTCCGTACATACCTCTCTCCGAAAACTATTATCATATCATCATTCGGATATATATGTCCTACATAACCTATTGCCGGGATTTCCATACCCAGCTCTGAGCTTGCGACCAGGATCGATCGAGTGTTGAGTCGCAGCCTTGGTGAAAGCTTTACAGAATAGCCTTTTTGCCCCTTGTCGTGAAAACCCCATCCGTCAATATTTACGTCAACAAGAAACCTCTTTCTGTAATCAGGAGAGATCCAGAAACCAAAATTTGAATAGCCCGACTGGATAAATACACGCCCTTCAGTCCTTGCATCATAATAGTCATGGAACTCTGTCGGGACAACCCCCAGATTTCCACCCAGAGAGAGCCTGTTCCTGTATGTTGTGACTCCACGGAAGTTTATCTGGAAATAGGTGAACCTGAAATCCTCAGCAAGCATATTGTATGTTGATGACAATACAGCATGGAAGTTAAGCATATTCCGGTGAGGCTGGAACTGGTAATATCCAATCTCACCAAACATCTCAGATCTGTTGGTCATTGTCAGATATCCCATATCATTCGGATTGTAAAGCTTGCTTGTGGTCTTTTGCCTTGCTGAATAACGGAGGTTTCCGCTTATCTTGCTGATAGTGACACCATATTGAAATCCGGGTGTTTGTCTGTTCCCTTCAGATGTTTTCTGGCTCAACATACCCTCGCCCGATACAGCTAAACTCTGATTTCTGTCTTTTAACTGAAATTTCAATGCGGTTACGTTGGCCATGTAATTGCTGTTTGACATATTGGTGTTTGCAAGATGTACAAATGAGTTGTTTGGTAATGATTGATCCAGAGCGACCATGTTGTAGTTTGTAAAGGGTTGAGTGTCAAATTTTCTTGTGTTGCCTGAGCTGTCAGAGATTATAGCATAGGAAGCCCGTGTCATTGCGTTGAATAGGCCAATGGCAAATCCCTTGTTGTTTCTGCCAGAAAATTTAGATGCGTTGATAAGTTGTGTTTCTGCCGGATTCATCTCTACCTTTTCTCCCTCGTTAAGATCTGCGTAAACAGCGTAATATCCTTTTGGGCGTTGCCCGATCCTGCGTGAATATAAGATTCCTGCCTTGTCGAACAGTTCTGTGCCCTCTGTGAAGAAAGGTCTGTTCTCATTGTATTTTACCTCGTGGGGTGAGAAGTTGTATATCTCATCGTCGGAGCGCACCTGACCGAAATCGGGGATAAGTGTGATGTCGAGGGTGAAATTGTTAAGAATGCCATATTTAAGATCCATCCCTGCATTGAACGTGTATGAGGTGTAATCCTGATTGCCCATTTTCTGAAGATACCCTGAAGCGTATGGCATTAAGGAAAGCCTTACAGGAGTCTTCAGGTTGTTAAGCCCGGTAAGTTTTCCGCTTTGCGTCAGAAATCCATGCTTCTTTCGGTCAACAGGTCTCCAGGTTGATTGTTCACGGTTGCGTCTTACCTCTCTTATGATATTTATATCCCAGGTGTGAGATGGAAAGTTTGGGAAACGGATAGCCGACCAGGGAATAAGCATCTCAATAACCCATCCTTCTGCAGTGTAACCTGTTTGACTATACCAAACAGCATCCCAGCCAGGATCATTATTGTCATTAATAATCTTTGCATCATACTGCACCCCAGCTGCACTTACTTGAAAACGGAATCCGTTTTGCCCGTCGTTGAAAGGCGAAATTATAACCCCTGCCCAGTCGGAATTGCCCATGTCATCACGGACGCTAAGATAACGGTAGATGCTGTCAGGGCTCTCATCAAGCATCTCCAGCCCTATGTAGAGACCGTAATCAGTATAGAGAAATCTGGCTTTGGTATTCTGCCGGGCAGGCATACCGAAACCAGGCTCATAAACGGTAAAACCGGTAGCGGGTTTTGCCAACTCCCACTCAGGCTCATCAAGAATTCCGTCAACAACAATCACCGATTGTCCGTCCAACCTTACAGAGGTTGCTGTATAATCTGATGATTGCGCAGATATCGCTGATGACTCTGCAATTATGATCATGATAGCCAATAATGATAACAGAGGATTGCTGTAAGGACAATTTCTTAATGGCACCCCGGTTATCCTTCTCATGAATAATTGTTGGAATTTGTTAAGCGTAAGCATAATCATTAAGATGGCAAAAATAGCCAAAACCACTTTAATTCAGATTGTTTTCCTGGCGACATTGGAATATACTTTCAAGATGGAATATAAGCGACAGATAATTAGGCATATACACGTAATCTATTTAGTTATTGCACATTACATTGATTATTTTTTTAATATTTTTTTCAACAAAACACTTGCATGTAATAATTATAGTGTACATTTGCCGATATTAACTTAATTAACTGATTTTTATGAACATTTTTTGTGGAAGTCTTCCGTTTAGTTTAAAGGAAGACGAATTACGTGGCTTCTTTGAAGAGTATGGTGAGGTAGCATCTGCCAAGATTATTACCGACAGATTTACAGGAAGAAGCAAAGGTTTTGGTTTTGTTGAGATGCCTGTTGAGGAAGAGGCTCGCAAAGCTATTTCGGAACTTAATGGTGCCGAGGTTGATGGACGCACCATAGTTGTTAACGAGAGCGAAGAGAGAAGAGACGCACCCCGGAGGAGTAACTTCGGCGGTGGAGGTAACAGAGGTGGCGGCTATAACCGCGGAGGCGGGAATCGCGGAGGCTACCAGGGAGGTTACTAAAACCGGCTGGAAGCGCCCATAAGGCGCGGCAACAAAGACATAAAACGTGTGTAAGGGTTCCGCGAGGAACCCTTTTTTTCTATGCTGTTATTTGAGCGTACTCAATTCATTTTGGAAACCTGAGGCTGCCCAAACAGCAATTTCACATTTACGATATTTCGGAGCAGACTCAGGCTTTAATTCTTCCGGATACAATTTTCGTTATCTTTAGCCCATAAAAATTCAAACACTCTCATTGACGATGAATTTACATGAATACCAGGCGAAGAAATTAATAGGAGCATTTGGAGTTAAGGTTCCTTTTGGGATGATTGCCTTTTCTCCGGAAGAGGCTGTTAATGCGGCACGTCAGGTTGCCGGGGCTACAGGGTGCGACAAGTTTGCAGTTAAGGCACAGATACATGCTGGTGGTCGAGGGAAAGGCGGAGGCGTTAAGATTGCACACTCAATGCAGGAGGTCGAGTCGTTTGCAAGTGAGATTCTGGGAATGATGTTGAAGACGCCCCAAACTCCTCCTGAAGGAAAGCTGGTACGGAAGGTTTATGTTGAACAGAATATCTACTATCCGGGCGATGAAGAGCCGGCGGAGTTGTATGTTTCGCTGTTGCTCGACAGGAAGCGAGGAAGGGTGGTCTTCATGTACAGCCCACGGGGTGGGATGGATATTGAACTGGTTGCCTCAGAGACACCTGAACAGATATTCACTGAAGAGATAAATCCGCTAACCGGCATCATGCCATTCCAGGCGAGGCGTATATCTTTTAACCTTGGTCTGTCAGGTAATGGCTACAAGTCTATGGTTCGCATGGTTACTGCGCTTTACGATGCTTATCAGGGCACAGATGCATCACTGCTTGAGATTAACCCGATGTTCAAGGCTGCTGATGGTGAAGTGTATGCAGCAGATGCCAAGATGATTATTGACAACAGCAGCCTTTTCAGGCATCCTGATATTATGCCATTGCGAGATCTTGGCGAAGAGGACCCTGTCGAGATCGAAGCTGGCAAGCATCATCTGAATTATGTTAAATTGGACGGTAACGTAGGCTGCATGGTAAATGGAGCCGGCCTGGCAATGGCAACAATGGATATTATAAAGCAGAGTGGTGCTTCGCCGGCGAACTTTCTGGATGTTGGCGGTTCGGCAGATGCCCAGCGTGTAGAACAGGCTCTCAGGATAATACAGAAAGATGCCAATATCAAAGCTATACTTGTAAATATCTTCGGAGGTATCGTGAGGTGCGACCGAGTGGCAAAGGGTATAGTGGAAGCCTATACAAGCATCGGAAATATCCCAGTGCCTGTTATTGTGAGATTACAGGGCACAAATGCTGAAGAGGCAAAAGAGATTATCGACAGATCGGGAATGGAGGTGTGGTCGGCAATAAAGCTTGAAGAGGCCGCTGCCCTTGTAGCCAGGTTCGTAAACCATAAGTAACAACCGGGATTAAGCAAATGATGTAGTCTAGCGTCGGTCGAGTTGTTCGAAAACACTGTTCCTGCTGATAAACTCAGGTATCAAACTCTTCAGCCCCTTCACAAGTTCATACTGGTCAGAGTTGTACATCTTTTCAATCAGATCATCAGTTGTTTGGGTAATAGTCTCCCACTCGTAAGAACGCACCTTCGCTGCCAGAATATGCGGATGGCCGGTGTGAATAGTATTTTCATCTGCAGTAAGCAACTCTTCAAACAGCTTCTCACCCGGCCTGAGACCTGTATAAATGATCTGAATATCGACTCCCAGGTTCAGCCCTGATAGCTTTATCATCTTTTTCGCCAGGTCAATAATTCTGATGGATTCACCCATGTTGAACAGGAATATTTCACCACCATTGCCCATGGATGCAGCCTGTAGCACCAGCCTGGCAGCTTCAGGGATTGTCATGAAATACCGTGTTACTTTCGGATGGGTTATAGTTACAGGGCCACCGTTTTCGATCTGCTTGCGGAAAAGAGTGATCACAGAGCCGTTTGAGCCCAACACATTTCCGAACCGTGTGGTGATAAACATCGTGTCTGACCTGCTGTTCAGTGTCTGTGTGTAAATCTCTGCCATGCGTTTTGTGGCACCCATGATGCTTGTCGGGTTTACAGCTTTGTCAGTCGAAATCATGATAAATTTCTCTACTCTGCTCTGATCGGCAATGTCAGCAAGAATCTTCGTTCCAAGAACATTGGTCCTGACAGCCTCCCTGGGGTTGTTTTCCATCATGGGAACATGCTTGTATGCTGCTGCATGAAAGACAATTTCAGGCGAGTATTCGTTGAATATCCTTGTAAGCCGTGATATATCAGTGATGTCACATAGCAGATGTTTTATTTCAAATGATGAATTGTAGTCGTTGAGTTCAAGTTCCATCTCATATAATGGAGTCTCAGCCTGGTCAAGCAGAAGTATAGATGCCGGTTTGAAGTGTCTGATCTGACGCACCAACTCGCTGCCTATTGATCCTGCCGCACCGGTGACGAGGATGGTTTTTCCTGTCAGGTCCTGACTTATCTGTTCGTTGTTGATGATAATCTCTTCACGACCAAGAAGCTCTTCGATTCTGATACTCCGAAGCTGCATATAGCTCAGTTCGCCGTTTATCCAGTGAGCTACCGGAGGCACGCTTAATACTTTGGTGTAATGCTTAAGGCATATCTCCACAACATCACTCTTACGTTGCGGGCTGATTGTCGGGACGGCGATGACAACCTGATCAACACTCTGTTCATCAAGCAACTCCTCCAGTTTCTGAAGCGGATATATCATCACATTGTCAAGCTTTTTTTTATGTTTCGATGTGTTATCATCAATAAAAGCAATAACCTTCTGCCGGTTGCGGGTGTCACGTTCAATTGCCCGTTTTGCCATCAGACCTGTATCACCAGCGCCAAAGATGATCACATCAGAACGTCGCCTGCTGGGGTTGGCAAGTTCAATGAATGCAACCTTGATGAGCATACGGTAGGATGTCATCAGAAGAGTGAGGATTGCAAAATCAATGATGATGATGTTGTATGGAATAAGGTGAGGTTGACTAAAAAAGTAACGAAGCACCATGTTGATGGCTACAAAGATCAGGCTGCCACTGAGGTTGATAGCAAAAATCCTCATAAGGTCCTGTGTTCCCGTGTAACGGATTATGCCGGAGTAAACCCGCGCTGCGATAAAACTTATTGTTCTGATGATAAGTACTACCAGTAAAACCTTCGGCAGCTTCTCGATGTAGTTTGACGGCACAGAAAAACTGAACCTTAGAAGGTATGCGAACCCTATGGATGCACATGCAATGAAAATGTCGATGACAAATATCATCCATCTAGGTGTATTTTTCCGTTCGAGAAACATCAGTTCTTTTTAGGTTTGTTATAGCTGCGCCTTGTATCGTAACTACGTCTTTTATGGCTTGCTGTTTTCCCTGGTTTTTCCTGTGGAATATCAGGAGGAAGTTTCATCTTGTAGATTTCACTGCCAATGAATCGTTCAATCCGTCTGAATGCTTCAAACTCCTTCTGATTTACCAGTGTTATGGCAAGTCCGCTCTCATCAACACGTGCAGTCCGGCCAACCCTGTGTACATAATCCTCTGCATCCATCGGCACATTGTAGTTTATCACAAGGTCAATTTTCTCAATGTCGATACCCCTTGACAGGATATCTGTTGCAACCAGAACTTCGAATGCCCTGTTCCGAAAGCCGTTAAGAGTCTCCTCTCTTTGCGATTGATCCAGGTCGGAGTGCATAGCTCTGACATTTAACCGGCTATTTGTTGCCAGTACTTTCCCTAACTCCTTCACAGCCACTTTTGTTGCTGCGAATATAAGCACGCTGTTAAGCTTTTTGTTTTTCAGAAGGTTTGTGATAAGAGCGGTTTTATGGTGATCATGAACATGATATGCTGCCTGGATAACCCCTTCAGCAGGTTTTGAGACGGCAAGGCTAATCTCATGCGGGTCTTTCAGTATCTCTTTTGCCAGCTCGCGGATCTTCGGGGGCATGGTAGCCGAGAAGAGAAGATTCTGGCGTTCGACCGGAAGGTAACTTATGATCCTGAGGATGTCCTCATGGAAGCCCATATCCAGCATCCTGTCGGCCTCATCAAGAATAAGATGTTTTAGCCCCTGGAATTTCACATATCCCATTGCCAGATGCTGAAGAAGTTTACCCGGAGTGGCAATGATAACGTCTGTACCTCTTGTGAGTGCAGACTTTTCCGTCTCCCAGCCGGAGCCATCGCCTCCACCATAAACCGGTTTTGAGCCTATCGAGGCAAAATACCCCAATCCCTGGAGTTGCTGATCGATCTGAACGGTAAGCTCCCTGGTCGGTACGATAATGAGGGTGGTAATCAGGCCCGTTGGGTTAGAGACTATCTCATGAATCACAGGTATAAGAAAAGCAGCCGTTTTCCCTGTGCCTGTCTGGGCACAGGCAATAAGATCTTTACCTTCCAGGATAACAGGTATTGCCTGCTCCTGCACAGGTGAAGGCCTTTCAAAGCCCATGGTCTCAATCCCGCTCATCACGTCGGAATGTAAGTCAAATTCGCTGAATTTCAAAGTCTGTTCAATTATGTTAGTTTAATTATCACCACGTTACTGCTTGCCTTATCACAGGCATTGTCATGCACCTCGCACCACCCCCGCCTCTCGGAAGCTCTGAGCCATCAAGGGTTATTACACACTTCTCATAAGCAGCTATGTCTTTTGTGCCTGAGATGATCTCCTTTGCAGGTAGAACTTCATATCCGTTAGCGGTCAACTCTTCTATTGTGTAAACATTTCTTGCATAACCGATCACCTTGCCGGGGGCAACAGCGAAGAAATTTGCGCCGCTGTGCCACTGCTCGCGCTCCTGTATCCAGGGATCCTTGTTGCCGCCGCAATAGAGAGGCTTAAGGTCAAACCCCAAACTCTGCAGTGCTGTTAAGAGGTTATCCTGCTCCTGTATTGCTGCAACTCTGCCATTGTCAATAGTGATCATTACTGTTTGAAGCCTGTTTGGCTTAAGAATTACAGGCTCGTAGATCATACATTCCGACTGGCTGAGAAAGGTAAATACCATATCGAGATGGATGAAACTCTCAGGAGTGTGAGGCAGTTCCTGAACTATCACAAATCTGCGCTCGCCAACCTTCTTTATCCTTTCCAGTAAAAGGTCGACACCCTGTGGACTTGTTCTGCTGCCAATGCCAATAAGAATAACATCATCCCTGGCAACAATTACATCACCACCCTCTATCCGCGTGTGGTCCGGAAGTGTCTTCTCACGGTACGGATTTACCGTAGTAGTAATAAAACTGGGGTGATAATCGAAAATTGCCTCCATGATTATAGATTCTCTCTCGCGCACCTTATTCGCCATCCGCGATATCAGAACCTTGTCCCTTATCGCAACGGCAGCATCCCGGGTGAAAAAGAAATTATGCAACGGCATCAGAGAGTACCGCTGTTTGTCCCAGAATTTTGTAAGAGTATCCTTTTCCATCACTACCCCTTCAATAAGCTGTGATGCGAGTTCAGCAGCACCAAGTGAAAGAAGCTGTTTCCTGACACCGTTGAGCTGCTCGTTTTCGCAGATTATTGAAATGATATTGTCCTTAACCTTCTCGTTACCCAGAATCTCCTCCAGGAGGTTCTTTACCTGAAAAGTTCGGGTGAGCTTCCCCAGAACACCCTCAAGCTGCATATACTCACTCTGTACAACAGACAGGTTCAGAATATCACTGTATAATGCCCTCTCTGCATTCTCAGGGGTCATGTTCTCAACCTCTGTGCCCGGAGTATGAAGAATAACCGATTCAAGTTTACCAATCTCTGATTTGATATCAATCTTATACTTATCCACAATGTGATTTTCAGGTTTATTAAGATACTAATTCGAGTGCAAAGATAGTTGATTTAACTGATAGAAACAGAGTCCACATTGTTGGTTCGCATCAGAGTGTTTGATAAGAGTTTATTGTTGGTGAAATGAAAAAACGATTATCGTATCATACGTAAGAATAAGTTAATGCCAAGAGGCTCTGCAATAACCTCTGTATGACCCTCTGGCACGTCTGCCTGGGCAGCAAAGCTTTTCAACTCATCTGCAGATCTGTGGAACAGAAACCAGTCGCCTAAAAGCTCCATTATCCTACGTGATGGGTTTTCAGTATTGAAATTGCCGATTATCATTTCACCACCTGGTTTTAAGTGGGAATAGTACTTACGTATCAGGTGCACAAAATGCTTATCCTTGAAGTAATCAAACAACCCTGCACTCCATATCATGTCATAGGAGCATTCTGGATTATACCTGATAACATTTTTATGGTGAAAGGTTAATAAATGCAGGAAATCCTTGTTCTTGTTTGCAGCATAATCGATAGCTCTCTGATCAAGATCTATCATGTCAAATGTAAGTTTATTATCATTGGTTTGTAAAAGATATTCGTTTACTTCATTTGCAGGTCCACTGCCCAATATCAGAACATTTCCGCTTTTTCCCACAGATGAATTCAACCGCTTGAACTGTTCTATTGCAAGTTTCTTCCTGTTAACAACGGCTATAGCAGCAGGCAAATGATGGAAAAATACGTCCCATCTTCTGCAATTTTCATCCTGATTTACATATTTCTGATATATTTTTTCGATGATGAAAAAATCACCATTGTAGCCAAAAGGTTTAGTGAAAGAAAACCCGATTATTGTTCCGGGATGCAGGATTGGTTTCATGAGCTCACGAAATGATGTTGTCATTTCGGCCGGAATTGCATCTACGAGGTCAAGTATTTTGTCATATTCTTCAGGTTGAGGTCCTTTTCTGTTTAAAATGTCAAAAACAAAAGATTCAAGAGAAGATAATATTTCGGATTGTGACATGCTTAATATCCAGAAGGTTATATGGTTAAAAATTAACTTAATACTATGATTTCAGAGAAAATGAGTGTTATCTGAAAAAAACAACAAATCAATCAGGCCTGTAGCTTATTTCTTCATCATTTCATCTACGGTATCAATAATGTCATCATCAACGGTCAATACAACCATAATGTCTGCGATGATAATTTCAGGAAACTTTGCCAGAAATATTTTTTTTGTATTGATAATGCATCTGTTATTGATTCTTAAGAAGATATCTTTAGGTAATCTCTTAGCAAAATGGCCTATTTCCTTCGGGATGATCAGGAAGTTATTTCTTTGAACAACCTTGCATTTATCATCAGTTTCTTCAATATAATATATGTCATTGATGTTTATTTTTTCGATACCGGTTTCACCATCGAAGAATAATTGAGACTTTTGGTCGTCGGATTTTTTGAACAAGGCATTATATTGGTCGCTTTCAATTTTATTCTGGATATCATTTTCAAACTTAAATCGTGCAATTTCAATGTTTGTTTGCAGATCTTTTTCTGTATAGGGTTTGATTATGTAGCCGTAGGGCAGAGATGTTTTAGCTTGTTCAATAGTTTTGATATCAGCATTTGCTGTAAGATAAATAACCGGAACGTCATGTTTTTCCTGAATGAGTTTGGCCGCTTCGATGCCGGTCATTTCACCTTTAAGTCTGATATCCATCAATATTACGTCGGGAAGTTTTCTTTTAACCTCTGTAATTGCAGCCGGGCCACTCGACACACAGTTTTGTACTTCATATCCAAGTGCAATTAGGCTTTCTTCAATATCGGCCCCAACAAGGAATTCATCTTCAACAATTAAAATACTTAATTTTGCCATCTTGTATTACTTATAGATTAAACCTGATTTGATAACTGGTGCCATTTGAGAAATCATAGATAAGATCCCCGTCAATTTGCTGTATGAGTTTGAAGACTATCTTCATCCCCAGTGATTTTGATTCTTGCGGATTAAATGATGGGTGAATCCCTACGCCATTATCCTTCACAGTCATTACAAAACAACCATTCTGTTTTTGTAATGCGATTGTAATTTCCCCGTTGGCTTTGTTTGGAAATGCGTGTTTGAAAGAATTACTGATCAATTCATTAATGATTAATCCACAAGGAATGCCGACGTCAAGAGGTAAAAAGACGTTTTCAACATCAAACACGAAATTCACCCTGCCCTGGAGGTCGAAATAGCTTCTTGAAATTGTGTTAACAAGGCTTTGAACATAATTACGGAATTGGATGTTGGCCAGGTTTTCGTTCCTGTAAAGGTTTTCATGAATAAGTGCCATTGATCGTATTCGATTCTGGCTCTCTCCCAGTACAGTCTTCAGCTTTGGATCATCAATAAGACGCTCCTGCATTTTCAGAATGCTGGAAATAATTTGCATGTTGTTCTTTACACGATGATGCACCTCTTTGAGCAGTATCTCCTTTTCTTCCAGAGACCTTAACAGATTGGTTTCTGCTATCTGTCGTTTTCTCTCTTTTTCCTCCAGTGCTTTATGCATGAGAATATATCCGGCTATTTCATCCACCATAGAAAAAAGTTTTTCTCTTTCAACAGGCTTGATAAGATAGCCATTAACTCCCAGGCTTATCGCTTCCAGAAAATACTCTTTAAAACTATATGCGCTCATTACGATCACATATAGGCCTGAATTAACGGCCTTCATCTTTTTTATCATTTCCAATCCGTTTATGATTGGCATACTTATATCCGATATCAGCAAATCCGGAATGTTTTCTGCATATCTATCGAGACCCTCCTTCCCATTGGATGCATGATATACGTTCTGAACCCTTTTTGAGAGCCATTTGACATAAAGATTTCTTACGCTCTCATCATCCTCTACTATGAGCACCGAGATCTGGTGCGGTTGAAATTCATCCATTTATAAGTTTTTGTTTTAGGTTATTCTTCAAGATAGTATGCTATCATAGCTTTTAAATCCTCCAGGCAGATGGGTTTGGAAATGTAATCATTGCACCCTGCCTCAATACTTTGTTCGTGGTCGCCTTGCATAGCATATGATGTTTGGGCTATTATGGGCAGATCCGGTTTTATCCGCCTGATCTTCCTTGTAGCTTCATACCCGTCCATTATTGGCATCCTGATGTCCATCAAAACCAGGTCAATTTGTTGATCCTTCTTACATTCTGCGACCGCTTCCAGTCCGTTTTTTGCCAATATTGTTATTACGCCCGTGTTCCTCAAAGCAGTCTTGATAAGTTGATAATTTGTCGGGGTGTCATCAACAACCAATATTACTTTACCTGTCCAATCGCGTTCCTGAATAGCCATATGTTGTTATTTTATTTGTTTGATATTGGTGCTTCTTACTTTTTTTCGTTTTACAGGAACAGTAAAATAGAATTCGGATCCCTTACCTGGTTGACTATCAACCCAGATTTCTCCACCAAAAAGATGAACAAAAGCTTTGGAAATTGACAAACCAAGGCCGGTTCCTATGTTGCTGGGAGTATGATCTACTGTTGCCTGCATAAATCGTTCGAAAATATGTTTTTGTTGTTCTCGTTCAATGCCTATCCCGGTATCTTTGACAAAAAATTCATAATGATTGTTAAGTCTGCGATAACCTATTTCAATAACACCCTCAGAAGTGAACTTACATGCATTACTCATAAGGTTAATTAAAACCTGTTTAAGTCGGGTTGGGTCTGTAAATATCGCATCTTTGCCATCAATTTCCCCTTTTATGCTGATTAACTTAATTTTTCCGTTCAACACTTTGGTTTCCTGACTGAATAGCAATATCACTTCTTCAATAATTTCATTTATCGAAAATGTTCTTTCGTTTAGCTGAAACAATCCGGATTCAATCTTTGAAAGATCTATTATGTCATTTATCAGCTCCAGCAAATGATTTCCATTTTCACGAATCACCTCAACAAACTCTCTAAGCTCACTTTCGTCCTGTGCCTCAAGTAAAAGTTGTGTGTATCCAATGATTCCATTCATTGGGGTGCGAATCTCATGACTCATATTTGCCAGGAATGCTGATTTCAGCTTGTCAGATTCTTCCGCTCTCTCTTTAGCTTTTTGAAGCTCAGATGTGCGCCTTTCAACAATCTTTTCCAGGTTTCTGTTCCAATCTTCAAGGTCAACACGGTGGCTATCCAGTTTTTTATTCAGGAAAAAGTCTTTCCGGGCATAAAACTCTATATTATATGCCGCAACCATACCTATTATGTTTGCTGAAACATAAAAGAAATTGTTGCTGATAAGTAAAGGGATAGTGGTGTCGGAGAAAAACACTGCACCGATATTATAGAATGCCAGCGTTGTCCATCCCGCAATTGTAGCCTTCAAAAACCTTAACTTAATAAAAAAGTATCCGGCACTATAAATCAACATCATTCCTCCATAGTAGGCATAATTGTCAGGAACAATTATTAACATCAGACTTATGCCAAATCCGGAAATCATAAAACTGACCATCAACAATGTTTGCCATATTCCATGGAAAATCTTGAAAAACGAGAAGCTGAAAACAGCCAACAGGAATGGAATGACAAATATAAAACGGATAGTAAAGAAAAGATTCTTGTATTCCGGAACCATAATAGAGTCAAGAAATCCAAAAGCCCCAAAAAGAACAGTTACAAGAATAAATGCCAGCCGAAACTGCAAAAGAGAACTTTCATAATATCTGTTTTGAAACTCTTCCTCATACCCATCATTAAAAGCAAGTGAAAATCTGTTTAAACCAATTTTCTCGGCTTCCTTAATACTAGAACCATTAGAAACGTTGTTGTTATTTCGTTTCTTCATCAGATTGCTTATGAGCGCGGTTTTCTCCAGACAAAAATAGTACTTTTGTTAAATAAATAACCTATACGTAAAAGATGACCTTTGGTTACTGGTTTTTGTTAAACTTACATTGATACTGGATAAACATGAGAGGTAATAAAAACAAAAGCAATGATAATAAGAGAAACTTATCAATTGGTCGAATTGATAGCAGCGGGGGGCAAAAATGGCAAAAGTACGCAGTTCATCTGGTTTTGACCATTATTGCCTTGCTGATTTCAATGCCTTTGTTTATAATGATCTATAGGTTTGTTCCTGATCTGATAATTCGTTTTGAGGGTCAATCTGTAAGAATTGATCATTTTCTTACAGGCATAATAATTTTTGGCTGCATCAGATATTTGTTAGGACTGGTGCATCACCTTGCGCTTTATGTTTTTCTGACAATGATGATTCTGGGCTCACTCAGCCACTTCACAGGCTGGTTTACCTATTCTGATGCCCGGCATCGTTACACTGATCTGATTTCATATGTAGAATCCAATCCTGTCAACATTCCGTTTCTGAAGGATGAAAAGATGACGATCAGGAATGCAAGGCAGATCAGGGAAGCAATAGACTACCGTAACCCGGAGGTGAGAAATTTTGCCATCGAAATGTCCAGAGCAAATTTCGATGACCCGGCTCTCTATCGTGAGTATGGTAATGTGATAAGATACTTTTCGATCTTTTCGGAGATTGTAAAATGGAATTATGTGCCGGATCCGGTGGGTGAGGAGTACTACGCAAAGGCAAGCGAGTCTATGCATCACCTGTCAGGCGACTGCGACGATTACAGCATCTTAATGGCTGCATGTATCAAAGCTGTAGGTGGAGAGGTGCGGCTCATACATACCAAAAACCACCTCTATCCTGAAGTAAAGGTTTGCCATAAGAGAGATTTTGACAAGATAGTTAACCTGATTAAGCGAAAGCTTTATCTGAAAGAGTCTCTTGGAGGCAGCATCTACTATCACATAGACAGAGATGATTACATATGGCTGAATTTTGATTATACCACCAGGTACCCCGGTGGCCCGTTTATGGACGAGGCTGTTCTGGGAATGTTGGTAATTTAATGCAGTTCCTTGAACTCTTCCCAGGTCATCTCTTTGTAATGATCTTCCCCGAAATAGATCAGAACTTGCACAAGAGAGGTTGCGGGCTGATATCTGGGCAATGGTGTGAGAAGATTTCCCGCCTCATCAAAAACGAACATCAATGGCAGCAGCATCTGGCTTCCAGCAAACGTGCTTATAAATGAATGAACACCACCTTGCGGGTTTGGCAAATACTCTTTGCCATACCAGTAAATGGTGTCAGAAGAGGCAACATGCATTGAGGCAACCTCGAAATACTCATTTACTATTGCCCTGATTGCAGGATTCAGGAATGTGGAATGATTCATAACCCGGCAACTGTTGCACCACTCTGCATTGAAGCTTACTATGGATTTACGCCCCTGGTTCATTTGTGTTATATCAGTATGTTCAACACGTGATCTGGTCAATTCCGGTGAATCCGGCCTGAAGGTTCTGAGAAATGCTGCTTCAAAAGGCTCGTAAGTCTCTGTCAGGAATACATTCTCAAGAACGTAAACCAGCATGGGCTCAAACTTTACTATGTCAACCATCCCGGGAACCACAAACCTGAACTGATGCTGGTTGTTGAAAAACATAGTGGTAGGGTAGGTGAGCCTTTCTCCCAGTATAGCTTTAGGAAAGTCATGCGTGGAGCGCTTCCCCTCACCGGTATTGTAATAGGTTGTGTCTTTGAATGTGATGGTGTCATAACCCTCCCCGTTGACCCTCACACAATAGAAATTCTGGTTTATATAAGCTGCAATCTGCTCGTTGCTGAAGGTGTTCCTTTCCATCTCCTTGCAGAACTTGCACCAGTCGGTGTAAAAATATATCATCAATGGCTTGGGCAGAGCAGCAACCCTGACCTCGGCTTCAGACATGCTGACCCAGTTGATAAGTGTCTGCTGCTGAGGACAGGCAACAGTACTATACGCGAGAATGATGATCAGCAGCAACAACCGGATAATATTCTTCATTGAATCCATAGAAAAAGATTTTGCATCAAAATTAATAAAAACATCAGGATTCCTGAAATGATTGATCAGAGCATGACGGTGTGTGTATTTTCAGAAGTCATCAGAACAAATGATCCAGTAGATTGTTTACCTTTCATAAATCATTTGACAAGTAAAAATAATATCAGATTATGGCAACAATCAAACTTGGTGGAAACCAAATCAACACAATCGGAAATTTACCGGCACCCGGCACGAAGGCACCATCTTTCAAGCTTGTAAAAACTGACCTTAGCACCCTAACACTGGGAGAGTTGAAAGGAAAAAGGGTATTGCTGAACATCTTTCCAAGTCTTTATACAGATATTTGTGCTGCATCGATTCGGCAGTTCAATAAGACTGCCGGTGACTATCCCAATACTGTTGTAGTATGTGTTTCAAAGGATCTCCCGTTTGCCCACGGCAAGTTTTGCAGCACCGAGGGTTTGAACAATGTAATCTCTGCATCAGATTTCAGGGATGGTAGTTTTGGTGAAGATTACGGAGTAACTATGGTTGACGGCCAGATGGAAGGTTTGTTGAGCCGTGCTGTTATTGTACTTAACGAAGGTGGTGAGGTAATTTACAATGAGCAGGTGCCGGAAATTGGCCAGGAGCCTGACTACAGCGCCGCACTTGCCGCACTTGTTATCTAGGTATTCTGAATCAAGAGGGTTTAGTTTTTCTTAAATCTTCCCATAAAGACAAAATCGGAGAGCTTCTTCCGTATTCTGGGCTCCATTGCCCGTTCGAGGAAGGGCTCTTCTGCATTTTCAGGCGCATCGGCATGACCAAAGGCAATTACAGCAATTGGTGTGTAACCGTCCGGAATCTCAAGATCCCTTTCAGCCCGTTCTGAATCAAAGCCACCCATCTGATGGGCCTGAATGCCCATAGAAACAGCCTGAGTAACCATATTGGCAACAGACATCCCTGTATCATACCAGGAATGTCTGTTCTCTTTGTCGTTTTTTGCAAATTTGTCGGAACCGATAACAACAACCAGCAAAGGCGCTGAAGAAGCCCATTGCTGATTGTAGCTTGTCAATAACGACAGGATCCTGTCATACTGCTCCGGGTTATCTTTATCCGCCCACAGATAGTTCCAGGGTTGTTCATTAAAACTTGATGCTGCCCATCGCCCAGCCTCAAACATCAACTCCCTCTCACTTTCAGTGATCATAATATCCTCCCTGAACTTCATCGGGCTGTACCGCTCCGAAATCTCCTTTATCATTTTCATCACTTTATCAATTACTTATTATGATACTATACCACCAAATTACAAAATAATGTCCACCCTTTTGCCTTTTGCCTTTTGCCTTCACCTCACCTCACCTCCAGCAACATTCCCTTCAGATACTCCCCTTCAGGATGATATATGGAAACCGGGTGGTCAGCCGGTTGTGAAAGCCTGGCAAGTATTTTCACATTTCGTCTGGCAGTTAGTGCAGCAGCCATGATTGTTGATTCGAACAACCTTCTGTCAACAACCTGCGAGCAGCTGAATGTCATCAGCATTCCGCCCGGGGGGAGTATGTTCATTGCTGCTGCGTTGAGCCTCTTGTAGCCCTGAACTGCATTGTGCCTTGCGCTCATATGCTTAGCATAGGCAGGGGGGTCCAGCACGATGATGTCATAAGCATCCTCAGCCAGTTTCAGAAAATCGAGAGTGTCACTGGTGAAGCAGTTATGATCATCAGGGTTGAATCCGTTGGCAGCAATATTCTGTTGAGTCATCTCAATAGCATAGGCAGAGGTGTCGACCGAATGGACTATCTCTGCGCCACCACGGAGTGCTGCAATAGAGAAACCACCTGTATAACAGAAGGTGTTCAGCACTCTCTTCCCTTTGGATATGTTCATCAGCAGTTGCCTGTTCTCTCTTTGGTCAATGAAAAAACCCGTCTTCTGACCCTTCACCCAGTCGACATGAAAGCTGGCACCATACTCCATTATACTTGTTGAGGATGCATCACCGACAAGATGCTCATTTGAACCTCCTCCTTTACGTCCTGTGATCTCACTCTTGTTGTAAACGGTTTTAAGTCCGTTGCCATACATTCTCCTTAAAGCTGAGACAATAGCATCAAGAGAGGCTGACATTCCCGTTGAGTGACACTGTATTACAAGGTGGCCGTCGTAATGATCGACAATCAGCCCGGGCAACCGGTCACCTTCTGCAAAGGCGAGCCTGTATACGTTTAGCTCAGGAATAGTTGTCAGGCCAACACTCTTTCTTAGCATGAATGCACTCTTCAGCCTTTCAAACCAGAACTCTTCATCAGGGATCTCGTGATTCCATGCCAGCAACCTAACCGCTATTGACCCTTCCGACTGATAATGACCTGCCGCCAGATAGGATCCTTTGTTGCTGTAAACCTCTACCCAGTCACCATCTGCAGGGTTGCCCTCAATATCTTTAATGGCTCCGCTGAAAACCCAAGGGTGAAATCGCCTTACCGCCTCGTCTTTCTTTGATTTAAGAGTGATCTTTGCTGTTATCGCCATTAGTAAACCTTCCTTATTGTCTTCTTATGACTCATTTGACCAAAATTATTCAACAAAGCCAGTGATAGTGAATACCTGTGAGGGATTTCTTGGGTCATTTGTTATGAATGTTACACTGTGGTTTTGACTGCCTTTGCGTCCGTAAGTGTTGAAGGAGACCTGGATATTTGTCGATTCTCCGGGAGCCAGCTTGTCTTTGTCGGGCCTGCCAATGGTGCACCCACAAGTGGCGTTAGTCTTTCTGATTATGAGGGTGTCCTTGCCTGTATTGGTCAGTTCAAGGCTGTAGCGCGCAATATATCCCTGCTTTATTGTCCCGAAATTGTATTCCAGCGCGCTGAACCTGGCAACCGGTGCATTGCTGAAATCTCCATTCTCATACTTGCTGAAATCATCAACAATAACAGCGATGATGCCCAGTTTCTTCTCTGGTTCATGAATGTCATTGGTTATCAGTGTTACCTGGTCGAAGAGCATATCAAAGTCGTTTCGTTTAACAGCATCGTATGTGACAAGCAGGATGCCGTCACCCTTTGGCTTCAGTTTGGTGGGAACCGGTTTAATAGTGATCCATTCCGGAACATCACTGAATTTCATGGTCATCTCCGTTTCCCAGGCATTGTAAATATAGATCGTGTCGGTTCGGATTTCGGTATTTTTCAGGTCAAAGAAAAGATGATAGAAGGGTTTGTGCCTAAGGTTGCCTATTGCAAGAGGGTACTCCTCCGTTTTTGGATCAACGACAATCCTTATCTCTCCTTCAAGTGTAAGAGTGTACTCTTCATATCCAGGGTCGTCGGTGAGGACTGTAATAGTTCTTGTAAAATCACCACTGATCAGCGAAGGAGTCAAAGAGGCTTTGACAAACCCTTTGCCACCCGGTGGGATAACCCCTTTTGAGAAGTTGCTTATGAAGACATCTGTTGATGAAGAGATTTTCAGAATGTTGATGCTGCTATCACTGACATTCTGAAACGTAAAGGTATTATGAAGTGCCTTGTGCTGCTCAGTAGAGACGGGGAAGCGGAATGAGGTGGCACTCCACTTAAGGCCTTGAGCAGCCAAAGCTGCTGTCAGAATCAAAAAGGGGAGTATTGATAATGTTCGTCTGATCATAAAATTAAGGATATTAATTTTCAAGAACACCTTTGACCTGCAGTACTATGACAGAATTATCCGGGTCATTTGTTATTACGGTTATCCTGTTGTTCTGATTTCCTTTACGGTTTCTGGTGTTGAAATTCACATCAATTTTACTGGATTCACCGGGCTTTAACATGGTTTTGTCAGGTTTTGTCGCAGTGCATCCGCAACCTGCCTTCACATCTCTGAGGATCAGGTCACTCTTGCCGGTGTTCGTGAAGATAAAAGAGTGGTGGATATTGCCACCCGCCTTCTCAGTTCCGAAGTCAAAGACAGTATTTTCGAAGTGCACTTTCGGCGCATTCTCTCTTTGTTTTGGTGTGAGCTTTGAGAAATCTTCCCTGATGTTTGCAGAGATATAAACTACCTTCATAGGCTGAATGGTGTCGGTTGTTTGAAGCATCACCCGGTCGCCGGAGACAAAGCCAAATCTGTTTGTTTTACCTGCATCATAAGTAACTTTCAGTGTGATGAACTCCTGCGGTTTGATTACTCCGGCGCTTAAAGCGGCCTTCATGTGGTCAGCCGGCTTCTGGAATTCCACACTTATCGGGAACTCGCTGTTGTTATAGATCTGAATTGAATCCGTTTTTGTTTCAGTATTGAGGATCTCTGAAAATACGATGCTGTTCCTTGTCAAAAGGAGGTTGCCCATCTGGAACGGGAAACGCTGCTGAGGTGTCTGCTCCTGTGGCTTAGGCTTTATTGTTGCTGTGACGAAGAGCATCTTTACCTCTTGCTTGGGATCATTTGACTGAAGGAAGATGCGGTCGTTGCGCTGACCCGATGTGTTGATCTTGCCGGCATCATACCTTAGAACAACGTACCCCCTCTGAGCAGGTTTGATTCTGTTTGCCGAAAGGGATGCTGTTATATGCACAGGGTTCTCTTTAACGGATAGCTGCATCTCCTTATCACTGTTATTATAAAATCTTACAGTGTCAACCCTGATTTCATGTGCTTCCATTTGATGGAAAACAGGGTTGTTTCTTTCGAAAAGCAGGTCGCCGAGATGCACCCTGAAGGTGTCGGTATAGTCCTTGGGACGGCCGATCACATTGCCGCTGATGAAGATTGACATATTAGGGCTCGACTTTGCATTTGAAACAACGAGAATGCTCTTCTTGAAGGCACCCGGCCTCCCTTTCGGATCATATGCAGCAGTGACCATGCCCCGTCCCCCGGGTGCTATGGGTGTCTTTGTCCAGTCAGAAGCAGTGCAGCCACAGCCTGGCTGAACCCTGGTGATAACAAGCTCCTGATCACCTGTGTTGGTGAACCAGAATACGTGATTGGCAACACCTTCCTGCTCCTTGATCTCTCCATAGTTGTGCTCAATGTTGTCGAATTTTATCTCAGGCCCGCTGACCTGACCATTTGAAATCAATGCTGCTGATACTAACAAAACGATCAGAAATAATCCGGTTCTCATAATGCTTCTCCTTGATTTTTGTGTTGTTTTTTTCTGATGATTGCTGATTGCAATCGTGCAAAGATAGTAAAACTCATAATTTTTATACTCTACTAAACAGTTTTTGTTCATCTTTGTTTCCTCTTAATAAGTATTACAAGACTAATAACCGATAACAAAAAAAAGTACTTTAAATAATGAAATTATTCACAATAATTCCCGAATCATGGCAGATGGACGGAGGCGTGGCATTCGGAGTAGTTCCAAAAGGAATATGGGCAAAAGTCTATCCATCTGATGAATCCAATATGATAGCAATGTGCAACAGGCTCCTTCTTGTACAGACTAACGACAGGCTTGTGCTTGTTGATACAGGTTTCGGGAGCAAGCGCGACGAGAAGTATTATCGTTACAAATTCATTTTTGAAAGAACTCCTCTTATTGACGCTGTAAGAGCCCTGAAGTTTAATCCGGAGGATGTGACAGATGTGATTTTTACACATCTTCATGATGATCATGCCGGAGGAGCAGTGGAGAGGGCAGGGGAGGAGTACAGGCTTGTGTTTCCTGAAGCCATGCACTGGCTGTCACGCAAGCAGCATGAATGGGCTGCCAATCCCAATCCCCGCGAGGTTGCAAGCTATTTCCCCGATAATATTGATGCAATAATAGATGCAGGAAAGCTCCGGCTGGTTGATCAGCCCGGTGAGATCATCCCGGGAATAGAAGTTTTGCTGTTCGATGGTCATACCGGAGGGCAGATGATTCCGGTAATAAAAACCGATGAAGGAAAGATTGCCTATATGGCAGATGTCATCCCAAGCAAAGCCCATATCCCTTTGCCTTACCTGGCAAGCGTGGATATCCAGCCGCTGGTTGCCCTGAAGGAGAAAGAGGAGTTTCTAAATACCGCATATAAGGAAGATTATGTGTTGGTATTCGAACATGATCTTTTCAATGAGGCATGCCGGCTTGTCAAAGGTGAAAAGGGGATTGCAGGAGGAGAGACAGTCAGTGTAAGCGAGCTGTTCAATTAAACCAGATAAGTTAAACCAGGTGAGTATACATCAAAATCATCACCAGGAACAGATGTAGCCAAATATGAATAATAGTTTATAAATGATGACGAACGTAGATGTTGCGAAATTGAACGAGAAATATGAACACCTGGGTGACGAGGAGTTGCTGAGGGTGTTCCTGGAAGAGTACAAAGGCAGGATTGGCCTGGCGTCCAGCCTCTCGATGGAAGACCAGGTGCTTACTCACATGATCATGCAGGCTGAGCCTGAAACCAGGATCTTCACTTTGGATACCGGCAGGCTTTTCCCGGAGACGTATGATCTTATTGCAAGGACCAATGCGAGGTATAAGACAAAGTTGCAGATTTACTTTCCGGATAATAGTAGTGTGGAGGAGATGGTGAACAGCAAAGGAATAAATCTTTTTTATGACAGCATCGGGAACAGGAAGCTCTGCTGCCATATCCGCAAGGTTGAACCTCTTGGCCGTGCTTTTCATGGCCTTCAGGTGTGGATATGCGGCCTGCGGCGGCAGCAATCGGTTACCCGTAATGCTCTGCAACGTATCGAGTGGGATGAAGCTAACAACATGATAAAGCTTAATCCTTTGATAAACTGGACAGAGGATGAGGTTCGCCATTATATTGACGTTCATAATATCCCATATAACCCACTACATGACAGGGGGTTTCCTAGCATCGGGTGCCAGCCCTGCACGAGAGCTGTCGGGCCCGGCGAAGATCAGAGGGCGGGAAGATGGTGGTGGGAAAACCCCGAAAGCCGCGAATGTGGCCTCCATAAAAAATAATTACCGGCAAGTCACTTCTGAATAAAATTGCTGTTAAGGAGTTCTGAAAGATGCCCTGAGACCTTATGGTAATAGCGCTTCTCCCTGAAGCCAACCACCCATTGAACTCCCCTGATGGCATTTGTAAGGAATACCTCATCAGCTTCAAGTAAGTCTTTGGTGACGATATGTCCGCGCTGCAGTTCATAAGAAGTCTTGTTTTCGATTATCTTAAGGATATTCCTTCGCATGATACCCGGAATGCACCCTTCGTCAACTCCCGGTGTGATGATAGTGTTTCCCTTGACGATAAAAATGTTGGAGTGCGTGCTTTCGATGATGAGGCCATCGCTGTTTGTTATTAACGCATCATCGCAATCCTGATTGCGGGCAAAGATGCCGGCTATGACGTATATCAGGCTGTTTAAAGTCTTCAGGGTGCATAACGGTGCAACCGGTTTGCTGTTCTGGGTGTAGAGTGTGATGTGGATGCCGTTTCTGTTGATCACAAACAGGTTGTCGCTTAAAGAGTTACACTGGATGAGGTACCCGCTCATGTCATGGTTTGGTGTGTAGTAGCCACCCGACTTTCTGAATATTGTCAGTCTTACCCTTCCCCCCTTGTTAACATGATTAGCATGTGCAAGCTCTGAAATAAGATGGTTCAGGGTGTCTGTGTCGGTTTCAAAGGGTGGTTGTATCTGCAGAAACTGGAAAGATCGGTTCATCCGGTCAAGGTGGTCTTCCAGATGTACCGGCTTTCCGTCAATAAGCCGTATAGTCTCAAAGAAACCGTCACCATAAAAAAAACCGCGGTTATCAGGGGTGAGAATCAGAGACTCTTCCGTGATAAGGTGCCCGTTGTGATTAATGATTGCCATAGTGCATCCGGTTGAATTTTAAAATGATAATTTTACCGGTAATGCAAATATACATTAACTTTATGAGATTGATATAGTTGTTTGAAAAAGGCGTAATCATTTTTTGAGGTGCCAAATGCAGGATCTGTTTTTTTGGTTCCTGTCTCGTCCTGGACGAGACAGAAATGAACACAGAAATGCGCAGAATTTTTTGTAGCATATGTTTTAAAAACCTGTTATCCTGAAAAAAAAATA